>Ga0209190_1002789_pt1 | contig 11653 bp, 10 predicted proteins | sample M_140205_XF_Meta_FD_187315 | JGI IMG/M metagenome (GOLD analysis project Ga0209190, IMG submission 187315) | Freshwater microbial communities from Lake Montjoie, Canada to study carbon cycling - M_140205_XF_MetaG (SPAdes) (version 2) | ecosystem: Environmental > Aquatic > Freshwater > Lake... | reverse complement strand
GTAACGGCAGATGCGTCGGTATATGCACGATCAGAAACCTGACCTGCTTTAAGAACATTTAGATCTGGAACTACGTCACTATAAGTATTAGTGCCATCTGTGTTGTAAAAACGTACGTTTTTACTATGAAAATGCTGAGGTTTGGATCCAGAGTTATGTTCAACTCGGTCAGAAAAAGTAGACACCGTATACAATTCTTGTTTGATAGGGTCGTATAAATTAAGAGAAGATGATTTACCTAACATTATTTTATATTAGGTAAATATAAAAAAAAATTATAATTTTTTTTAAGTTTTGTGTTTATTTTTTCCCCATCTGACGAGTAGTTGTAAGAGCAAGATCTAGCTTACTTTTTAATGTAGTTATTTGTGTTTGAAGTAGCGTACAAGTAGATGTAAGAACATTAATTTCAGTTGCTTGTTTAGTGTCAAGTAAGTTATACGCATTTACAATATCTTTTAATTTATTTAAGTCAACCAAATTATCAGACACAATAGCATTTATTCGATCTCTTTGAGTTTTAACTAAAGAAATACGATTAACAGTTATTTGATCAATTTGAGTTGAAATAGAAGAATCGGCATTAGTTCTGTTAAGTTCTTCTTTTTGTTCAGAAGCTAAAGCACGATTTGCTTCAAATGTAAGATCAGCACGTAACAAAACATCAGCATCAAGACATTCGGATGATTCTTTTTGTTCAGAAGCTAACGCACGAGCTACTTCAACCGTCAGGTCATGTATAAGAGAAGAGTTATTACTTGCAAAGGTAGCTTTTTCAGCATCAATACTAAGTTTACTTTCAGCATCAGCTAAAGTATGAGATGCAAGAGCAGAAGCAACACTTGCTACAACAGCTGCTTTATTGGTAGTTACACTATTTTGTAAACTAAAATCAGCAGACAAACGACTAGAAGTAGCAGTGTTTAACAAAGAAGTTAAAGAAACGTTAACAGCAACCCTATCAGTTGCTTGGGTAACGGCAGATGCGTCGGTATATGCACGATCAGAAACCTGACCTGCTTTAAGAACATTTAGATCTGGAACTACGTCACTATAAGTATTAGTGCCATCTCTGTTGTAAAATGTTACAGATTTTCCGTGAAAATGTTGAGGTTTAGAACCAGAATTGTGTTCAATTCTTTCAGAAAATGTAGATATATTATATAAATCATTATTAATAGAGTCATACAGATGAAGCGAAGAAGAAGTTATTGAATCAATTACCACTACTACAACTGGTTTTTCTTTATAAGCAAAGAAAGTTTGAGTCATACAACCAGTATTCGCCCAGCTAAAATTTTTATTTATATCAGTAGTTACAATAGGGGTATATTTATTATTATTTGCTAGTAATGAACCATCACCTAATTGTCCAGCATTATTTATTCCACAACAATATATTACACCATTATTAGTTATTACTAGTGTATTATATAAAGAAGCATATACAGCTTTAATTGTTCCTTGTATATTATTTACATCATAACATAATGTAAATTTATTAACAGATGTATATGAACCATTACCTAATTGTCCAGCAGTATTTAATCCAGCAGCATACGTTTTACCAGATTTAGTTAATAGTAAAGTATGTTGACCACCACTTGATATACTACTAACAATTTCTGATGGGAAATCAATATTAAAGGTAGATAATGTAAATTGATTTGTTATTGTACTATTAAAATTATTTCCTAAATTTCCTTGGTAATTAAATCCAGTGCCATATACTTTACCATCTTTTGTTAAAACCATTGTATGAACTTGTCCAACATAAACAGCTTCAACATTATTAATAGTATTACATAATACAAACAATGGGTGGGGTGTACTACCTGTGCTTGTAAAACCCAATTGCCCGTAATAATTATTACCAGCAGCATATAAATTACCAGATGTTGCTAATACTACTGTATAATTTGAACCGCAAGATATACTATTAATAGTTTCTGCGGTAAAAGTAGATAGTGTAAATATATTTTTATTGGTAATTATTCCAATTCCTAATTGTCCACTACTGTTAAGTCCCGTACCATATATTTTACCAAAGTTTGTTAGTACCATTGTATGATTTGATCCACACGAGACCTCTTTAATTGTTCCTTGTATATTATCTACGTCAGTAGATAACTCAAACTTACTAGAACCTAATGTATTATTACCTAGTTGACCAGAACTATTATAACCACAAGTATATAAAAATCCATCTTTTGTTAATAAAGCTGTATGATATGAACCAGAAGTTATTAATTTTATATTATCTACACTTAAACCAAAAGGTAAAGGTGGAATTCCACTTAATAAAGTTGGAGTATTTTTTAATATTAGTGATTCGTTTCCAAATTGTCCATAATTATTATGCCCCCATTGATATATTTCAGCCATTTATATTAAGTAAACATTTAAATAATATTTAAATAATATTTAAATAATATTTAAATAATATTTAAATAATATTTTGTAACTTTTTCAATTTACAGTGTTTTGTTAAGTAACGTTCCAAGATGTAGTTTTAATATATTAACTTCTTTTTTAAGTATTTTTACTTCACATGACAAAGTTTGTATAAGATTTATTAAATCTACTCCTTTAGAATTAATATCTAAAATATTTAAATTTTTAGATGTAGTTAAAGACATATTATTTGAATTTGAACTCATAAATTTTATTATTATAATTTGTATTTTTAACTAGTTTTATAAAAATATATTTAAAAATATATTTAAAAATATATTTAAAAATATATTTAAAAATATTTAAAAATATTTTTAAATATTTTTAAATATTTTTAAATATAAATGACAAAAGAATTAAGTAATGAAAAAAAATGGACTTTATCTTTTTATACAGCTATAGCTGCATTGCTTGTAATGAACCCTTATACATTTAAATTTGTTAATGTAATAACTTCAAAAATGGGATTTTCTACATCAAGTAATGAAGGATGTCCTACTGTATACGGTCTTCTTTTACATACAATAGTATTTTTATTAGTAATTCGTTTATTAATGGATCAAAACACATATTAAATGTATAAACAAATTTAAAATAACTTTGTTTATAACAAATGTCAATATCATATTCAGGTTTAACTAATTATGGTAAAGCTACCAATCCATCAGTTGAGATGGGTTTAGGTAGTATGAACATACTTAGGGATCCTCCTAGATCTATAACAACTAGAAGAGTAGACAAAGTAGGACAAACAAGTTCAATTACAGAAATGATTGATGATAGTGGTAATCGTGCGTGTGAAGCAATAAATTTATATGCTAGAGGAGTAAATCCTTCTGTTAGTGTTTCTTATGGTAATGCAGGTAATAATGGAGGACAACGTAGTAGTAGTGTATTTGGAAGTAATATTACAGGTGGATTACAAGCTAAATTACCATATGCAATTATGAAAGATGGAGCTTTTAGACCTCCTACAAGAACACAAGAACAATTATTACCTTTATCTCGTCTTCCACGCGTTAATACAGAATCATTTACACAACCAGGTTTTGTAGATTATAGCAAAAGATTAAATTGTTCAGACGGTGAATACAGACAAATTAAAAAAGATACTATAAAAGCCTGTATTAGACCAACAGCTACATATAAAATTAATCACCAAATAAAAGAACCTTTTGAAGTAAAATATGTAATTAAAAATCCAGTTAAATTTGATAGTATGGCTGGATTTAGTGGAACTAGGACACGTGATTTAACTATACAAGACGTTAAAAAACCTACTCGTGGATTAAATGATAATCCTTTGAACACAGACGCTTATTCAAATAAATCAGGAAAAACTATGATTGACGGTGAAATTGATATGAATACAGACCGTTATATTCAAGACGTATTGTATGGAAATGTTCAAGTTAATCCATCAGGAAAAACTATGATTGACGGTGAAATTGATATGAATACAGACCGTTATATTCAAGATGTATTGTATGGAAATGTTCAAGTTAATCCATCAGGAAAAACTATGATTAACGGTGAAATTGATATGAGTACAGATCGTTATATTCAAGATGTATTGTATGGAAATGTTCAAGTTAATCCATCAGGAAAAACTATGATTGACGGTGAAATTGATATGAGTACAGATCGTTATATTCAAGATGTATTGTATGGAGATGTTCAAACTAATAAATCAAAATCTATTCATATTACACCAATTGATAATGTTATAAATACAAATAATTATACAAAAGATATAAAAAATATTTTTTATACAGCACCTATATCTGGTAATACAAAAGATATGTACATACATGAAGATATTGAACTAAAAAGAAGTTCTTTATTAACATCTGCTAACTCACAAAAAACACAAAATATATATGTTAGACCTGAAGTTCAATATGAAAAAGAGTTGCAAAGAAATAGACCTATTACTGAAATGGTATCAAATCAAGGTTCTAATACTATGAAAAGTTTTAATGATATGAACAACCGAGATTACAAGTTACATTATACTGTAAATGCTGGATCATATGAAGGTAAAGCTCAGCGTCCTTTACAAAATAGAATAACTCAATATAAAGAAGAATACGAAACTGAAAAATCTATAAGAGACAAAAAAATAATAAACATGCAACAATCTAGACATTAAAATAATTGATGTACTCAATTATTTTTATCTTAAACATTAAAATATTATAATAAATGGAAAATAGTTTTGAAGATATACCAGTTATATATCAACCAAAAGAATTAAAAGTAAACTTATATAGACATCAACTCGCGAGTATATATCAAATGGAAAAAAGAGAATTAGATAAGAAAATAATAGAAAATAACGTTATAATTGATACAAATATATCTGTAAACGCAGATTCTACTGGATATGGAAAAACTTTAAGTATGGTTACATTAGTATATCGTGATAAAATGAAATGGGATATGGAAACTCCTTTTTCACATACTGTTACTACTACATATGCATCTGGTAGAATAAAAAAAACTGTAAAAGAAGATTTTAATAAATTAGATGTAACATTAGTTCTAGCAAGTCAATCTATTATATCTCAATGGTATGAAGAATTTAAAAAAACTCCTGTTTCTGTAAAAATGATTACAAATAAAAAACAAATAAATACAACAATTATTGACAATTATGATGCAATATTAGTTACACCTACAATGTACAATATATTAGTATCTAAATACTCTAAATTAGCTTGGAAGCGTTTTATATTTGATGAGCCTGGTCATATAAAAGTTTCCTCAATGAAAAAAATTATAGCAGGATTTATATGGCTAGTTACTGCTACTCCCAATGCTATTATATCCAACCATAGAAATTGTCGTAGTAGCTTTATGTATGATATTATTGGAAACGATTATTTTGGTTATTCTAGTATTGGTAGTTATTTATTAGTAAAAAATAATGACGAATTTATTAAACAGTCATTTCTAATGCCTCCTACCAATAATTTTTACTATCAATGTTACAATCCTATATATAATACAGTAAAAGGATTTGTTACTACTAAAATTACACAAATGATATCAGCTGGAAACATAGCAGGAGCTATTACATTATTAGGAGGTGGACATGGAACAACTGAAAATATAGCTGAACTTGTAAAACAAAAAAAATTAAATGAAATAGAAGAATTTAAATTACAAATACAAATATTAACTATCCAAAATAAAAAAAATAAAGTTGATGTTTTACAAAATAGAATTACTGTTTTAATTTCTCAAATAAAAGAATTAGAACATAGATATACTCAAATTTTAGCAAACGACTGTAACATTTGTCTAGAACCTATTTCTAATCCTGTAATGGAAAGTAAGTGTCAAAATATATTTTGCGGTTCTTGCTTATTAAAATGGTTAGAAAATAAAACAACCTGTCCTTTATGTAGAGAAAATATAACACCGGATCAATTAATTTATATTACACAATGTAAACTAACTAATATTCCATTAAAAATAAAACAACTAGAAACAAAAATAAATACTATCATTAATTTAATAAAAAATAAAGAAGGTAAATTTATTATTTTTTCAGAATGGGATCAAACATTTATTCCAATCAGAAATATTTTACTTACAAACAATATTAACTTTATTGAATTAAAAGGAACTGTTAAAGAACGACAAACAAATTTAAACAATTTTAAATTCGGAAACATAAAAGTTATTTTTTTAAATTCACATTTTAATGGATCTGGTATAAATCTTCAAGAAGCAACTGATATAATTATATATCATGAAATGAATACATCTACTTTAAATCAAATAATCGGAAGAGCTAATAGAATAGGTAGAACTGAACCATTATCTATTCACCATCTTAAAAATTAATTCATATTTTATATAAAATATGAATTTATTTAGTAATATATATAATTATACTACTTACAATTAACAATATAAATGATAAAATTAAAATAATAACTGACACAATTGTCCCTTTTTTTATATAATTATCAGACATATGAGTTTTGTATTGAGGAGATAAATCTTTCAATCTTTTAAAAATACTAACAGTCCACGATGAAATTATAATAAGTATACAACAAACAATTAATAATAGTATACACACTATTCTCATTTATCTTTATATTTATATATTATTATAATATATACTAATAATATTACTAATAATAATATTAGTATACTATTGTTTTCAATTAAACTTTTTTGTTTCTCAGAATTTAAAGACTTTAAAGACTTTGAAGACTTTGAAGAATTTGAAGAATTTGAAGAATCAAACATTTGATCAGGTAAAGGAATTAAAGTGTTTTCATCTACTGCTACATCACCTTCAAAACCAAATATATCACATTCTCCTAAAGAATCAGGATAACCATACCAATTAGATACTAATACAATAACATACAATCCTGTTTTTTTAAAAAAATTTATACATTTTGTAATCTCAAAACTTTTATATAAAACTCCAGCAATTGTTTTTCCATTATATATACTATTACTATTAGACACTTTTACTAAAAGTTCATTTTTATTTTTATCAGCAAATTTTAATAAAGCATCATCTGGTTTTATATAAATCATTGGAACTATATTTTTTTTATACAAAAAAGAATCCCATCTATATATTTTGTAACTATTACTCATCTTTATTATAATAGTAGCTTTTATTTACAATTTATAAAAAACTATACAAATAAATAGTGTTATTTATACTACAAAGCATTTCATCTCTAATATTTAACAAATCTGTATCATCTTCTAACATACTTGGTAATGTAACTGTCAACCAATTTTTAAATGATAATAAAATTAAATTAGCATCATCATCAGACTGATTACTATATTTAACAGTTTTAGTTTTTGAATTTAATTTAAGACGTAAATTTTTAGATCCTTGTAAAACTTCCATAAATCTATCAATTTGATCTGCAAGAGAATCAAATAACTTATCAGCAGCTACATGACGAGCATAAATAGAAGTTTGCCAATGATATATTTTTAATTGATTTTGAAAAGACAAAAGTATCATTGCTATTTCTCCAATTTTTATAGAATCCATTTAAATTAATCTAATATTTTTTAAATTAATTTAAATTTAAAGATGTAATCAAATGGTAATAAAAAAATGTCAATACAAGGAAAAGTTACTGAACTTAATTCATTAAAAAATGAACTTAAAACTCTTACTCAAAAATGCAGTAATATACGAAAACGTTGTAAAGTTATAGAAGAAGAAATTGATGATTATTTAGAACAAAAAGACCAACCGGGTCTTAAATATAACGGTATGGCTATAATCAGAGAAACTAAAACAAAAAGACCTATTAAACCAAAAATAGATATTAGAGAGTCTGCCATAAGTATTTTAGAAAATGCAGGAGTAGATAATCCTGAAAAAATATACGAAGAATTAATAGAGTCAAGACTTGGATCTCCTAAACAAACTAGAAAATTAAAAATTAATAAAATAAAACCTGAAAAATTATAAATTTGTATCAAATAAAATCGATTTTATAATAACTAATTTATTATAAAATAAATGACTTCAACATCTCATTTACAAAACCAACCAGAGTCTTTTTCTTCTATAGAAGACTGTAAAAAATTTAAAAAAAATATTGTTTCTAATCCAAGATATAAAAATTTTAAACAAACTCATTTTACAGCTGGAGATATTGACCAATTTGAAGAATATAGAGATATGACAAACGGTCAACTATCTATTCCAACAATAAACTTAGATTCTAATAAATTTAAAAACATAGACTTGTCTACATCTACTGATTGGAATAAATATAAACATTTAAACCCTACATCAGTAGATAAAACTTTTAATTATATGTTTCATAAATTTAAAAAAGGAGTTTTTGTTAAAATTAAAAATAACCAACTTGCAGTTTTTCTTCCTTTTAGTAAAAATAATTTTATTAATGAATGGTCTGATAAAATTAAAATTGATCCTAAATACGGAGACATTTATAAATTTGAAGAATATATTATTAAACTTAGCGGTAAACATTTTAAACCAAACATTAATAGATTTACTGATTCTTGGTACTCAAATAACTGTCTTGTAAGATACGAATTTCCAATTCACGAAGGTGATACAAACGTAGCAAATATGAGTGATATGCTTAAACAACTATGCTCCAATAGAACACTTCCTGACATTGAGTTTTTTGTTAATAGAAGAGATTTCCCTGTAATTAAACGAGACGAAACTGAAGCTTATGACCACCTATTTGGTGATAATCAACCTCTCATTTCTCATAAATATGATCAATATTCTCCAATTTTATCAATGGTCACTACAAAAGACCACGCAGATATTCCAATGCCAACAGGAGACGACTGGTCAAGAATATCAAGCCAAGAAAGTAAATATTTTACACACAGTTGTAATTCATTCCCGCAAATAGAAAACTTTAATATGGAATGGGAAAATAAAAAACCAACAGCTGTATTCAGAGGAGCAAGCACTGGATGTGGTGTAACTATAGATACAAATATTAGATTAAAACTAGCATATATTTCTTCTAATACTCCTCCAGACAAAGATGGATTATTGTTAGATGCTGGTATTTCTAAATGGCAACTTCGACCTAGAAAATTAAAAACAGAAAAATACTTACAAACTATTAATGTACCAGAAATGAACAAAAAAGGTATAAAATTAGCATCTTTTTTAACTCCTCTACAACAATCTGAATATAAATATCTTATTAACGTAGATGGTCATGTATCTGCTTTTAGATTATCACTTGAAATGAGTATGGGTTGCTGTATATTATTAGCAGACTCAAAATATAAATTATGGTTCACAGATTTGCTTAAACCTATGGTTCATTATGTTCCTATTAAATATGATTTATCTGACTTAATAGACCAAATTAAATGGTGTAGAACTCATGATTCTGATTGTAAAAAAATAGCTAGTAATGCTAGACAATTTTATTTACAATATCTACAAAAAGATGGTGTATTAGATTATTTACAAAAAATTATTATTGACTTAAAAAATCAATCTGGTCTCTATTTATACAATAATCAAACACCGCTTCAAGCTCTAATATCTATAGAAAATAATTTATCCCTTAATTACCCATTTACATTAAAAACTATTAAAGATATCGGAACTATCCCAAAACAACCTAGATCATTTGGAATACTAAAAGGAATTCATTGGATAATTAATATGATTAATAAAACATCTTCATTTGAACAGGTCGCAATTAAAAAATCTGAATCTCCTATTTTTAGTAGTAAAAATAGTATTGTTTCAAAATACACACTAGCTAACTTTAACTTTGTTGTTAAATCTACAAATGACCGCTTAAAAAATATGGAAAACATCCACGAAGCATATATAGGAATTAAGGAAATAAACAAACTTGTTAAATATATACCAAATTTTGCATACATATTTGGAAAATACCAAATCAAAAATACATCCAACGTTATTATGGAACATATTTCAGGAAAAACATTTGACAAATGGATTGAAAGTGATAAATTTAATATGACAGATTTTATTTTTATTTTTATACAATTATCTTTTGCTTTAGAAGTTGCTCAGCATCAATGCGGTTTTGTTCACTGGGATTTAACTCCTTGGAATATTATTATTCAAGAGTTACCATCAAAAATAAGCTTTGACTATGTAATTGATTATAATAACGTTTATAGAGTTCATACAAATATCATTCCTGTTATTATAGACTATGGAAAATCCCATATAATTCATAAAAATAAACATCACGGATTTATTAATATGTTTAAAGTAAGCACTATTCAAGACATTATTAGTTTACTTTTAACATCATTAAATTCTATCACGCAATTAAAAAATATAACTACAAATGATGTTAAAGATATTATTACTCTTGCGAATTTTATATCAAATACAGGATACAGAAAAAACCCTTTTAGACAAACTGGTAATAAAGGCGTTTCTGATGTTCAATATTTTGTAATAAGAGCTAAAAAATATACAGAAATGATATCAAGTAATAAACACGAATTAGAATCTAAAACTCCTTTAGATTTTATACAATATATTACTAAACATTTTAAATATACATTTACATTTGAAAAAATTGATTATCCAGATTTTAGAATTGATAAAGGAAATCCCACTCAAGTATTTAATTATATACTAGCTTCTAACCAAGATGAAAAAATTAAATCATTTACTGATGTTTTTGATAAATATTTAAAATGTAAATTTAATCTTCCTGATAATTTATTTTTTTCGTATTATGCTGCTCAAACTCTAGAACATTATATGTCATCATTGTTCTTATTAATGGAAAAATATTTGATATTAAATCATCCAATTGTAATTAAATACAAAAAAATAATAAATGACATATATGAAACATTTATTGAACAAATTAAAATAAAATCACAAGAAAAAATACATTATGATATCGGTAATACGTTTAAAAAACTTAATCCACCTGAATACGATCAACAAACTTTTATGACTCCAGATGTCATTTTAAATTTAACTAATTTACATAAAATGTATAACGAAGAAGAGTGTAACTTATCAGATTATAAAAATACTATTGAACTTGTCTTTCTAAACAAAGGATTATTTAAATTATCTGACAAAGATAAAACATATTATACAGATAATTTTGAACAACTATTAAATACTAATGCTGTAATTATTAAAACAAACATCGCAAATATACTTACATTAATTTCAATGTCTAAACTTATATTATAAAATTATAAAAATAATTTTATAATATAAATATGTCAATTAGAACAGGTTCATATGGAACACCTGGTGCTATGACACCGGGTACTATTAATAGTGCAAGAATTGTTACTTCTTCAATAAGAGCAAGTGGTTCACAAGGAGCTACTGGTGCTACAGGAGAAACCGGACCGTCAGGTGGTCCTAGAGGTCCTACAGGAGAAACAGGTGAAACTGGTTTTACCGGAGCTACTGGTCAAACTGGTTTTACCGGAGCTACTGGTCAAACTGGTTTTACCGGAGCTACTGGTTTTACCGGAGCTACTGGTTTTACCGGAGCTACTGGTTTTACCGGAGCTACTGGTTTTACCGGAGCTACTGGTTTTACCGGAGCTACTGGTTTTACCGGAGCTACTGGTTTTACCGGAGCTACTGGTTTTACCGGAGCTACTGGTTTTACCGGAGCTACTGGTTTTACCGGAGCTACTGGTTTTACCGGAGCTA
>Ga0209190_1002788_pt1 | contig 11654 bp, 7 predicted proteins | sample M_140205_XF_Meta_FD_187315 | JGI IMG/M metagenome (GOLD analysis project Ga0209190, IMG submission 187315) | Freshwater microbial communities from Lake Montjoie, Canada to study carbon cycling - M_140205_XF_MetaG (SPAdes) (version 2) | ecosystem: Environmental > Aquatic > Freshwater > Lake... | reverse complement strand
CTTTTCCAAGTTCGGAATCTCTTTTTCCAATCCTATGGTCAGTCGGCTGGTGATCTCGCGCAGAAACACACCGGATTTCGTAAAGGGGTCCAGAAACTTCACCGTCTTGTCGGCCCAGAGGTTCGCGCCTCCATTGCTGGCGGCCCACGCCTCGGTCAGCGTGTCCAGCATCCGGTTCGCAAACTCCGGCGGCGTGAACACCTCGTCGTTGGAAAGGTTCGCGATGCACGTCAGCACGTCCGGGTTGCGGCTGCGCAAGGCAAAGCTAGCTTGGTCGCTCATACGATGACCTCTGGTGCAACGGCTGCCAATTCACCCACCGTCATCGGCGGGTAGTTGGGTTTTGTGGGTGTGAAGATTTCGTGCTTGCCGAGATGGGCGAAGAGCGGGTCGGCGCTGTAGGCCGATGATTGGGCGAGGGTGTCAAAGCGGAAGTTACGACGCTGGAACCGGCCTTTGCCCAGATAGCCCCACTCGGCGAAGGTGATCGGCAGGTTGCCCTGGGCGCGCATCGTCAGCGCGTCGCCGTGGACGAGGTTTTGCGAAAGCACGTAGAACGCGGCGCGGTACAGGTCGTCCGACGGAGCGAGGTTCAGATACTCGGCGAAAATATCCAGCAGGTTCGCGCGGCACTCGGCGATGTTATCCGTCAGCAGCTCGATGCCGTAGAGGCACATCAGCGCTAGCAGCGCGTAGTGCCGCCGCTCGAAATCGGACTTGCCGTATTTGAGTTCTACGGCGGCCAGCTTGCGCCGCAGGATCTGCACGAGAAAGTTGCCGTCCCCGCATGCCGGCTCCAGAAAGCGCGAGTCAATGCGCTCGGTCTCGTCTTTCACGAGGTCGAGCATGGCCTCAACCATCCATGCGGGGGTGAAGACCTCCCCGTGGTCGGCGACACGCTGTTTTGACTTGACTAGGCTCATGGGTCGATGCACTCCGGGCGGCGCGTGCTATTGGTCACTGCGGACTAACTAGAAGTAGACCGCGAGGCCGCGCGTAGCCAAAGGATAGGAAGATCAATTCACTTTCCGCAAGTAGCTGATCTGTTAATGGCCTTGGGTACGGGTTTGCTTTTTGTCCACGATGCGGCGAAGCCCTGGGACCGCCGTTCTCCAGAACGGCTAGGTATAAATGCTCAGGTGGACGATCCCTTTCATGGCCGGTTAGATACCGGCGGTCCCAGGGGCTCACGCCTCACCCAACATTATAACGATGCTCGAGCAGGGCTTCGCCTCACGCAACACGAGAGCGATGCCCCACCACAATTAAATCTATTTCCCTAGTTTTGTGCCTGCAAAGTAACACCGTACCAATGTGTACCCACTTGACTACCCCCGAGTGCATATGGGACGGTGAAAGTATGACGCGAGAGGGGAGTGACAATTATCTGATTATCGCACACCCCTCAGAGAATAAAATTCTAATAGCATCCGATGGCATAGGGCATTCGAGTTTGCCGCTGATCCGCATTCCGGAGAACGGCCCATGGTGGGAGGTTGGCCCGCTGACCAAATTGGTCAACGACGAGATCAAAATCCAGACCTCTGTTCTTCGCTGCGTTGCAGGGGATGATAATCTTACCCAGGCTGGCGCTCGTGTGTATACGCTGGAAGCTCACAGTATTCCCGAGAGCCTTGGGGCGAACGCCCGATGGGTGGCCCGAAAGGAGGCGATTGAGCAAAGTAACCTTCCCGAAAATCACCGAGCTTTGCTGAACGCCTGGTTTACCGAGTCTGAAACTGGCCAGTATCCGATAACGCGAGCACCGTGGGCACGCCCGGGTTGGTTTGCTTCGGCCATAGGGTTTGCACAGCAGACACTGAGCGAAAGGAATTCCTCGCTGCTAGAAGTGCAGCAACAAAGAACGTGGGAGCGGTCTTCTGTCATCAAGTTAGGCACTTCCGAGGGACCTATGTGTCTCAAAGCCTGTCCCTCGATGTATGCCTTCGAACCTGTCTTGACCCAGATGCTCGCGAAAAGATTTCCGCTCAATACACCCGAGGTTATTCAGATAAATGAGCAAAAGAAACTCTTGCTGATGCGCTGGATAACCGGAAGGCCGCTTTCGGAGAGCCGGGAGATAAAAATGTGGGAAACTGCGCTCTCCATCTTCGCCGAGATGCAGATAGGTTTTATTGACGACACCGCTAAACTTAAGGAAATAGGTTGTACTGACCTTGCTACCTCTGGACTTTCTACTAAGTTTCTTAAATTAGTTAGCGATCGAGACACCATGCTGATTGGGCGAACAGGTGGTCTCACGAGTGATGAAGCAAAAAAAATAGATAGCCTAAGCCTTAGAATTGAGAGAGCTTGCGCGAATCTATCTGCGCTGGGCATCCCGGATTCATTTGAACACGGAGATTTTAGGGCTGAGCACATCCTTGTCGATAATGGTCGTCCAATAATCTTTGATCTCTCCAATACTGTAGTAACGCATCCTTTTTTTAGTGCGGTCCAAATGCTTGATTTTGAAAACGCAGCAGAATTTCTGCCGGGCCACCTCAACGCTCGTTCACGCTTGCTCAAGAGCTACCTGGAGCCATGGACGAGCAAGTTCGGCTCCATGGAACAACTTATTGAAGGATTTGAAATAGCACGACCGTTGGCTGCACTTAAAGAGGGGCTAATCCGTGCTATCATTAACCTCCCGCACCTCGAGCACCGAGAAAAATGGGAATTCATGGTTCCGTATTGGATGAAGAAGTTTATCGAATTATCCAAATCCTGATGAGTATTTGCCGTGGCTACATGTGCACGTTATTTAATTGAGTGATTGTAGAAGTCGTATGAGCACAACTAGTTCTTCCTCAGAGCGACTGGCGAGCCTTTCGCCGCTACAGAAACGATCTCTGTTGAAGGATAGGAAGATCAATTTACTTTCCGCAAGTAGCTGATCTGTTAATGGCCTTGGGTACGGGGTTACTTTTGGTCCACGATGTGGCGAAGCCCTGGGACCGCCGTTCCGCAGAACGGCTAGGTATAAATGCTCAGGTGAACGATCTCTTTCATGGCCGGTTAGATACCGGCGGTCCCAGGGGCTCACGCCTCATCCAACACTATAACGATGCTCGAGCAGGGCTTCGCCTCACGCAACACGAGAGCGATGCCCCACCACAATTAAATCTATTGCCCTAGTTTTGTGCCTGCAAAGTAACACCGTATCAATGTGTACCCACTTGACCAACTCAGAGTGCATATGACACTTTTGACAATATGAAAACAAACAAAGTGATTGCCTGGGTCCTCGCGTTCGTTAGCCCTCTCGGATTTTTTTCGGGTGGATTAAACGACGCTAATGCTAACGAGGAAAAGCTGAGTATCAAGGGCAGTTACGTGCTCGAGTATCGAGTGCTTCCTGACGGGAAGAAGGTCGCCTCGCCCAATATCATCGGCATTATGACTTACACCGAGAGCTACAGAAATTTTAATGTTTACTGGAACGAAAACGGTAAGGGCAATTCCATCTCCCTGATCGCTAAGTACACGCTCACAGACAAGACGTACACCGAGGATTCCATCTTCTACGCAGCCGATTTCAATCAGAAGGCGATTGTCTACGATATCACCCCGGCGCACGGGACCTCTACTGTGACGAGCAAGGGCGGAAAGACGCAGTTTCAATTCCCCTTGCACGGCGAGCCGGCGTGCGAGTTAGAAAAGGATGGCTTTACCGCTACGATGCCGGGCGTGTTTGTTGATCACTGGAAGAAAATAGACTAAGTCGCGACGGGTCGCACACTAGAGTAATCGCGCTAGTGCTAGGCTAGTGCCTGGTACGGGGCTACTGGTGGTCCACAATGTGGAATACCAATGTGCAAACGGAGATAGTTACGAGGCCCCTACTCTGTAGGTTCAGCCGTATCGGCTGGCGCGACCTTCTGTTTCTTGGCTGGGCTTGCTCTCTTCTTTGCGGGCAGAGCCTCCGTGGGCTTCGTCGTAGCTGCCTTAGCCTTAACTGCCTTAGCTGGTGCCTTTGTCTTAGTCTGTGCTTTTACCTTTGTCTTTGCAGGAGCACGCTTGCGGCGACCCTTGGCCGGACCCTTGGCAGCACGAGCTTCAAGTAATCCGACCGCCTCAACTATTGTCAGAGACTCTGGATCTGAGCCCTGCGTGAGTGATGCGTTAGTTGTTCCATCGGTTACGTAGGGGCCGTACCGACCGCTCTTAATAACGATAGCATCACCTGAGGTCGGATGCTTTCCAACCTCCTTTAAGGTCTTGGGTTGATTCGACGCACGACCACTGGTGCGGGGTTGTTTAAGTAGCTCTAGCGCACGTTCAATAGTAACTGAGAACGGCGACTCCTCGACTGGAATTGATCGACTCTCCGACCCGCACTTTACGTAGGGCCCAAAGCGACCACTCGCTATTAATATATCTTCGCTGTTCTCAGGGTTCTTGCCGATATTTTTAGGGAGCGATAAAAGCACCAAGGCGGTGGCTAGATCTATCGACTCCGGTAACATTCCAGGCAGGAGTGAGGCCATCTTCGGCTTATCACCACCCTCCACCATATCGCCCCGTTGAACGTATGGACCGAAGCGCCCCTTCTTTAAATAAACGGGGAGATTCGTCTCTGGATCGTCACCAAGTGCCGCAGGACCCTTGGCAGCCTCAGCTAAAAGTAGCTCCGCTTTTTCTGTAGTTAGCTCATCAAAGGCAACCGTGTCTGGAATCGAGGCGCGGTGTTCACCGTTTGAGAGGAATGGCCCGTAGCGGCCGATACGAACCTCAACCGCACGATCCTGCGAATCTTTACCGAGTGGAATTCCACACACCAGGCGTGGGTCGATCTGCTCTTCACCCTTAGTGACGAGATCTTTAAGACCCATTCCCGAAGGGGTGGCGTGCTCTGACTCCTGTCCGAAGTAGAAGGACCTTAACTTTTCAATGTTATCCTTCTCGCCACGTGCGATAGCATCGAGATCATCTTCAAGTTTAGCGGTGAATTCGTAATCAACTAGGTGTAAGAAGTGCCCCTCAAGCAGACCCGTAACACCGATAGCGAGAAAGCTAGGAACAAGAGCGGAGCCCTTCTTAAAGGCGTACTCACGCGAGAGTACTACATCAACTATAGTTGCCCAGGTGCTAGGTCGTCCGATGCCGAGCTTCTCGAGCTCCTTAATTAAACTCCCCTCGGTAAAGCGCGCTGGTGGTTGTGTGGTATGTTTAAGAACATCGTAGTTATCTGTGCTGACTGTGTCGCCTTGCTTAAGGGGCGGCAAGTTGCGCTCCTGCTCGGCTAGGTCGCCCTCTGGATCATCGGAGCCCTCAACGTAGGCGCGCAGGAATCCAGGAAACGAGATCGTCTTTCCAGAGGCTCTAAATGTTGCATCATCTACGCTTATCGATACAGCGACGCGCGTGCCCTCCGCATCGCGCATCTGACACGCGAGCGTTCTCTTCCAGATCAACTCATAGAGCCTGAAGGCTTCTAGACCGAGGCGCTCCCTGACCGCTATGGGATGTGTAAACTCAATCCCTGCAGGGCGAATAGCCTCATGCGCCTCTTGAGCGTTCCTGACCTTGGTCTTGTAGATACGTGGAGCGGGGCTTAGATATTCACTGCCGAACTCACGCGCGATAAGCGAACGTGATGCTGAGAGAGCCTCCTCTGAAAGCGTCGTTGAATCGGTACGCATGTAGGTAATAAAACCGTTCTCGTACAGAGTCTGCGCAACGGCCATGGTTCTCTTTGCGCCGAAGTTGAGCTTGCGGCTGCCCTCTTGTTGGAGGGTGCTGGTTGTAAATGGCGCGTACGGTCTCTGAGTAAAGGGTTTGCTTTCGATCTCGGTAACGGTCGGTGTTGCTTTAGCGAGTCGCGCGGCGAGCCGCTCTGCTGCTGCTTGATCGAGCAGGGTAACTTCATCTTTTTTAAACAGATTGCCGGTATCGGAGTCGAAATCCCTGCCGCTCGCAACCCGCTTTGAGGCTATGTGCGTAAGCTCGGCTTCAAAGGGTAGCGTTGGGTCGGATGCGGCCAGAAAGGTAGCTTTAAGATCCCAGTAGTCAGCCGATCTAAAACGGGCACGATCACGCTCCCTTTGAACAAGGAGCCTAATTGCTACGCTCTGCACCCGTCCGGCGCTTAGGCGAGGAACCATCTTCTTCCAGAGTAGGGGACTTACCGAGTAGCCGTAGAGACGGTCGATAATACGGCGGGTCTCCTGTGCCTTAACGAGGTTCTCATCTATCTCGCGTGCGTTATTGAGGCTCTCTTCAATAGCCTTCTTGGTAATTTCGTGAAAGACCAACCGTTTAACCGGAACTTTAGGATTAAGCACGGCGAGCAGGTGCCAACTAATGGACTCCCCCTCCCTATCTTCGTCGGTTGCGAGGTATACCTCTGAGGCGTTTTTTACAGCTCTCTTTAGCTCGCTAACCCGCTTCTCTTTGGAATCGGGGACTATATATAATGGTGCAAAGTTGTCATCTACGTTCACTCCGAGCCGTGACCACTTCTGCTTCTTAATCTCGGCCGGGATCTCGGCGGCGTTGTTCGGAAGGTCCCGAATATGGCCATAGGAGGCCAACACCTCGAAATCCTTAGAGAGGAACTTCTCGATGGTCTTAGCCTTAGTTGGTGATTCTACTATAACAAGTCGTTTCAGCATCTTTTTTAACTGCGTCATGATTACAAAGATTTAGGGCTATAGCGCAACCCTAAGTGGTGTTATTTAACGCCATAAATAACAAACAGCGTTTTAATACCGCTTAGTATTTGACCGAACACCCGTACGGCTCGGTAGAGGATGGCAGCACCGGTTTATTTGCTGCCAGGGCAGCCAGGGCTGCAAGTACATAGTTAGTTGCACCGGCTATATCGGATCTATCGGTTGAGGGCACGTTATCAATAGCCCCCTGGTAGGCGAGGATACCCACGGCGTCTATGACAAAGAGGTGTGGGGTAATGCGTGCGCCGTAGAGGCGAGCGACGGTGCTAGTAGGATCCAACAGTAGTGCAGTTGAGTTCATCCTCAGGCTCTTTGTTATCTCGAGAGCCTGTTCGGGTGTGAGGTGCCCAAGCTTTCCTTGAGAGGAGGAGTTAATAGTTAGCCAGATAGCACCGTTCTCTGTGGCCTGCTTCTGAAAGTGTGGCATATCACCGCCGCGGTAGAACTTCTGCACGAATGGACAGCGCGCATTAAACCATTCAAGCACTACCGGCTTTCCTCTGAATTGGCGTAGCGAGATCTCAGCTCCGCTAGCATCCTGTAGCTGAAAATCAGGAGCGTAAGAGCCAACAATAGCAGAGCTATCAGCGCAGGTTGTACGCAGGGGTAAGATTATTAGTGCGACAAAAAGAAACGCTAGCGTTATATTTTTCATGGGGCGCATTATTAGACAAGCACCACCTACGATACTAAAGAGCGCCGAGCGCCTCAAGTACTGTGCCTGGGGTTAGGAGATTTGGCAGGATAACCTGCTTTTGATCCCCTAGCAGGATAACGTTAAGGGGCACTCCGTTCCTTCCAAAGCCGCGCAGAGCCTCCGTGATAACCGGATTAGAGGAGGTCCAGTCACCCTTGATAAGCGCCACATTTTTTTTCTTTATGAGCGCACGAACCTCCTCGGAGCCAAAGACGCGCGCTTCGTTTACCTGACAAGTAATGCACCACTCTGCGGTAAAATCGAGATAGACCGGGCGTCCGCTCGCAACGAGTTCGCTAACGCGCCGCTCCGAGTACGGCTCCCAAATTAGTCCATGTCTGTCAGGTTGCGGCGTGCTCTCGCCGTTAATATCACACGCCCGTACACGACTTGCTTCGATCTCAGCTCTGGTTGGAACGGCTATCATAACGCCGAGCGCAAAACAGAGCAGCGTAACGGCTGTTAGGGTACGACGAATTATCTTTGAACGCAGAGCGGAAGCGCCGATAAAGAGCCAGAATCCAAATCCAGCCAGGAGTGTGCCCCATAAGACATCCATCAGTACGCCGAGCCCATATGGATCCATCCCCATCTGACGAGCGAACACGCGCACTAACCACAGTACGGTTGCAAAGAGTGGAAACGCCATAAACTCCTTGAAGAGCTCCATCCAGGCACCGGGGCGAGGGAGAAACCTTAGGAGCTTTGGATTAAACGATAGCGCCAGATAAGGCAGACTCATGCCGAGCCCGAGGCTCGTAAACACCAGCAAGCTGAGCACGGGTGGCAGAGTAAGGGTTGCAGCGAGCGCCGAGCCCATAAATGGCCCGGTACACGGCGTTGCAACCGCTGTTGCTAGCACCCCACTAAAGAAAGCCCCCGTTGCCGAGCTTGAAAGGCGTGTACCACCCGCCAGGGACTGAATATAACGTCCGAGAACGATATCGCTCAGGAACGTTAGCGCCAGTCCGAGAAAAACGAAGATCATCGCCACTATAAAGGTAGGGGACTGCAGTTGAAATCCCCAGCCGAGCTGCTCACCGCCGGCGCGCAGAGATAACAGAAGCCCTGCCAGAACCCAGAATGATACGAGCACTCCGAGACAGAAGCTAATGCCGTGCAGTCGGATCGTTTTGGCGTCATCCTTAGCGTGTTCAATAAATCCCAGGATCTTAATCGAGAGCACCGGAAATACGCACGGCATTAGGTTAAGGAGCATTCCTCCCAGTAGAGCCAGTAGAAGTGCCGACCAGAAACCGGTTGTTTCAGTTAAAGCATTTTTATACGGAACGGTTATTAGGGGCTTGGAGGTACCGTTAGGCAGCTCCTCCGCTCGGGTATCGATAGAGACTGCCTTCGGTGTGCCCTTTTGGGACCACCCTTGAGGGGAGTAAATTACGCCTCGGATGCGCTCGACCGGCTCCGTGCGATTCGGGTCGCGCTTAAGGGCTATCGTGAGGGCTGCGCCCTCACGCTTAATTGTCTGCGCTGCTGCGTTTGCAATTATGCGCGGGTCCTCTGGAAAAAATATCATTGATTGAGGAAAGAAGCGGGGTTCGAGGGGAATAAGCGCTACAACTATCTGGTCCTGCTGCTCCTCAACAGCGATAGAGACGCGCGAGAGTGGCGCCGGCACTGCGGCATAGGTATCAGAAAAGATGCCGGTGTATCTTGAGGGCTCTCCAGCGCGCTCTGAGATCGGAATTGAGAGCGTTAGGGTCGCCTCACCAGGTAAGCATTCATCCTTACAGACGAGCCATTTTACATGCACCTCAAAGGGTAATACGCCAGCAGCTGGTGCGCTGGCGGAGAGGGTAGCGGGAAAGGGGAGTAGCACCTCTCCGTAGCCGTAGTTAACGAGGGGCCCGATGGTGATGCGTTCTGGATAGGGCCATAGATTGGGCTTAATGGTAACGCCCGTTGGTGTGCGCCACTCAAAGCGTGGGGGCAATCCTGAGTCGCCAGGATTCTTCCAGTACAGATGCCAGCCCGGATCGGGCATAAACTTTACGCCGAGCGTAAAGGTTGAACCCGGTGCTACAGATTCCTGATCTGCTACGAGTTGAATAGAGATGTGAGAGCCCTCGCCGAGCGAGTGATCCTTGCATCCTACAAAGGGAAGCAGCACCATTAAAATTAGAAGAGAGGGTAGCTGAAAAAGAGATCGTGACTGAAAAAGAGATCGCGGCATGATGCAGGATAGTATCGGATATTAATCCCATACACGAGAGGTGTCAGGCTGACCAGAGCAGTCTATATAGATAATAGAGCTAGGCGGCCAGAACAAGAGATCTAGCAGAGGGAAGTGTCCCTTCCTGATAGCTCTTAATAGAGCTTAGATCTAGATCTGCGGTATTCTTCTCAACCTGATACTTGAAGTAACGAAGCTCTTCACTACTAGTATTATCAGCGATATCTCGCAGCTTTGAGCTTTCTTGTGAAAGGAGATCAAGAGCGGTAGGGCGTAACGGCATGGCAAGCTCTCTTAGCTCGTCTACTACAGCAGGTAGTTTAGTTTGAGTTGACCTATTGTTCTCGACCATTAATGCCATAACGAAATATCACACTGTTAGAATTAAGATGTATTTATAGCACTAGGAGCTTAGGTTGCAAAGTTTTTATTTATCACGACCATCAAGTTAATAAGCTGTGAAATCATATGGTTATGCTAGCAGTAGCTTTTTAAGATAGTGAAATCTTAAGAAGCCTAGCCCCAGGCCCCTACATCTAACTCTGGAAGCCTCCCTTTCTTGCTTTAACACTCCGTCGTTATTATTCCGCCGTTATTACTCCGCTGTTACTCACGCCGTATCCGACTAACTTTAAATACCTCTATCCACGAGCATTCCATGGCGCTACCAAAATTCTCGGTCATTACTGTTTCGTATAATCATGGGCAGTTTATCCGCCAGACGATCGAATCGGTTCTGCAGCAGGGCTATCCGAACTTTGAGCATATCATTGTCGATGGGGGCTCCACCGATGATACGATCTCTATCCTGAAGGAGTATCCACATCTGCGTTGGAGCTCTGAGCCCGACCGCGGACAATCGCATGCGCTTAATAGGGGCTTCGCCCAGGCTAGCGGGGATATTATCGCCTGGATTAACTCCGACGATTGGTACGCACCTAACGCCTTTCATACTGTGGCTCAGCATATCGATAAACATCCGATCGTGATGGGCGCCACCTGCGTTACCGACAAAGAGGGTCAGCCGACCGAACAGGTTGATAATATAGAACGTACCTGGTTCGATGCCATGAAGTATTGGGTATTTAATTCAGTGCCGGCGCAGCCTGGGGTTTTCTTTACGCGCAGCTTACTCAAAGAGCTCTCGATTGAGCAGGGCGAGTGCTTTGATGAGGGACTTTTCTTTACGATGGATTATGACCTCTGGCTTAGGATGCTTGAGCGTTATCCGTTTTCCTGTCGAGTGCCGCAGGTGCTGGCATACTTACGAAACTACGACACCAATAAAACCGGAGCTGATATGGCCGGCGCCTATCGAGAGATGTCGCGTGTCTATCGACGCCACGCTTCAAGACGCATTCATCAGGAGCAGAACGTTTCGTTCGTTGTGCCAGTTGATGCTGTTGATCTGCGGCTTAATGCATTCACTGAAGCGGTTGCACAACAGAGCCTTACATCGCTAGAGGTGGTTGTTGTTGACTACTCAGGAACGAAGCAGCTCTCCAGTGCTATTCGCAAGCAGGTCTCTGAGCTTGGGGTGCGGTTAACGCAGGTTGCTTTTCAGCTCGTTCTCAGTGCAGAGGGCGCGCCACTAACTAGGAGTGTGGCGCTCGATACGGGCGTGCGTGCTGCAAGATCGCACGTCGTTGCGTGTATGAATATGCATAATGCGCTGCCGAGGGATTTTGCATTAAATGCTCTGGGGTGCTTTGCGCGTGACGATGTTGGATTGGTGTTTCCGAACCTTTCGGAGGATGTAAAGACAACCCTTTTTAGCCCGGTGCGTAATGGGCTTATGTTTAATCCTGCTGGGCCGTTTAACCGCTCTCTGGCTGAACTTGATTGCGTTGTGAGAAAACTTGCCTGGCTTGATTGCGGTGGGTTGAGCGCAAGCGCAAGGTTGAGTCAGAGCGATTTTAGCTTTAAGCGCCTGCTTGTTATGATGGCGCACAAGGCCTGGAGACTTACGAGCGAAACGCTTCTTCCGTGCACCCTTTTACGAGCACAGAGCGTTGATGAGGAGCCATTTAGGTTGTACGTTAATTCATCCGTAGTGGACGAGATTGCACGCGAATTACGATGCAATCCA
>Ga0209190_1002786_pt1 | contig 11659 bp, 10 predicted proteins | sample M_140205_XF_Meta_FD_187315 | JGI IMG/M metagenome (GOLD analysis project Ga0209190, IMG submission 187315) | Freshwater microbial communities from Lake Montjoie, Canada to study carbon cycling - M_140205_XF_MetaG (SPAdes) (version 2) | ecosystem: Environmental > Aquatic > Freshwater > Lake... | reverse complement strand
GGTTCCATTTTCCACTTCTCTCCTAGCTATGAAAAACCATAAAAAAACCTCGCTTCCTTTCTAAAATAAATCCACAACCCGTCCCCATGCCTAAACCGAAGCCAACCACCGCCTCCACGATCGCAATCCACTGCTCTTACGCACGCCTAGCGGACGTGACTTCGCTCGTCGCCAACCCCCGCAACCCGAATAAACACTCAGATAAGCAGGTCGCGCTCCTCGCAAAAGTGATTCGGCACCAAGGGTGGCGCGCGCCGATCACGGTGAGCAAGCGAAGCGGGTTTATCGTCACCGGCCACGGAAGATTGGCGGCGGCTCTCCTCCTCCAAGTTGAGCAGGTGCCAATTGATGAGCAAGACTTTGCGACCGAGGCCGACGAATGGGCGCACCTTGTCGCAGACAACCGCATTGCCGAGCTTGCTGACGCTGATCGGGGGATGATTGCAGACTTGCTCGGCGAGCTTGACGCTGGGGGGCTTGACATGGATCTGACAGGCTTCGACATGGACGCGCTGGAGGAGTTGATGGCAGCGCCTAAGCAACCCGACGCGCCCGAAGACTTCCCTGCGGTCGATGAGAATATCGAAACAGAACACCAATGCCCGAAGTGTGGCTACCAGTGGAGCGGGGGGAAGATGGTTGAGGCGGAAGAAGAAGGAGTGAGCGAATGATATGGTTAATGCGAAGCGGCACAGGATTACAAGCGCAGGGCAAAACATCATTTGACCAACCATCGCCAACAATAATGGCGGGAGGATTAGGGGGGGGCAATACTTCACAATATTGGATTGAAGACGACGGAAAACCTATGAGCAAACTAGACACAAACAAACCACCCTACCGCGTCCCGTTGATGAGCGAGATTAAAGAGATCCCGTGGAACGGGTTCACAGTTGCGTCCACTTTCAGCGGGTGTGGAGGTTCTTCCCTTGGATACAAAATGGCAGGGTTCAAGGTAGTGTGGGCTTCGGAGTTTATCGAAGCCGCTCAAGCCACCTACCGAGCCAATCACCCAGATACGATCTTAGATTGCCGAGACATTCGCACAGTAAAACCAGAGGAAGTGTTGAACGCACTAGGGATGAAATCAGGGCAACTTGATTTGCTTGATGGTTCTCCGCCTTGTGCTTCCTTCTCGACCGCAGGCAAACGAGAGGCCGGATGGGGAAAAGTAAAGAAATACAGCGACAAAACCCAGCGCACTGATGATTTATTTTACGAATATGTCAGACTTTTAAAAGGGATTCAACCGAAGGTGTTCGTTGCCGAGAACGTCAGCGGACTCGTCAAGGGAACGGCGAAAGGCTACTTCCTCGAGATTCTTGCCGCGCTGAAAGCGAGTGGCTACCGAGTGACCTGCCGGGTGCTTGACGCTCAATGGTTGGGCGTTCCTCAGCAGAGGCAACGGACGATCTTTATCGGCGTGCGGGAAGACCTTAACCTTGAGCCAGCCCACCCAAAGCCGTTGGCTTATCGGTATTCGGTGCGGGATGCTTTACCATGGATAATGGATGCAAGGCAAAGTAAGGTTTTCAATGAACCAGACCGAGTTTTTACAAACACCCCTTCGCCATCTGTTACCACTCTAGGCATTGGGGCAAAACGAAATGATTGCGTAATGGTCGAATCAAATACTGATTCAGCAGAGATTGAAAAGCGCAAGTTCACCATCGCCGAGCTTCGCCGCATTTGCGCCTTCCCTGACGACTTTATTCTTCTCGGCACTTACGCCCAACAATGGGAGCGACTAGGTCGCGCCGTTCCGCCCGTGATGATGAGCCACGTCGCAGCGACAATCCGCGATAGGATCCTAAGCAAGCAATGAAGATCCCAAAGAACTGGACATTTAAAGACGATGGCATTGCCAAAGGATTTAACGATCATGTTCGCGAGCAGTTGCCGTGGTATGATTTGATGACGCAAGCGGTCGTTCACTTCGGTCGTCACTACATCCCAAACGGCGGAATTATCTACGACATCGGAGCTTCAACGGGAAACATCGGCAACGCTCTTCGCGAGGTGATTGAATCAAGGAAGGCTTCACTGATTGCGATTGAGGAAAGCAAGGAGATGGTCAAGCAATACACAGGAGGCGGGGAAATTATCACCGCAGACGTCACTGAATTTGACTTCCAGCCGTTTGACTTTGGCGTTGTTTTCCTTGTCTTGATGTTCATCCCAATCGCAAGAAGAGGAAAATTGATTCATCGACTTATTCAACTAATAAAGCCCGGAGGGTGCATGATCATTATCGATAAAATCCACACGCCTTCTGGGTATTACGGGACAGTTGCCAGAAGGCTTACAATGCAAATGAAGATGGACGCAGGTGCGAACGCGGAAGCTGTCATTGAAAAAGAACTCTCCCTTGCTGGCTATCAACGACCGATCGACCCACTAATTCTTTCACCATACGCAAAGCAATTCTTCCAGCTTGGAGAGTTTGCAGGGTGGATAATTGAGGCGCGAGCAAATGAGTAGCCCAACCCCCGACCCGCTAACGTGGCCCTCCGACCGCATGGCGCGCCTGCTTGACATGACCACGCGCCGCATGAACCAGCTCGTGAGCGAAGGCGTGCTTTTCCGCGAAGAGCGCGGGCGTTACTCGCCCCTAAAAAACGCGGTGGCATACATCCGCTACCTGCGCGACAGGCGCGACCAAGCTGGCACCGCATCGAATGAGGACGACGACAAGGCAACCCGCCGCGCGCTCAACGTGGCCCGCCACGACGAGATTCGCCTAAACATGGAGGTCACAGCCCGCACCCGAATCCCGCTCGACCTCATCGAAGAAATCGACGAGCGCCTGCACTCTAATATCGCGGGGATCCTCAAGAGCAGGCGAAACAAGACGCTCGATGAGGAGGCGCTCAGCGACATCTTCGGCGAGCTTCGGCAAGTCGGGCCAACCCTCCGCGCGTGGCATCAGCAAGTGACCGCCGCCGAAGTGCCCGTTGTCGCTCCGCTCGTCACCACCCCGCCCGCCGAAGCAGACGATGACGAAGACGACGAGGAATGATCGAAATTTTTTCCAATGGCGGCGGAACTCAATCGGCGGCGATCACTGCACTAATTGTGCAGGGGAGATTACCGAAACCTGATTTGGTTGTAATCTGCGACACTGGCAGAGAGAAATCTTCGACATGGGATTATCTCGACGCGGTGATTCGTCCAGCACTTAGAGGGGTGGGATTGGAGGTGATTCGGATCAAGCATAGCGAGTGGAGCAACCCATCGCCGAGTGGCGAACATTACTCGCACAATGGCAACACCCTGCTAATTCCAGCATTCACCAACAAAAATGGAAGCGTAGGAAAATTTCCGGGGTTTTGCTCAAGCAAATGGAAAGTAATGCCAATGCATCGACATTTAAGGGAAGTTTTCAATATTGCAGTTAACCAACAAAAATATTGGATAGGATTTTCATTAGATGAGGCGAGGCGAGCGATTAGGATGATTGCAGGGGAAGACTTTCAGGCGGGACTGATTCGCTTGCCACTTATCCACGATGTGCCGATGAATCGCCGAGAAGCAATCTCATTGGTGGAGTCAATGGGATGGCCAACCCCTCCTCGTTCGTCGTGCTATATGTGCCCTAATCACAACGATTCTGAGTGGCGAGATTTGAAGGAAAATTACCCGCTAGAGTTTGCGATGGCGTGTGACCTTGAAAGAGAAATTCAAGAAAAAGACCCGTTTTGTTTCTTCCATCAATCATGTAAGCCACTCGGTGAAGTGGATTTCACTTTGCCAGAAGACCTATTCGACCGAGCCTGCTCTAGCGGAGGATGTTTCACATGAGCAACGCCACCACCATCCGCCCGCACGAGATCCGCGCAATCTCTCGCTCCTCAGCGGTGGAGCTTCGTGCCCGCATCGCGGCGCGTTGCTACGCGTTTTCTTCGCTCATCCCACCGGAGGAGTGGGCGCAGGACATTTACCGACTCCCCACCGGCGGACGGTTTCGCTGGGAGTTCGCCCCCTACACCCGCGCGATGTTCAAATCCATCTTCGACCCCAACTCCATCGAAACATCGATGCAACTTTTCTCCCGTGGGCTCAAGTCAACAGTGATCCTCCTCGCCATCGGCTACGCGATCGACCAAGCACCGCGGCGCATCCTCTCGCTATGGCCAACGAACGGGCAAGGGGAGAAGTGGAGCAAAGACAACCTTTGCGGGGAGCTGCTGAACTGCACGCCCGCTCTCAGCTACCTCGGCAACGCCACGGGTAAACGCATCACGAGCAACACCCTTTTGCACAAGGAGTTTCCCGGCGGGCTCATCGACATCTTCGGCGCCAACTCCCCAGGTGATATGCGACGCGCAAAAGGATCGTTCCTCTACGCAGACGAGATTGACGCCATCGGCAGCGAGCAAACCGACGAAGGCGACCAGCTCGCAATTTTCAACAAGCGCGGCGACGAATACCCCGACACCATCCGCGTTTTTTCATCCTACCCTTCGGTGCAGGGGTTGAGCAGAATCAACGCGCGGCTCAAAGACTCAGACCACAACGAGTGGCACTCGACGTGCGTGGAGTGTGGGGGGGAGCCGTTCGTGATGCATCGCAATCAACTCCGCTATGACATCGCATCCCCAGAAGGTGCCCGCCTCGAGTGCCCGCGTTGCTCGGCGATGCTCACCGACCGCCAACGCTACGATATGGCTCACCGCCAAGGTTACGACAACTGGCGACCACGCAACGCCTTCCGTGGCAAGCGTGGCTATCAGGCGAACGCGCTCCTCTGGCCTCACCCCGTAGATGAGAAAAAATACGCGGGCGGGTGGCTTCAATGTATCGCTCAACAGGAGATCGACGCGAAGCAAAGCGACAACCCGCGGCGCTCGATGCGCGTGCTTGTCAACACCGTCGACGCGGAGCCGTGGGATCCGACAGAAGACAGCGAGAAGCCGCCGGAGTGGCGGGAGATTTACGAAGCCCGCGAACACTACACCGACGCACCGCGTGACGCGCTCTTCCTCACCGCGTTCGTTGACGTCCAGCTAAACCGCCTCGAATGCGGGTGGCGGGCGTGGGGAAGGAATGAAGAAAGCTGGGGGCTCGATCACGTCGTGCTTGATGGCCACGTGCGGATGGCAGACGTTTGGAAATCTTTGCGCAAGCAACTCAGTCGCAAGTTTCCCCGCGAAGGCGGCGGGTATCTCACCCTTGGCATGGCGCTCGTTGACGGCGGACACTTCGCCGAAGATGTTTACCGATTCATGCAGGAGCTTTCCACGAACCCAATGCCGGGGGTGAGCGGAAAATGTCGGGCGAGCAAGGGCGTCGGGCAAGCCAACCACCCGATCATTGATCGCAAATGGAAGACCGTTGCCCGCAACCTTAAAGGCTACCACATCGGCACGTGGGAGGCGAAAGATCGCATCTACGAGCGACTCAAGGTGAAGGCAAAAGACGGCGAGACGCCCGAAGGCATCATGCACTTCAACCAGCGATTCGGCGAAGAATATTGCCAGCAGTTGACGGTTGAAACGGTGGCGATCAGCTACGAGCGCGGGGAGGAGGTGCGAAAATATCTCAACGCGAAGCAGGCGCGAAACGAAGCGATCGACATCGAAGTTGGCAACCTCGCCGCCTTCCGCCTGCACCCTCGCAATATGGACGCGCTAGAAGACGAGCTTGAGAATCAGCAACCGATCAACGCGGTGGCACCTCCTCAGACGGCGGCAGTTATGCGGGGTGGCGGGTGGGGGCTTTAAAATTAATTCATTGCAGGGCAGGCAGTAAATTGGCAAACTTTGACCGCTTATGACAAAGCCTATAGAACTCCGCGAGTATCAAAAAACGATAGTCGCCTCCACCTTGATCGCCTTACAAACTCACTCGCGGGTGGTTGTGGCTTGCCCGACAGGATCAGGGAAAACCGTGATCGCCATCCACGGAATCCTTCCCAACCTGCAAGGGAAAACGGCTTGGGTGACGCACCGAAAGGAGCTTGAAAAGCAGGTGCATGAATACGGGACAAACCTCAGAGTGTCCCTAGTGCAACGGAAAATCTTTGGCGAATACCAGAATATCATCATCGACGAGGGGCACCACGTTTGCGCGGATCAGTATCGGCAAATCCTCGAAGACCACCCTTCGGCAAAGATTATTGCTCTCACCGCAACCCCGTATCGGCTGGATGGCGTTGGGCTTGGGTCATGCGGATTCACCAAGATCATCCACGGGCCAGACACCTACGACCTCACCGAAGACGGCACGCTTTGTCGGGCCCGCGTCTACATTCCAAAATCAGAACACACGGCGGCGTGGTCTCCTGATGCCGCGGCAAGCCGAATTGCCAAAACCGAATTCACCAAGGGGATTGTCTTTTGCCGATCAGTGGATGAGGCAAAGGAACTCGCGCAACTCCTCACCGCCGCAGGAATAAAATCTGCCAGCATTGACGGGATGACAGACCCAGAAAAACGGGGGCAACTCTTCAAGGGATTTGCGAAAGGAAAGCTAAAGATCATCTGCAACCACACTATCTTCACCGAAGGCGTCGACGTTCCCGACGTGGATTTGATTGTTCTGAACCGCCACACTTTGAGCCGGTGCCTATGGAAGCAGATGATCGGGAGAGGAACTCGAAACGCCCCCGGCAAGCAGGAATGCACGGTGCTAGACCTCGCGGGCAACGGCGTCTTCCACGGATCAATTTATGACCGCGAAATCTACGACCTCAACGGCAAGGTCGAATCTACCGAATCGCGAACACTCACCGAGACAGAAGGCGAGGACGAAACAACTTATGACCACAACCAAGGAGAAGAACTAAAAGAATGGAAACCACAACCCAAACCAATCAGGCTAATCGCGAGCTTACAAAGACTGAAATTCAAATCGTTGTTGCACAGATTCAGGATCGCCTGATGCGCGTGGCGAAGGCGCAGAGGGATTATATCGAAGACATTGAACTGCACTGGCTTCAGCACCCTATCGATGAGGAGGTTGAAAGAGATGAATACCCAGAAGAGGAAAAAAAGACTCAGCTAAGGAAGAAATATGACATCCCTGAAGGTGTGCATTTATTTATGGATGGGGTTGACTCGGCTCTTTTGGACTCGGATGCAAAAGCCTGCAAACCCTACATCGTAGCGTTTGTGAACGGGAAACTAACGGGGGAAACGTTGTATCACTTGCTGTTTTTCTTTGAGGAAGTCGGCGAATGCGATTACGGGTGGATCCTTGTTGAACGCCCAATCGGATTCTATGACGCGCCGAGTGATGATGACTTTGAGGAAATAATGGCTGACATCAGGTCAATCGGAACGCGATCAAGATCGAAGGCGAAAAACCTGATGAAGCTGACAAATTTAAACTAAACTCCCTCTCTCAACCCAACGCCCCATCGAAGCAATTCGGTGGGGCGTTTTTTGTGTGCGGGTTGCCAATCTTTGCGGGGGTGGCGAAACTCAATGCACAATGCCCGATCCACTCGCCGGAATCCCAATGCAGTTCGAAGCAGGGGACACCGTAATTTTCACCGAAGCCTTCGCCGACTACGCGCCCGGCACCTACGTTGCCACCCTCGTCTTAAACAACCGAGTCGCCGCCGCAACCACGATCACCGCCACGACTTCGGGCGCGCTCTTCCTGTTCACGCTCACCGCCACCGTGACCGCCGCGATCACCGCAGGCGCTTACACCTATGCCATCTATGCGACGAGCGGAGCGACCCGCTACACCGCAAAGCAGGGCACGATAAATGTGTTGGCCAACCTCTCCGCCACCGCAACCCCATCCTTCGCCCAGGCGCAAGTTACTCGCCTGCAAACCATCCTCGCCGAGTTCAGCGCGACGACAAAGCAAAGCGTCAGCTTCAACGGGCAAAGTTTCTCGCGCGGGGCGATCAAGGACTACCAAGAGCAACTCAGCTTCTGGCAGGCGACCGTGATCCGCGAAACCGCCGCCGACAACGCCGCGCGCGGATCCACGACGAGCAACCGCATCACGCTTTCGTTCGTGCCAGCTAACAACCTCGACCCCACCTACTACGCCCGATGAACATTTTTACAAAGATCTTCAGCAAAAAAGGCGGGAACAAAACAGGGGAGCGAGGGTTCCGCGAACTCGCTTCGGTGGGCGGTGGTATCAATGGCGATTGGCCCGTAAGTCAGATCGGCGAAGATGCCGATATGTGGCAGAACGCGTGGGCGTTGACCTCCCGCGTTCGCGATCTTTTCCGAAGCAACCCGCTCTACCAAGCCTACCGCGAAACGCTGTGGGCGAACGTTTTCGGTAGCGAAGGCATCATGCTTCGGAGTCGCGTAAAAGAGCAGGAGGACAGGATCGTTCAGAACGCCGGAGAGAAGGCAACGCTTCGCGCCTACGACGCCCGAATTGACCGCGTGCGCGCTCACGCCGCCGAGCGTAGTGGCAACCCATTCCACCCAACAAACCGCCCGTGGATCGGCACCAATGGTTCAAGCAGGGCGCAGGTGAAAGTTGGCGAGCCCGACGTGTTTGCCCGTCAACTCATCGAAAAGAAATGGGCGGAGTGGCAACGCGCGGAATACTGCGACACAAGGGGGACGCGCAACTACAAAACGATGCGCCAGCTTCGCCTAATTTCAGCGGTTCGAGACGGCGACTTTTTCATCCGCATGATTCGCGATCCGCGCGTGAACAAGTTCGGCTTCTCGCTTCAGATGATTAACGCGGAATGGTGTGACCGCCTGATGAATGGGACGCTCGCCAATGGCAACGTCGTGCGAATGGGCATTGAATACGAGAGCTCAAGCTGGGGGCTTGGAAAGGCGGTGGCTTATTATTTCATCCGCCGTCAGCCCAACGATTGGCAGTTTACGATCGCCGGCACATTCGGTTTCGGCGCAATCAATAACGGGCTCCATGACCGCATCCCCGCCCGCGAAATCATCCACTACGCCCGCCCCGTAGACAGCGACTCAACGCGCCCGGCCCCGTGGGTTGCGACGACGATTCCCAAGGCTCGCCAGCTCGACCAATACGAGCTTGCCGAGGTGGTCGCCGCTCGTCAGCAGGCGACGAAAACGGGGTGGCTTTATTCGGACGTGCTCCCCGAAGGGGGAAATGCAGGCTTCACCGTGGATCCGCGCAACGGCTTGCCGAATCAGCAGATGGGGCCGGGCGACATCGGCGCGCTTCCTTGGGGGGTGAAGTATCAGGCGATCGACCCCACCCACCCGAACGGCAACTTCGGCGAGTTTCGGAAAGCGATGGTTCGGAGTCAATGCGCGGGGATGCCCGGCGCAAATTACTCTACGATGGCGAATGATTACGAAGCGATCAACTTCAGCGCGGGGCGCCTTCAGAAGCTCGACAGCAACGAGCTTTTCAAACTCATCCAAACCTTCGACATCGACTACGCTGAGCGTCCAATTTTCGAGGCGTGGCTTGAAATGTCGCTGACCACTGGCGCAATCCCGCTTCCTCTCGCAAAGTTCGACAAATTTAGCGCGGCAGTCTTCCAAGGGCGAAGGTGGCAAGGGGTGGACGAGGGGAAAGAAGCAACCGCCGCGGCGCTCCGCGTGGCAAATCACATGAGCAGTTTGAGCCGCGAATGTGCAGACAAAGGAGCCGACTTCGAGGAGATCGCTTTTGAGCGCGCGGAAGAGTTGATGCTTCAGGAACAGCTAGGCATCAACCCACAACTCACCGTCGCCTATCCACCCCCGCAGATGCCCGCGGCGAAGCCTGACGAAGAGGATGAAGACGAGGAAGATGAGGAGGATGACGAGGAAGAAATGGCGCAAGCAATCGCCGCCGCTAAATCCCGCGCATGAACCGCCGAAAGCCAACGCCGAAGCCGATCGTCAACCGCGACCCCGTGCAACTCGTCACCCGATGAAGCCTCCCGATTACATCATCTCCGCCGCCAAGCGCGGGCTGGAATTACTCGCCGATGGCTACGGTGGCGACGGGCTTACCGAAGGCACCAAAGACGCCGCGCGACGCATGGCCGCGGGCGAGGTGAGTGACGAGAAAATCGTGAAGGCGAACGCATGGGGGGCGCGTCACGCGGTAGACCTCGAAGCAGGGAAAAATAACAACGCCGACGACCCCGAATGGCCGGGGGCGGGGGCGGTTGCTCATTACTTGTGGGGCATTAACCCGCTCAACCCCGCACCCGCCCGCGAATGGTTCGCACGCCAAGCAGAGAAAATCCAAAACCCAAAAAAAATGAAATCACCGACGACAACTCAATACCGCGCAGGCATGGCATCCACCGACGACTCGGGGCTGATGACACTCTCTATTTGTTCAGACATCCCCTATCAACGCGGATCGATGGAGGGCGACTATTACGAGGTGCTCGACCACTCACCTGGAATGATGGATTACACTCGCCTAAGCAACGGTGCCGCCCTCCTTTTCAACCACGACCGCAACATTCAAATCGGCACGGTCAGCAACCCGAAGATCGTTGACGGGCGCACCTACGTTGACGCCAAAATCTCAAGCGCGCCCGACGTCGCTTCCTACGCCCAACGCATGAAGGAAGGCATCCTTAAGGACACGTCGATTGGCTACGAAATCATGGATGACGGCGAGCAGATTGGAGAGATCGATGGCACCCCAGTCTTCAAGTTCAAGTTCCGGGTTCACGAAGCTTCCATGGTCACCATCCCTGCCGATACGACCGTTGGCATGGGGCGCTTCCGATCCTTGCAAGGCGATGAGGACAAGCAAGTTTCCTTCATCAAAAAACTGGGGGTTGCGAATCAAATTCTTGAATCCCAATCTCAAATTACAACTCCAACGAATCTCCAACCAACAACAAAACCTAAAATGGAAATCACCATCGACCCAACCAGCGAACGGAATCTCGCCGTCGCCGAATTCAAAAGCCGTTGCAAGAAAATCGACGACTTCACCGCTTCCTTGAAGCACCCACAGTGGCAGAAGGCCGCCGCTGAAATCGGCGCAAAACACAAGACTGGCGAAGCTGACTTCGAAGCGTTCCGCCACGAAGCTCTTGACGCGTTTGAAGGCGTGACCCGCGTCAGCGCAGAGGACAAGGGAATTGGCATGAGCGCCCGCAACCTCGGCGACTACTCGCTCGTTCGCGCTCTTTCCGGCGCGGCTCACGGCAAGCTCACGGGCTTGGAAAAAGAAGTTTCCGACACCGTCGCGAAATTGACGGGGCGCGAAACTCAAGGGTTCTTCATCCCGCAGGATGTGATGACCCACAAGCGGGCGTTGGCCTCCAACGTGTTCTCCGCCGCCGGTGCGCTCGTCGAAACTGGATTCCAAGGGCAATCCCTTATCGAACTCCTCCGCAACCAGATGTATACCGTGGCAATGGGCGCTCGGACGATCAGCGGGTTGAAAGGCAACCTCTCCATCCCCTCGCAGACTGGCGGGGCAACGGCTTCTTGGCTCAGCGAAAACGCTACCATTGCCGAATCGAATCAGACCGTCGGGCAGGTGAGTTTGACCCCTCATCGCCTCGCCGCCGCAACCGCCTTTACCTTCCAGTTGCTCGCTCAATCCACGCCTGACGTTGAATCGTTCGTTCGCGAAGATTTGATGCGCGTACTAGCAATCGCCAAGGATCTGGCGGCCACCTCTGGCACTGGCTACGCAGGTCAGCCGCTTGGTATCGCCAACACTCCCGGATTGTCCACCTCGGTCACTTTGGCGGGCGCGAACTCGATGACATACG
>Ga0209190_1002785_pt1 | contig 11660 bp, 14 predicted proteins | sample M_140205_XF_Meta_FD_187315 | JGI IMG/M metagenome (GOLD analysis project Ga0209190, IMG submission 187315) | Freshwater microbial communities from Lake Montjoie, Canada to study carbon cycling - M_140205_XF_MetaG (SPAdes) (version 2) | ecosystem: Environmental > Aquatic > Freshwater > Lake... | reverse complement strand
ACCACGCGCCCAGATCGGTGTCGCCGTCGTCGTTGCGAAGGAGGAAAGCACGTCAACGGTCACGGCATTGTCAGCGTTAACCGAGAAGATACGCGCGATCCCGTCCGTTAACCCGCCCGAATAGGTGAGGCTCATCACAGCCGTGCCGCTGGTCCACGCTGTGACCTTCAGACGGTAATAAACTATTTGTCCGTCAAGGGTGTCGTAGAGCGACGTGCTCGTGACCGCCGTGAAACTGGCCACATCCACGAAGTTCAGTTCGTTCCCGACCGAGCGCTGCAGGGTTACCGTCGCCACGAACGTCCCGCTGCCGGCGTAGTAGAATGTCCGCGCTGCCGTGCCAGTTCCAGTGACACGAATGGAGCTTGTCGTGATGCTAAGCGCGGTTCCGTTGGCCGACTGATACTGCCCGGCCTGCGTCAGCCGGATCAGCGAACCCGCATCGGTTGCCTTGAACACTGCCTGGGACGCCGTGACCGTCGCCGTACCTGTGAGGGCGCTCGGCGTCATCGTCACGCCAGATGTGTCGTCAGGCTCGAACGGCCCGTCATTGGGCTGGAACAGACGCATCGACCAGGAATTGGTCCCCCGCCGCTCCAGCGCGTAGGGTGCGTCAAATCCATTCCCGAGCCACTGGACGTTGAGGCTTTGCTCCGACCTGATGCTGCGAAGGAATGTCTCGGTGAAGACTGTCGGCAGGGTCAGGAGGCCCGGCGCCACACGGGCCAGATTGCTCAAGACTGCCTGCCCGACATCCCGAAGCTGGAACTCAAGGTAATAGGGCGAGACGCCCGGCGTGAATGAAAAGACGTGATTGCCCGGCTCGAACGTCGTGTCCTCGACGATCTCCTGACCGCCCGCCGTAGATCCGACACGCATAACCAGAGGCCGGCGCGTGATTGTGAACGAGAACGAGACCTCGGATGTAGGCGCCGCCGTCGTGACTGAGCTGCGCCCGATCGCGTAATTGCCCGCATCGGCAACAAATGCCCCGCCCGTCGATCCTGATGGTGTGAATGTGGAGGCCATTACGGGGGGAGTATCCCAGTGGGCGGGCAGAGCCAGAAGCCGCCGCCAACCTCGCCAATATCAATCCAGATGCAGCCAATACCGGGCGAGTCAGTACCGCTACCACCATCGCCCGTAGGAGGCGTGCCACCGCCAGAGGAAATTACCGCGCTCTGGTCCGTGAAAGCCGCAACCGTCGCAGCAGCGCCCGTCAGGGACACATAGTCGCCGGTCGTCACGGAGATGAACCGCACGAGACTGGCAGAGAACTCAAGGCAGAACGAGGCGTCCATCGACAGCGCCCACGGTCGCAGCACCGCCATGGCATTCGATGGCGTGGACCGCAGATACTTGGAGCCAGGCGCAAGCTCCATCGCGCCCTGCGTCGTCAGGTAGACATTCGTCAGGGTTTCCGCAGCACTGGCATGGTCAGCCAGATCGATCCGCGCCAGCGAATACTGATCCCACTCGCCCGCCGTGAAATTGACGATCTGCCCGTTCTGCTTACCCATCGCGCTGCGTACCGCTTTGCGAGGACCAGCGATTTACCTGCCACTTGCTCGGAGGCGGTTGCCAGACCGGGTTCTGTTGGGCGTCCCAGTTCTTCGCGCTACGCAGGTCACGCCGCGCAATACGCTCGATCCTATCCCGTGCATCACCATTGGCCGAAGTCACAGGCAGGACGCTGAACGCAAGCTCAGACGCCAGGGCCTCGGCAAACACCTCTGGCCACGAGCCTTCGGACGAGAGCCAGTCGCCGTCTACGAACATCAGGTAGGTCGTCGAGCTGTTGGTGAGTATCCGACCCGCCTGGTCTCGGTAGGACAGGGTCGGATATTTCGGGTCCATGCTGTCAGCGCCATTGGTGACGCGCACAATCCGCCAGCACTTCGCAGGCTTGGCAAAGCCGTAAGACCATCCGTCCGGCGTCGGCTCCGTAGCCGAAAGCTGCTCAACCTCCATGCAGAAGTTCCACGGATGCTTCTCGAACAGCAACCGCGTCTTCGCATCATAGCGGTCCCGGATGCGCTTGACCCACGTCGCTGTATCGTTCAGCGGGTCAGCGCTCTCCGGCTCACCGATATGGTTGAGCGCCGAGTTGAGGATGGCGGCCTTGGAAGCCATCAGCCACCAACCTTCATCGCTTCAGCTTCAACCGGGGCTTTGGCAGGACGGCCCGGCTTGCGGCGTTCCGGGGCTGCTTCGCCATCGATCTCGACCGTGCGAACGCGGGTCGGTTTCGCGCGTCCGATAGATGCCGTGATGATCTTCTGTCGATCAAGCGAGGATGCACGGGTCGCCGCTTCCTCGCTGGTACGGAAGTTCGCCTCGACCTCGTTGCCGTTGAATGTCAGCACCCAGCCGACAGAGGCCGAACGGAATGCAGCGGACCAGCCCTCGGGGAACTCAGGCGGCTCGTATTCGTTGAGGAAGCGCACGGCGGTCACAACCTGCTGCACGCTCTTCTCGACCGAGCGGATGCTCAGTTCGCCAAACTTGGTGTCGTCTTCCCATTCCAGCTCGATGATATCGCGGACACGCAGGTCCATCACATCGATCGCATTGCCGAAATAGTTCGGGCTCAGCACCGCTTCGATCGGGTGCGAAGCCGGGATTGTCGCAATGACGCGCGCCGTCTCGCGGGTGCGGGTATTGCTGATGTTCTTGGTCGGGCAGCGCAGGGCGCTCGGTTCCACGTGGGCTTCTGACATGCTGTCTCCAGAAATGAAGGGAGGGAGCCAAAGCCCCCTCCCCAGTTTGTAGTCCGATCAGGTGTTGGTTGCAGTGATCGCCAGGCCGTCCGTCAAGTCGGCGGCGCCGGTCGTCGCATTGATGCCAAGCACAATGTGAATGGTCATCGAAACGAGGACGTTTGCCGTCGCTGCTGCGGTCAGCTTTTCTGCGTTGGTCGCGGGAACGGCAGTCGTCCAGCGGCGGACCAGAACACGGTCGCCCTTCTCCATACGCCGATCCTTGGCGTCGGAGATGTAGTTGATGGCATAGATGGTCGCGAGTGCATCCACGGTATCGTAGAGCCACTCCTTCATGCCAACGGGGCCGCCATAGTTCTGCATCAGGTGCAGAGTTGCAGGTGTATAAGCCATGAGTAAATTCTCCTGATCCTGATGTTAGAACGCGAGGGTGTCGTCAGTCACCGCGCGGATGACGCCACGGTTCAGGACAAGCTTGGCGCAGTGCCAGGTCTTGGCCCAGCACTCGTAACGATCCTGCGGCTCGTAGTAGTACGGGTGAACCTCGGGCTCGCCGGTGATCTGGTGACCAACTGCATCCTGGTGGTAGATGTAGTTCTTCGCCGTCGTCGTGAGGAAGCCAGTGAGGCCAGTGTGGGGTTGAATCCACTTGACGCCGAGCCACTCGCGATAGCCGGCGTTGAGAACGCCGCCAGGCATCGGCTGGTCATTGACCGGGATGAAGCGTGAGTTCTTAAATTCGTCGATCTTCATCATCTGGCTGGCTGTGCGCGGGGTAATGACACCCCAGACATTGCCATCGTTCGGCACGTCGTTTTCCCACAGCGTGTTCGTCCACAGGAGGAAGGTGGACAGAAGCGCCGGGGAGATGGCCGAGCCGCCGTTGATCGCCAGCGTGCCGGCGTCGAGGGCGTTGACGATCGACTGGTCGATCGACCTGTTGATTGCGACACGCGCCTTCTTCGACATCATCGCACGCGCGTTCGGGTTGGCCCGGAAGGCGTCGAAATTGTCGATGCGGTATTTCTTGAAGTGCTCTTCCGGGGTGCCCGAGACCTGAGACAGGCCGAGTTGCGATTCCGGGATCTGACCGTCACGAGTACGAATGCCAGCCTGATCGACCGGATCAACCACATCCCATTTGACAGTACCTGCCGACATCAGGCCGTCATTGCGGACGGTCTGCATCAGGAGGGATTTGTTACGCTCGAAGTCTTCCTTGAACTCGTCGTTGTACTTTGTGCGGAAAACCGCATCGATCACGTTCAGCATTGGGGGTTCCCATCATGGGTTGCATGGTGGGCGATGCCGGTTCAGACGCGGGGAATCGCCGGAATGGCGGGGCCGTTTCCGATCCTTAGATGAGGCGCGAGGGCCGGGTTACCGGGGAAGTCGCGGAGCTTCGTGGGTGGCGATCGCCTGAAGGCCACCCACCGGGCTCTAAGCCGCTTTGTTCGACATTGCGGCAATCTCTTTTGCGATGAGAGTGTCCAGCTCAAGCTGAACCTCCGGGGACGCATAGAGCTTCTGTTGCTGCGGGGTTCCGTAACGCAGAGCCTGGATTTCGCTCTTGCGTGCGGACAGGGTCTTCGGATCGCCCTGCAGCGAATTGGTGGGGAGGAAGAGCGGGTCTTGCGCCAACTGACGCCCCGCCATGTTCATCGCCTTGAGGAAGGGCTGGAAATCACCGAGCCGCGTACCGTCCTCGAGCCGCGTGTTGAGAATGTCGCTGGCTACTTCCTTGCCAAACAGGCCTGTCACAGCCGCATTGGCAAAGCCGACATTGTTCTTGAAATCGTAGCCCCACTCAGCCTTGAGCGCCTTCAGCGTTTCCTGATGCGCCAGTTCGCCCTTGGCGACGAGTGCTGCCTGTGCATTCTCACGCAGCTCGACATAGAGTTCCTGCGCGTTCTTCACGACATCGGGCGATGCAGTGAAGCCGCCCTTGGCGTGGAGGTATTCGGTGATCTGCTTCAGGGACGCATGGTCGGTCTCGTCCAGCGTCACGCCTTCGGGCAGGTCCAGCTTGATCTTGTAGTCGTCCGCCTTCTCAGGAACGCCGAGCGATTGATTGAATGCGACACGATCCTGGTCCGTCGCATCCTTGCCGGGAACCTTGATCCGCCCCGAGTCCTTCAGTTCCTTCTGCGAATCCTCCAGACGCTTGTGCAGCGTCTTCAGGTCCGGCGTGCGCTCGAGATGCTTGTAGAGCTTCTCATCGTCGCCCGCGATTTCCTTGCGCCAGTCGAAGGATGCAGCCTCGGGGGCCTTGGCCTCGACCACGGGCGCCGCAGGTGCAGGCGTAGCGGTAACCTCAAGCGGGGGAGCCGTCGCGCTCACAACAGGCGGGGCCGGCGCAGGCTTGGCAGTCTCAATCACGGTCGCTTCAGTCATTCGTCACATCTCCAAGGTGCCGCAGGCTCCACGGTTCTTCTCCGCCGACGAGCTGGGCAATTGAAACGCCCACCCAGCGATGCCCGTCGCTGAACGCCCGCACCGTGTCGGACGCACCAGCAGCCGGAACGCTGAATGGTTTGGTCAGTCGAAAGAGGGTGATCAGCACAAGCTTCTGTTGTGCCGGGCTCGCGTCACCACGTGCCATGGCGGCAAAGGCGCTCGTTACCTGCTGAGTAAACTCGCCGGTTGAGCCGTCTGGGAAGGTGATTTTCAGGAGCAGCTCTTCTGTGCCTGGCTGAGCGCATCTGCCTCGCCTTTCAAGACGCGGTCCTTGGCGCGCTCGGATATCACGCGGCGGCTTCCTCTGCCTCGGTCGGCGTCTCCGCTTCGTCAGCCGGATCGACCGATCGCGTGTCTACGTGAGCCTTCTCGGACCAGCCCTTGAAGCGCTGTGCCATGTATTTGAGGTTTGCAGCCCCTTGGAACTCGCTGGGCGTTTTCGTCAGGCCAGACCGCAAGGATTTGGCCCACCACGACTCCGCAAGCTCCTGTGCGCGTGTAAAGGCTTCCAGAAACTCGGGATGTTCCGCTGACCAGTTGTAAAGCGTGGAGATGGAAACATCGAGTTCGTCGGCCATTTCGGGGACGCTCATGCCTTGACGACCGCAGCCTATGATGAGGTCAGGCATGTAGGCGTTGTACTTGCTGGGTCTTCCGCCAGCGTGCTTCTCTGGCTGTTGAGTTTCGGTGTCAGCCATTGGAGTTCCGTATGGGTGGGGGTCCGTTCGTGGTGTTTAGCCAGCGGACTGCGACCCGTTTGTTGGGTTAGCGTTGGAACGTGATTGACCCGGCCATGACAACTGTTCCGGCTGACGGCATGTCAGCGGCAGCGATGGTCGCGATCGCTTGACCGCTTCCGCTGCCCCCGAGCTGAATAATGCTGGCGCCTTGGTTGATGAACGGAACAACCTGCGTATAGCTGGCCTTAGTGATACCTTGCCAAAGCACTGAACCATAGTTTGCTGGCAACGTCGCAGAGGCTGTAAATGGGTTGCCCGTGATGTTAACCGCGCCGCTTGCCGTGGTAAATGTGAAGGCGCTCGTCGCCACCCGCCATTGAAGGGTCACCATGGAGCCGCCAACCACCAGGGCGCGGCCAACTTGCTGCGAATAGGTGACGGACAGATCGCCCGGCGTGGCGAATGTAATTACCGGGGTCCACGAAACATAAGCTGTGGGAGTGAACAGAGCCATTAGCTGAACTCCGTCACGCGAGCCGAGCCCGTCGCGCTGGCCCACAGGCCCTTCAGAATGCCCGTGAACCCGTAGGGAACCTCAAAGTAAGCGCCCGGCGCGACCTGCAGCGTGTGGACCGTCGCGCTGCTCGTGCCCGCGCCAAGCAGCAGATAAAGGACCGCGCTGCTGTCGTTGTAGACGCTCGCTCCGTACCTTCGGGTGTTGGCCGCCAGGATGGTCACATCCGTCGCGCTTGATGCCACAGAGCTTTGCGTGGCCGTGTTGACCGCGCCGTCGCCCGCAGGGTTTCCTCCACCACCGCCGCCCGTCACGGGGAACGGATAGGTTGGCGATACGATCCGCTGAACCGGCGGGGTCACGGTGTCGTCGATCCAGGTTAGGGTCACTGGCCGTTCTCCATCTCATCCTTGAGCATCTTCAGGTTCTCAGGCCGGGTCTTCGCCGCCATCTCACCGACCTGCATCGCCATGGCCTGCTTCTGTGCCGCCGCCTGCTGCTCGCCGCGCTGCTGCCGCATCTGCTCGACCTCGTCCTCTTCCCGCGTCCATTCGGACGGGAAGTTCTTCAGGCTCTCGCCAACGGCCTTGTCCATGTTGATGTAGTCAGCCGCAGGCGATTGCGCCTCGGACAGCGTCAGGAACTGCTGCTGAACGTCCATGTACTGAAGCCGGCGCAGCTTCGTGAACTCGTTGGTCAGCGCCGTAATGAACTCGAACTGGGTCTGCTGGCCCTGCAACGCTTCCGGCGCCGGGCGAAACATGCCCCATGGATCAGCGGGGCCGTGTGCAGTCCGGGCCAGTTCAAACACGCCATCCATCAGGCGCGCATAGTCGGCTTCGATCGGCTCGAACACGGGAGCAGCATCCCGCAGCACGATCTCGAGCCGGGATGTGTATTCGCCCAGCGTCATCTCGCGGTCAGGCATCAGCAGCAAGTCCATGAAGAAGGCCCGCGCCATCTTCATTTCCTTGAGCTTGATGTATTCCAGCGCTGTCCTTGGTTCCCCGCCAGGAATAGCCTCGATGAATGGCCCGCCCGCCTTGGCATCGTAATCCCGGTCGCGATACGTGATCTCGCCGGCACCAATACGGATCTCGCCAATCACTCCATCGTCAGGAGCCGTCAAAGCAGGGTCCGAAATCCGCTCGATACCCTGCAATGCCGCAGCCTCGGCAGAGTTCAGCGTCCGGCCATCAGCCAGAGCCAGGTCAGCACAGGGCGAACGGGCATAGGCAGAGCCCACACGGCTCACCCAGCGATGGACGGAGTACGGGAACACGTCGAAATAGCCCTCGGCTATCCCCGATTCCTGATCCCGAACGCCCTTTGCAATGTAGATCGAACAGTATTTCGCTGAACTACGCGGCTTCTCGCTCGCCTCGTACATATCCTCGTTGACCGGCAGCACGCAGCGGACGATCTCGACCTTCTGGGAGAGGTTCTCGCCCTTGTCAGCCAGCTTCTGCCACTCAGGCGGCAGGTTCTTGAGACCGAACAGGCCAATCGCCTGCTTCAGCGGGAGCTTCAGCCGCTTGTGCAGCTCATCCACGACCAGTTCGGCATTCTCTGCCCACGCACAATCCCGCAGGTGGGCACATGAGAAGAACAGGCCGCTCTTCGTGGAGTTATAGCCGTACTCAACGACGGCGTTGCCATACGTCACATAGTCTGAATCGGCCTGGCTGAACGCACGGGTGAAGCCGGAGCTTGCCGCATAGACCAGCTTGCGTTGACGGGTCGTCGCGTCCTCGCACCACTCACGGACCTCATGGTCCTCCATCAGTTCGTCGGACTTCGAGGTCTGCTTGAACCAGTCCACGCCCTTGGGACGGGTCATCGAGCCGAAGCGGTTCGCCATGTTGCGGCGCAGGATCTGCGGTTCGGAGGTGTAGAGGCCATAATAAGGGTCTTGGCCCTCGGTCCACTCCAAGGTGAAGTCAGCACGATCGGGATCGAAGATTTCCGCCAGCGTCTGCCAGCGGGTGTTCATCATGGAGCGCTGGCCGAACAGGCCCTCAGAGCGGGCAAGCCACTCCTTCGCACGTTCCTGCAGCCGCCCCTTTGTGCGCGCTTCTGCGTCGAATGCCATCAGGTCAATACTTCGATTCGAGGATCGACTTGGCTGTCACTGGCGCATTGTACGTGCCGCCCAGCAGCGTAGACGCACGGCCCTTGCGCTTCCGAGCCTGCTTGTTCTCGGCGTCCACCGCGTCCATCACGTTGACATCGGTGATGTTGGGCGCAGGCGCCTGGGCCAGAGCAGCAGCCGTCTGTTGCGCAATGGTGTCCTGACCGGCGCCGGGCTTCTTGTTCTTCGGTTTCATCTGCGCCTTCCCGTCACTTTTGCATATTGGCGGACAACGCCGGCCTGACCGTTGGCCCGCTTCCTGATCCGTTCAGCCGAAGCCATGGCCCTGACCGATCGATCGCCAGCCTTCCAGGCCAGCAACACAGCATCCAGCTTGTCAGGTGAGCGCTTCAGTGCGGCCCGGATATCGTCCTTGGGGCAAACCTTGATCCCCGCTGGCTTGACCTCGAAGGTGCAGGCCAGCAATTCCTCTTCCAGTTCAGGATCAGGCGGCAGTTCAATGTTGTCGCCCGTCTCAGGGTTCAACGCCTCGCGGAATGCCCAGTGCAGTTCATCCCGGACCAGAACCAGCTTGTTCTTGCGGTCGCTCGTCAGCATCGTGGAGGAGTGTGAGCTGTTTACCCCCAGCGTCGGCAGGTCGAGGTGCTTCTTGCAATGGGTGTAAGCGTCACCGCCATGACCGCCCGTCACATCGATCGCCAGTGTCGCCCCGTCCTTCAGTGTCGTGGCAGCGATAGCCGCAATGGCCGGACCATCCGGGGTTGAGACACCCGGCACTGACCGAACCTCGGGGAACCTGACCCCGTGCAATGCAGCCCATGCCGTCTTGTCGCCACCACCCTGCGCCGGGTCGATGCCCAGACCGCACATCAGAGGCAGCGCCTTGTCCTTGTTGGCTATCCAGCGGGCTTGTGCAGCCCTGACCCATGCCCTTGGGAATACCCGGATGAAGTCGTCACCCGAAACCTCGAAGGCTTCGTCGATCGTCGCCGGATACTCGCGTTTGAAGTCCGGCGTGAACTCATCCGGCGACACCGCGTAGTTCATCGCCTGGTCGCGGTTCTTGAGCCATGCCCAATAGAGACGGTCGCGTCCTAAGCCATGCAGCAGGCCGTATTCCACGAAGGCCGGGGGTGGCCTCCAGCCTTCAGGCGCCGGGGTGGTGTATTCCTCATGCCAGAACCACGGGAGGAACAGCACTTCATATGAGCTTTCACCCGCCTGTGCCGCCTTGATCGCCCTGTGAAAGCGACCGCCAGGCATCTTGGCCGTGCTCTCGATGATGACTTCAGTGTTGGCCATGTTCGGAATGGCTTCCGACAGGCCCGTCCATACCTCGTCAGCCGTCGCATCAGGCCAGAAATCGTATTCCGATGCGTGCAGGCATTGAATTGTGCTTGAGCGTCCAGCCGATCGTGCGCCGGCGGTTGCAATCTTGTAGCCGCTGTCCAGCTTTCCGAATGCCAGCTCATTGGCGTTGGAGGCTGATGTCTGGGGCTTGAAGTCCGGCAGGCAGTTCTCGTGATAGCGCTTTGCCATCCCGAACAGGTTCTGGGTCGCGTCATCCTCGTGGGTGATGATCTGCGTCCGGTTGCCCCGTGTGGTGCTGGTCTTCTTGTAGAACCTCGCGCCGACGTATGTGCTGATGCCCATCTGGCGGGCCTTGGGGATGATCAGCCTGACCCTGCCAGTCCGGGCTAGCTGCTCCTCGCACTTCTGATGGACAATCCGCTGGACGTTGTTGAGCACGAACGCCTTGAGGCCCTGCTCCTTGGTTCGGATCTGAAGGCACGCCTCGAAGTAGAGTTCGTCATCTCCGAGGATTGTCTCGTACTCGTCGTCAGTTAATTGTGGACTGTTCTGGCCGTCTGCCATTCAGCTTTTCACGGATGCGATCGATCCGGTCCTCATGCAGCGTGACTTTGGATTCAGACTTGTCGATCACCAGGCCGAGGAGCTTTGCAGCGTCCATTGAATGGCTGCGTGCGATGTCTGCCGCTTCCTTGGCCGTGACCGTGAGGATGTCTGTAGCTTCCTCATCACCGGGCTTTGGCAAGGCCGCACGCTCGGCTGCGGAGGCGATCCGTTCCAGCCGACGGGCGAAATGCTCCGTGGTCAGTTCGACCTTGGCGGCGATCTTCTGACGCCTTGCTGTGAGGTATTCCTCAACATTAGGATTGGTTAGGATTTCACATGCCGACGCAGCGCGAGCCTCGTCGTTCTTGCCTGTGTAGCCCGCAAGCTTGTGCGCTTCGATCTGCGACTTGCCCTGAAGGATGAAATCAGCGAAGCGGCGCTGCTTATCGTTCAGGCCTCTTGATCCTATTCCTTCGCCCATTGGTCTTCCGTCTCGAATAGGTGGAGCGGCGTCAGCCTATCCTGACCGCCCGCATCCTTTTGAACTTGTTCAGGCCGTTGCCTGGATTGCTTCGGGCGCGGATTTCACGACGGGCCGCAGCTCGCCTTGAGCGCGGAGGAAGTTGACCCAGTCGGCACCGGGCAGCAGCGGGATCGGCGGCAGCGGGTCCATCGCATCCAGCGGCACGTCATGACGTTTGGCGGCTGCTTCCATCCGCGCGATCTGGCGTTGAAGCAGCTTGTACGTGTCCCAGACTTGCGCCCGATCCCAAGCAACGCGCTTGCGCCTAAGGATACGGCCAGCGCGGAGGAAGATGTTCGCGCGCGGTTGCTTGCCTCGTCTTGGATTGTCGAAGGAAAGCTTGCTGATCATCTTGCGCCTATGCTTGGCGAATACTTCAATTATCACGAAGATGTGATTGAAATACCTATGTCATTCGCGAATTAGGGGGTCGTGTAACGGCGAAAGGGCTATCGATCGCGCGTAGATTGAATGCATCGAAGCGGTGCTTCGTAGATGTTTGACAATCAATCGGGACCAGGGAGGCGCGAACCTCATCCTGATCCCTAACTCAGATGGAGACTGAGCTATGGCTAAATATACTGAGGACCGTCCCTTCGAGCAACAAGCTTGCCTTGCCTTCGTTGGATTATCGGTTGTCACCGCCACCCTCGGCTTTTGGGCCAAGGGTTGGCTTCCCGGCACGCTCCTGACGGTCGCAATGGCCGTTATCGTGTTCCTCTTGAGCAAGGCCGTTGGCCGCGTTCAGGAGGCTTGGGAGACCAGGAACCACTTCACGGCAATTGTCGCGGGTGTTCTTGCTTTCGGCTTCTGCGGT
>Ga0209190_1002781_pt1 | contig 11664 bp, 7 predicted proteins | sample M_140205_XF_Meta_FD_187315 | JGI IMG/M metagenome (GOLD analysis project Ga0209190, IMG submission 187315) | Freshwater microbial communities from Lake Montjoie, Canada to study carbon cycling - M_140205_XF_MetaG (SPAdes) (version 2) | ecosystem: Environmental > Aquatic > Freshwater > Lake... | reverse complement strand
CCCGCCCACTTGTCGCCATCGGCGTGAATTGTTAGGCCCGCAGAAGAAAATTCTCGAAGAAGTCACATTTCATCGCACCTCACCCTCAGGGGTCAAAGTGGGCCGACCACGGCGGGTCAGCCCTACCATCTAAAAGTCGGCGGACCGCGGCGGGTAAGCCCTACCTCTGAGATGCTGCCCGGTAGGGCTGGGCCGCCGCTCCCCCACCCTCTTCGTCTCGCGAACTTTGTGATCGACTTTTCATAAAGGTTGGATCCAAGAGGGAGAATATTTACCTTGCGGATCTGAACGCTTGGAAGAGTCTTTCGCAGATCCTTGATCTGGAAAAAACCGATGAGCGCGTACGACACCAGACACACCCTACTGCATCGCGCTCGTGACCGGAGCGACGAGACCGCTTGGGCGGAGTTCACGGGCTACTATCGTGATTTCATCTACATGGTGGTCCACAAGATGGGGATCAAACACCCAGATTCGGATGATCTTGTGCAGGCTAGCTTCTTGAAAGTCTGGAAAAACATTGATCGCTTCAAGGTGGACGACGACCGCGCCAAGTTTCGGACGTGGCTGAGCACCATGATCCGCAACCTCGTGATCAACCACATCAACCAGCGCAAGGGCGCCTTCGAGAAGCTGCAGTCGATGGAAGACAACCGCAACGTGATGCCGGAGTTTCTCCATACGGTATCGGAAACTGAAGTGGACGAAGTCATTCAAAAAGAGTGGGAGACCTACGTGGTCAATCTTGCCATGAAGAACATCAAGACTCTGTTCTCGGCGCGAGCCATTGAGATATTCTCCCAATTGCTCGACGGGGCCGACACCAAGACGATTGCAGAGCGATACGAGATCGAGGAAAATTCTGTACACAAGCTGAAAAACCGCGTCAAAAATCGTTTGATCGAGGAAATTCAACGTATTCGGGAAAATTTGGAATGACTGAGACAGGACATCAAACCCCGGAGCCGGACTACCGACTCACTCAGTTTTATACCGAGTCTCAGGAAGCGACGCTGAGCCCATATTCGCCGATTTTCGATGAGCTTCAGGGACTGACGAGCCGCTACACCAAGCCGCAGATCATCGCCAGGGGTGGACTTAAGCAGATCCTGCGGGTGTTCGATCTCAGCACGGGACGAAACGTGGCCATGGCCAAGCTGCTCGCCGACGCGCCTCAGGAAATGTATGAGCCGTTCCTGCGGGAAGCGAGGTTGACGGCTCTTCTCGAGCATCCGTACATCATCGCCATCCACGACATCGGTGTCGGCACGGAAGGCTTGCCCTATTTTACGATGGAGCACAAGACGGGCGATTCACTGGGTGAAATCATCAAGCAGCTGGGATTGGGTAATGCTGAATACATCGCCCGCTACGACCTAAGGAGCTTGCTGGTGATTTTCATCAAGATCTGTGATGCGGTGGCCTACGCTCATTCGAGACATGTCCTGCACCTCGACCTCAAGCCGGAAAACATCCAGGTGGGCGACTTCGGCGAGGTGATTCTCTGTGACTGGGGCCTGGGCGAAATCATTGGCTCGGAAGCGGAAGTCAAATTCGATGAATTGCTGCTCAATCCCGATCTACTCAACAATCTGACGCTGAGCGGCACCATCCGCGGTACACCTGGCTATATGGCACCGGAACAGGTGGATGAATTGGAAAACACCGAGCGCACTGACATCTACGCCCTCGGCGCGATTCTCTACACCATCCTCTCCCACCATGCACCAACCGATGGCGACAATGACAAGAATTTTGAAAAAACCCGCAAGGGGGAAATTTTGCCACCGCGCCTTCGTTTTCCCACGCTGGATATTCCGGAAGCCCTGAATGCGGTTTCCATGCAGGCCTTGGCACGGGATCCTTCCGAGCGCTATGCCACTGCGGATGAATTATCGGGCGAGGTGCGTCATTACATTTCCGGTTTTGCCACCGCTGCTGAGCGCGCCGGCCTCGGCAAGCAACTGAAGCTTCTCTACCGGCGTAACCGTAGATTCTGCCTCACGTTAGGAAGCGGCCTGCTGGTCGTAGCCGTCGTCACCATCCTCTCGATGCGCCAGTTAAGAATCAAAGAACAACTGGCCACCGAAGCGCGCGAGAGAGCAGAAAAGACCTTGGCGCTATATGAGGCGGAAAAAAAACACTCCGAAGAAGTCACCGACCAATACATGGCTGATCTGATTGATGTGAATCGATCCTTCGTCAACAAGTCCGAGTTTGTGGAGGCGTTGGCCAAAATTGACAGCGCCGTAGAAAAGGATCCGTCGAACAAAAAAGCGTGGGCAAAAAAGGCAGCCACTCATTTCATCATGCAGGAGTTTAAGGCCGCTGCGGAGAGTTTTCGCCATACTCAGCGCAAAGGGGATATCTCAAGTCTGGCTCGGGAATATGCCACCCGCAAGCCGGATACCCAATTGTTGACGGGTGCGGAGCTTGCTGAATTGGTCCACCGCGTGGGACAGCCGGCGATGTGGGACCGAATGATGATGTTCGATTCTCCTGCCCGTAAGGACTCAAGTGGCCACCTGCCGGTGGTAAAGGCCGTCATCGAGGTGCTAAATCCGGATTGGGACTCGTCGCATTTCAAATACGATCCTTCCGCGCGCAGCCTGGCCCTCTCCGGACCCGACTTGAAAGTGCTGAGCACGGGAATAAACACCGCCAAATGCGCGCTGCGGACGCTCAACCTGCGGACGCTTGATGTCCACGGAAGCAGTTTTTCTAACCTCAGGGACATCACAGTCCTCAATATTGAAACCTTGGACATCCGTGAAACCGAAGTGGTTGACCTCATTCCGTTGCTGAAAATGAAGTACCTCAAGAAATTGATCGTCTCACCCGACCGCTTTCCGGACAGCATGCTTGAGCAAGTCGGTCGCGACATTCGGGTGGTCGTTGAATAATCCAGCGCTCCGGTAGCTAACCGAGGAGGTTCCGCCGATTGGGAAACGAGAAATTTAAACTCTGGTTTTAAGTCGCTCGAATGAAATCAGGCCATTGACGCATTTTAATGTCCATTTATCTATTATTGCACGGTGAATAATGTGTTCTCGTGTCCATCCAGCTACAGTCCGACTCGCACGGGAAAAACCTAATACGCTCCATGAATCTTGAAACCCAGCTACAACCGCGGCATCGCCGGGCATTCACCTTGGTGGAAATGCTCGTCGTCATTGCCATCATGTCGGTCTTGATGACCGCAGGGGCCATCGGGCTTGGCAACTTGGGTGGCAAGGGCGTGACCAGCGGGGTGGCCACCGCAGAGGCATTGTTTGCCGAAGCCCGCGCCACGGCCGTCGGGCGGGGCTTGCGGACCTGCGTTCTGGTCGCCAAAACCCTCAAGAATGCTCCCGCCGATGACCTCCGCCGGATTCTTATCGCCTCTGAAGAAGTGGATCCGACTACCGGCCAAGCGAAGGATCCTACCAGCCTCAGCCCTAGCTGGGAGCTTGCCAGTCGTGGCGCCGTCCTCCCCGATCAGACGTTTTTCAGTGCGAAATTGAGCAACAAAACAGGCAACGCGAAGGGCTCGTCAGTCTCCATCGACACGATCCAGTCCTCCAAGATCAAGGGCGTGAAATCCTCTTATGAAGGTGAATACTACATTTATATGTTTAATTCTCAGGGACTCGCCGCCGACCCACTGGGAGCGAAGGGTTTCGAGGGCGCCTCCAGCTTCGTCATCGGCAGTGGGGCCCGCGCCGCCTCGAAGTCCTCCAAAGATGCGCCACCCAAGGTCACCGCGTCCGGCAAGAAGGATTTTGGAGGCTTCATCGTCTGGAAGAACGGCTGGACATCGGTCTTCCGAAATCCGGATCAGACAGGAAGCGCCTTCAACTCCTTAAAAGTAGGATCGGAATTCTAATCCATGAAAGCACCCCACCCCACTCGTCGGCGCGGATTTACCCTCATGGAGTTGATGGTGGCCATGGCCATCACCACCATCATCGTCACCGTACTGGTGTCCATCACCTCCATCGCCCTAGACACCTGGAACCGCAGTCGTTCCGAGTTGCGCGCCTCCCGCATGGGCAAGATGATGGTCGATTACATGGCCCGGGACCTCGAATCCTTGATCACACGCCGCGGCAATTCCAATGAGTGGTTCTCGGCGGTGAGTGATCCCCAAATCGGTCCCGCTGGCCTGCAAAGCACCGGTGCTTCGAGACTCGTTTTTTTCACTGCGCCGACCGACCGCTACGAAGGAAATGCCGGAATCCCCACCTTGGATAACGGTGGCGATGTTTGCTGCGTCGCTTACCTGCTCGACTGGAAGAGACCGGTCCAAGTGGGTGCTTCCATATTCAGGACATTTGTCCTCAACCGTAAGTTGGTAGACCCGGATTTAACCTTCTCGGGCAACGCAAAATACAAACCGTTACTCGGGGTAACGTCTTCCACCAACTCGCTGGACAGCGTTTTCACTGGGATCTATAATTTGGGCAATATTTCGAACCCAGCGAACTACACCAGCGAGAACATCTACCAGTTTTCCATCACCTTTCAGGTTCAGGTGACGGATTCCTCAGGGACTGCCCCCATCGTGAGGACGGTGCCGGTGGCCATGGGTAGCAATGGAACCACAAGTTTCAGAGTCCTCGGCACGGGCATTTTGACGGACTACTCGGGTCCATACAAAGACTTGGTACCCTCAGGCCGCGTCACGGCGGCGATGATTTCCCTCACCGTCCTTTCGGACCTCGCCGTGGACCAAATCCAGGCCGGAAAGCGCACCTTCCTCGATGATAAAGCCAAAGCGGAATTCCTCGCCAAGAATTCCTACAATTTTTCCAAACTGGTGCAACTTCCCGGCATGTGACGGAAGTCTTCTATCCGCTCTTAGCTAACCGCGATCCCTCAGCCTCGCTACCCCCGACTCTCAGAAATCCCCCATTTCAATTTTTTTGATTTCCTTGTCCCCCCGCTTGAATTGCCACGGTGTATCCTTATGACAAGAATAACCCACAAAACATGGTCGCCTGTCGAAGATCTTCCTGAGCTCTGATGCCTGACGGATCTCTCGCCCATTTCAGAACCCCACTAAGCCCCAACAAATCCATTATGAAAACTAACCTAAAAAACCAGCTCCTTCACCGCGTTTCCCTCCTCGGGAAATCCCTCCAAACCACCACCGCAGTTTCCCTGATCGCCCTGTCCACCGCCCACGCGGCCACCATCGATTGGGCTCCTCCTGCCGCTCCCACAGGAACCGTCACATGGGCCACGGGCACCAACTGGACCGGCAACGTCGCTCCGGTCAGCGACCTCGTTACCGACATCGCGCGGTTCAACCAAACGGCTTACAATGTTGCACCAACTGCTACAAGTAATGGAAGTATCAACGGCCTCATCATCGGCGATGGTTCGACAGTGACTCCCACTCTGGTCATGACCACAGGCTCGGGCAACAGTCGCCTCAATATCGGTGCCGGCGGCATCGTCATGAATGCCAACTCCGGGGCATTCAGCATCGGCTTTTCAGGCTCACAGGGCGCGGCCATTGTCGCCAGCCAGACTTGGCAGAACAACTCCAGCAGTCTATTGACCATGAATTCGATCGGCGTCGATAATGGTTCGGCGGCGAACCCCGTTCTCACCCTGTCCGGTTCGGGCAGCGGCGGTTTCACGAGCGCCAACAACATCACCAATTCCGCCAGTCCTGGAACGGGCATATTTTCACTTATCATCAACCTGAGTGGATCAGGCGTGGCTGCCCTCAGCGCCGGCGGCAGCACTTACACGGGAGGCACGACCCTCACCGCAGGCACAGTCCTGCTGGGCGATAATGCGACTCTGGGCACAGGACCTTTCACCATTAACGGTGGCACAGTCACCACCACTAAAAACACCCTTGTCACCGCCAATCCCCAATTCTGGAATAGCGATTGGACCTTCGGCGGCGGTTTCAACTGGGGCACAGGTGCCTCCACCGTCACCCTGGGCGGCAATGTCAAGGTCACCACCAGCGGTGTCGGCATCCCCAACGTGAACAGCGTGATCACCGGCACTGGCAACCTTACCAAGGCCGGCAGCGGCACGCTGACCCTCAGCAACTCCAGCAGCTACATTGGCAAGACCATCGTCAATGAAGGCACCTTGACTCTCGACTTCGGAAACACCAGCGTCGCCACTTCCTCGGGCGATCAGAGCAACAAGGCACCCGCCACCTCCCCGCTGGAAGTCGGCGGCGGAACGGTTACGGTGTCCGGCGGCAGCAACCGCCCGGCGTGGGCTGTCGTCGCCCCCACGGCTTGGACTAGCTCCGTGGTGGGCACGCCCGTCACAAGATTCACATTAACCTTCGCGACCCTCCCCGCCGTGGCCATAGGGCAGCCGGTTACCGGCACAGGCTTTCTCGGTGGCATTGTGCAGGCAATCAATACCACGTCCAACACGGTGACGATCGACACCACCTCGGGCACCCCGGCTGCCGGCGGTGGCTCGGATTTTGCCGCCTCCGCCACCACCGCGTCATGGACGGCAATGGCCACCACCGGCCTTCCGGCAGGTCAATACTCATTGACCTTTGCAACGGCACCAGCAGTCACGCCGGGCCAAACGGTCACCGCCACTGGCCTCACCGGAGCCTACGTGGTGAGAATCTCGGGACAATCCATTATCGTGGCTTCGAGCACCGCACCAGCCGCGACCGGCACAAACTTTGCGCTGGTCACCTTCAATCCCTCCAGCGCCCAGACTTTCGCGAGCACCGCCCTCACCAGCAGCGCTTCCACCATCACACCCTCACTGGGCAGCGGCACTGGAGTCAAGTTGAACCTCGGAGCCATCACCCGCGCCGTCGGCACCACCGTGCAGCTCAACAACCCGGGCGGCATCCTTTCCGCCACTAACGGCATTCTAACCAGCACCGGCAGCACCTCAACGGCCCTGCTCGATAGCGGTGTAGCCTATGCCACCGCCGGTGCGAACAACTGGGCAGCGAAGGACGCCACCAACACCTGGATCGAGAGCGCTTCCATCAACTTGAACGACGCCACTCTCCTCGGTAGCCCCAATAGTGCCACGACCACCCTGATTGACACAGTGCTCGCCGCCGATTCGTCCCCCGCCACCATGAAGTGCAATCTCGCCGAGTCGCGTACCATCACGGCCACCGGCTTCACGATCACCACCGGTGGTGTCCTCGTTGGCTCAAACGTCACCGCTACCAACGGCCTCACCATCACCGGCGGCACCCTCAAGAGCGCCGCAAACGTCGCGAACAAGGACTTGGTCGTGATCAACAATGGAGCCGGCTCCCTGACGATCAATTCCACCATCACCAACTCCGCCGCTGGCAGCACTGGCCTGACTAAGTCTGGTACCGGTACCGTCAAGCTCGGCGGCTACAACAGCTACAGTGGAAACACGATCATCAACAAGGGCACCCTCAGCCTCACCGCCACCAACACGTTGGCGAATGCCTCCGGCGTCGTCATCGGCAGCGACTCGACGGCCATCCTGAACCTCAACTTCGTAGGCACGGAATACGTCGCGGCCCTCACCATCAACGGTGTGGTGAAAGCAGATGGGAATTACACCTCCTCTGATCCATCCGGACGCATCACCGGCGGAGGTACCCTCACCGTTGGTGGTACACCACCAGCGAGTCCCTACGACACCTGGGCGGCCATCTACCTGCCTGCGGATGTCTCCAACCCCGCTGGCGACAACGACAACGACGGCCTCGCCAACCAGCAGGAATTTGCCTATGGTCTCAACCCGCTCAGCGGCTCTTCGGTCAATCCGATCCTCGTGCAGTTGGACCAAACCACCGGCCAGTTCAGCTATCAACGCCGCTCGGGCACTGGACTCACCTACACCATCCTAAAGTCCACCACTCTGGCCGCTGGCAGTTGGTCATCGGCAAGTGCAAGCCAAGCCGCAGGAGCTGTTGACGGAAATGGCAATCAAACCGTGGTCGTCACCCTGCCGGGAGCGCCACTCACGGAAGCCAAGCTCTTCGTACGCGTCTCAGCGGAGTAACGAATCCAGAGCATTCAGAACCCGGCCCCACGCCTCGAAGTTCTCTCAAAGCCCGCTGGACCCTCGACAGGTCCAGCGGGCTTTTTTCCAGCGTCTTGGATCTCCTCTCCGGAGTGCGGCACATCCGGCAGAGCCGGAGCTGCCATCGGCGCGAGCAGAGCGTAATTCAAGGAGGGTGGTCGTCTCGCCTACCAGAATTCAAAACACCCGGTAGGGCCGACCCGCCGCGCCCCGCCGACTTGTCGCCAACGGCGTGACAGAGGAAGAATTGTCGATTGATGTTTGTTGAATTTTGATTTTCGAAGGGAAGAGGTAGAGCTGACCCCCCGTGGTCGGCCGACTTTGGACTTGAGGGTGAGGTGTGATGAAATGCGACTTCTTCGGAAATTTTCCTCTGCGTGCCGTAACCATTCACGCCGATGGCGACAAGTCTGCGGACCACGGCGGGTCAGCCCTACCATTTACAAAACGGCGGACCGAGCCGAATCCGCCCTACCTCCGTGTCTCAATTCCTCAGCACTCGGAAATACCGCTTCGGCTGGTTCTCGGTGGAATAGAAGCGGGTCACCACGTCGCCGGTGCCGATGATCGTCCCCTCTACACTCGCCCAGTTGGTGAGGTCGGTGGAGGCCTCGATCCGGTAACTCACGCCGTTCGCGGTGATGAAGCGGAACTCCATCGACGTACGGATGCTCGCGACGGCGTCCGGCGTGCTGCTTGCGAGGCTTGGATTGAATCCCGCGTTGATTTCAAATGGATCGTCGAAGCCGTCGTCATCGGTGTCGGCTTTGATCGGGTTGGAGAAATGGGTGAGAACTTCGGGACCATCTAGCAGCCCGTCGCCGTCGCTGTCCGCCAAGACTGGGTTGGTGCCGTAGACCACCGCCTCGAGGTAGTCATTTAGTCCATCGCCGTCGGTGTCCAACGTGGATGGAGAAAAATTCGCCGTCACTGAGGTGGCAGAATTCACCACCAGCGAGAGTGGATTACTAGCGCCGGTGGCGGCTCCAGACCATGAGGAGAAGACGTAGCCTGCGGCGGCGGTGGCGCTAAGCGTGGCAGTGCTACCCGGCAGGTAGTCCCCACCCCCGGTGACGGTGCCATTTACCGCCACCACACTGAGCATGACCAGAAGCGCCGAAGATGGATCAGGGACCACCGACACCCGGAAGCCGGTGGAAGGACCTTCCAAATCGATGGGGCTTGAGACTCTATTCAACGACCTGAGAGAGTAATAAGTGCCACTTACAAAACTCCCACCACGAAGTATCACGGAGTCAGCAGCCCCGGCATTAAGATTCACCACTTCCTTCACATTCCCGCCTTGGTCGAAGGTGCCGTAAGGACTCGGATCCAAGCTGTAGGTGCCTACGTCCGTCGTGCTACCCGTTGGATTGGCATAATTCGCGTCCGCCGTCGTGATCGCGTTGGTCCCGTTGGCAAACAACGAGTAGGACGAGGTAGCCGCATTGTAGTAAGCCGCTTTGTACCACTCGTCCTCGGTGGGAATGTAGTAACCACCGATGGATTGCTTCCTCGCCACCGTGTCTCCGGTGGTCGCACCATTCAGCGTGTAGCTCCCCGTCTCCGTGGTGGTGCCTTGACCAGTGGTCATCCAGTTAGAGAACCTTGCGGCGTCGAACCATGAAATATATGCGACCGGACGGTTTTCCCCACCGCCTGTGACGGTGTAGGAGAAATTGACGCCTCCCCCGCCCGTTTGGGAAATCCCTACCCCGGGCCCACCCATGTTCGCCATCTCCGCGTTATACAACTCGTACGTGTCCACCGTGGATGCCGTGGCGTTCAAAAATGCCACGTACTGGGCAGTGGTTACCTCGGTTTTCCCGATCTCGTAAGCGTAGGACACCGAGCCGTAGTTGGCCGCTGGCGAGGGATTAATCGTGTCCGCAGCATTGTCCACGTTACCAATCGCAATCATGTCGAGCGTGATCGTCGCGGTGAGGGTGGCGGTCAGAGCAACGCAGAACGCGAATGAAATGAGGATAAATGAAATGATAGAGCGGTTTATCATAATGAGGGATAGGCTCCGAGAGCCGAACTAGGGATCGATCTGAAAACGAAAATTCAATAGCCCTCTGGAATATCGGTAAGCTGATCAAACCTACGCACTACCCCAGAAAGAATAATATTCAGATACAAACAATATCTGGAATCATGAATCAAACGAACAAAGTCAATTATTTTGTTAGTTGTCGAGTTCCGTATTCGAAAGATGTCGAGATCCCCAGAGCGGTAAAGCCCCTCGGTGTAGATCGCGACGACCGCACCTCCCACCAAAACTCAATGGATCCCAGCTCCCTCAAGGTGCCAAGCCACATAGCGCCAAAGTTCCTCCTCCGTGCATTGAGGCCAATCTGGTGGATTCATGATGAGTAAATTTGACTTGAATTAGCGGTCATCTGACCTGATTATTGGGTCATGATTACTACGGCACTGGTTGATTTGTTTGGTGGGAGAGCGGCCGAGGCGGTCCTGCTGCATCTTTTCCACTATGGTGAAACGTATGGCAGAGCCGTATCACGGGACTTTGCCGTATCCTTAGATTCAGTCCAGCGCCAATTGGATCGGTTCGAACGCGCCGGTGCTTTCGTTTGTAAGCGCCAAGGGCAAATGCTCATTTACTCATGGAACGCAAAGTCTCGCCTTGCCACACGGTTGCGGGAATTGGTCGGCGTGGTTCATGAGGGATTGAGCGCGGATGCCAAAGAGTCGATGTTCCACCAACGCCGGCAGCCAAGAGCCAAGGACAAGCCCGTGATCCGGTAGGAGCATCCGCATGAACCTCCAATCATGGATTACCCCGTTGGAGATCCACGTCCTCCGCTTCGGACGCCGCATGCAAGCGGTCCTCCAAGGCTCGGCGAAAAGCAAACGCGGTTGAATAGGATTTCATGAATCAAGCCTCCGTTAGAATTTCATAAAGCCACTGCGGTCCCTCGACCACAACGACCATAGCACGAGATATCCGCCCTCTGTCAGCGGGAACTGCCGCAGTCGGTAAATGCCCCGGTGCTCGCGGATCCAGTTTCCTACCTCTGAAATGCCGCCCGGTAGGGCTGGGTCGCCGCGCCCCGCCCACTTGTCGCCAGCGGCGTGAATTGCCCAAGCTCGCATAAGAAAATTCTCGAAGAAGCCGCATTTCATCGCAGCACAGCCTCAGGGACAAAGTCGGCCGACCACGGCGGGTCAGCCCTACCATTTTCAAGCCTCTTTTCCTCAATTCTGCTGCCGCCTGCGGCGGATGGCAGCTCTGCTCCATGCGGTGCGGAGCTCTTCTTATCTTTCTCTTCTCTTGCACAGAGACTCGCGGATGTCCGCAAAATTCGAGCCTAGTGACCTCTTCCCTTCAAAAATCAAAATTCAACAATCGGCATTCATCAATTCTTCCACCTAACACGCCGATGGCGACAAGTCGGCCGACCACGGCGGGTCAGCCCTACCGTTTTCAAGCCTCTTTTCCTCAATTCTGCTGCCGCCTGCGGCGGATGGCAGCTCTGCTCCATGCGGGGCGGAGCTCTTCTTATCTTCCTCTTCTCTTGCACAGAGACTCGCGGATGTCCGCAAAATTCGAGCCTAGTGTCCTCTTCCCTTCAAAAATCAAAATTCAACAATCGGCATTCATCAATTCTTCCACCTAACACGCCGATGGCGACA
>Ga0209190_1002778_pt1 | contig 11668 bp, 9 predicted proteins | sample M_140205_XF_Meta_FD_187315 | JGI IMG/M metagenome (GOLD analysis project Ga0209190, IMG submission 187315) | Freshwater microbial communities from Lake Montjoie, Canada to study carbon cycling - M_140205_XF_MetaG (SPAdes) (version 2) | ecosystem: Environmental > Aquatic > Freshwater > Lake... | reverse complement strand
TCTGGCCGACCCGGCCATGAGCCGTACGGCTGTGGTGATTAACGAGTTTGGCGAAATCAGCATTGACCATGCGCTCACCACCGCTAGCGACGACACCATTCTCGTCCTGGAAAATGGCTGCCTATGCTGCACCGTTTTCGGCGATCTGATCCAAACACTGAACCGCCTCTACCATGCCCGAGAAGCTGGCGAGATCGACTTTGACCGTGTGGTGATCGAGACCTCAGGTCTCGCCGAACCCGGACCAATCCTGCAGGCCTTCTTGTCGGAGCCGACCCTGGACGGTCTCTATAGAGTGAGCGCCGTCATTGCGACCGTCGATGCCGTCAATGGCGCCCACACCCTGGCCAGCCATGAGGTTTCGGTACGGCAGGTCGCGCTCGCGGACTGCATTTTGATCACCAAACTGGATCTGGCAAAGGCCGAGGGGTCCCTGGCGGATCGGATCGCCCTAACTCAGCGGCTGCGCGCCCTAAACCGCAACGCTGTGATCCTTGGATCAGATGACCCCGATGTGGATCCAATCGCATTGATGCGGCAATCCGGCTTCGACCCCACGAAAGGTGGTGAATCGGCAAGGGCTTGGCTGGAACAGGCAGACTCTGAAGCGCATGCCGGCCATGACTCGAGCCATCATCATCACGACGCCCATCATCACGAACATCAACATGACGCCACGATCAGCTCCTTCACGCTTGTGCGTGATGTGCCCCTGACCCGCGATGCGCTGCAGTTGCTGCTGGCTTCACTAGAGACCTATCTGGGGCACAACCTTTTGCGCGTGAAGGGCTTGGTGCATGTGGCCGAAGATCCCGAACGGCCCGCGATCATTCAGGGCGCGCAGCATCTCCTGCACAATCTCACCTGGCTAGAGCGCTGGCCTGATGACGACCGCCGCACACGGATTGTCTTCATTACTCAAAACGTGCCCGCCGGCGATCTGGAAGAGATGGTCAATCTGCTCGATCGCGTGGCGCAACGGACATCGGATGCACGGCGGCGGGGCGCGGAGGAGGCGGCGCGCCGCGCAGAAGGCGTTCAGTCCTAGGCATCGTTTCAAAATATCAACAACCTGATCCTTGGTCGCCGAATTTGAAAAATATGCGCCGATCTTTCACTAACCCGTGCAAAACCGCTCCGATTTTCATTTCGCACCAAAACCTGCGACATGGGTCTGAAAATCGATAATCTTGTTCCAAACACAGACCCAGAAATACCTCAGAAGATGCTGGAAAAAACGGAATCGACGGCAAGGCCGACCAAAGACAACGATGAGGGCCAGGCCTCTAGCCTAACGCGTACAGTCTATGAGCAGCTTCGCGCCGATCTCCTGAGCGGCAAGCTACGGCCGGGCGAACGGCTTGCTGCCGAGGCCTTGAGGAAGCGTTTCAACACCGGCAGTAGCCCGGTACGGGAGGCCCTCAACCGACTTCTGTCGGAGGGGTTTGTTGCTCTGCGCGAGCAGAAGGGCTTCCGCGTTGCCCCGGTCAGCCGAGCAGAACTTGGTGAACTGGTACTCGCCCGCTGCTGGATTGATAGCGCCGCTATCACGGAGGCCATCCAACGCAGCGATATGGCGTGGGATGAACAATTGGTCCTTGCACTACACCGCCTGACCCGGACCGCGCGGGACCGTGGCGCGAAAGAAAATGCAGAGTGGGAAGCCTTGCATAAAGCGTTTCACATCGCGTTGATTAGTGGCTGCGGCAGCCGCTGGATCTTGCGGATCAGCGAACAGCTATTTGACGCGGCCGAGCGTTATCGCCTGCTTGCCGCTGATCAGGTTTCTGAACGCAATGAGCTCGACGAACACCGCGCCATCGTGAACGCCTGCCTGGATCGAGAGGCAGACAAGGCTGTCGAACTGCTGAAGCAGCACTACGGACAGACCTTTGACATCATCGCGGCCTCGATTAGAACGCCGTAAGCAAGGGCCACACAAAATTTCGTTTGTTTTGTTAGATCGTCGTTTTTAGCGATATTTAGTTGACTTTTGTCCGTTTGGTGGGGCATTCGACAAAGCGGTCTGGGGCTACTGCCGTACGGGCTGAGCCTCGGCTCTCACGGAAGAAAGCGGCGGCCCTGGGAGGACCTCTTGACCAATCGCGCCGACGCAGACAGCCCTACCTCGCGGACAGGTCCCCTTTCCTGGATGGGAGACCTCACGGGTCCTGAGCGCCGCACCTTTGGCGCGGCCATCGGCGGCTGGGCGCTCGACGCCATGGACGTGCAAATTTACAGCTTTGTCATTCCCACCCTGATCACGGTCTGGGGCATTTCACAGGGCCAAGCCGGTCTCGTTGGCACGGCAGCCCTGCTGACATCCGCGCTCGGCGGCTGGTTAGCCGGTTGGTTTTCTGACCGCTTTGGGCGCGTTCGCACATTGCAGATCGCCATACTGTGGTTCGCCTTCTTCACCCTGCTTTCGGGTCTGGCGCAGACCTACAATCAACTGCTCGCGTCACGGGCGCTCATGGGATTGGGCTTCGGAGGCGAATGGGCTGCTGGTTCGGTCTTGCTCGGAGAAACCATGCGAGCCCAGCACAGGGGCAAGGCACTGGGTTTCATGCAGGCTGGCTGGGCGATTGGGTGGGGCGCGGCAGCCTTAGCCTATGCGTTGCTTTATTCGATCCTACCGCCTCAGACCGCATGGCGCGTGCTGTTCTTTGTTGGGGTTGCTCCGGCATTCCTGGTCTTCTTTCTGCGTCGGTTCATCAACGAATCCGAAGTTTACCTGCAGTCCAAAAAGGCTACCGGCCCGAAAACAGGATCGAGTTTCCTCGAGATTTTTCGGCCACCGCTCCTGCGCGTGACCCTGCTTGGCGGCCTTGTCGGAACCGGGGCCCAGGGCGGCTATAACGCCGTCACAACGTGGCTTCCGACCTTTCTGCGCACTGAGCGGCATTTGTCGGTCTTGAACTCATCTGGCTATTTGGCCGTGCTAATTGTGGGGTCGTTTTTTGGCTATGTCAGCGGCGGTTATCTGTCGGACCGCATCGGCCGCCGCCTGACGTTTCTACTGTTCGCAATCTGCGCAGGCCTGATCGTCGCGACCTATACCTCAGTCCCATTCGGTAATGGGACCATGCTGGTTCTCGGCTTTCCAATGGGCTTCTTTGGCGCTGGCGTCTTCAGCGGAATGGGCGCGTTCTACACCGAACAGTTCCCGACCCATGTCCGGGGCGTAGGTCAGGGTTTCGCATACAATCTAGGGCGCGCCATCGGTGCCTTTTTCCCAGCCATGGTTGGCTTCCTGTCCGGCCGCATGGGACTTGGCGTTGCAATCGGCGTGTTCGCCTTCAGCGCCTACGCCCTGATGGCCGTGGCCGCATTCATGCTTCCTGAAACCAAAGGTAAGGCGCTCGATGGCGGCCTCGCCTTCCCTGAATCTGGCCGGAACGCCTGACATGAAGATTGTTCGCCGCAGCGACGCCCCGCCCTACGTCGCGCCTAAACATATTGGCGTGGACGCCTTTCGCCTGCAGGGACCGCCCGTTTCCAGCCCCAGCTTCTGCGGCGTTGGACTGTCTTTCTACGAGCCCGGCGGGCGGGCGGAAATGGACGCAGGACCGACGGAGAAACTCTACGTCCTGTTAGAGGGCAGCCTCACGGTCAGCCTGGCGTCCGGCGAAACCGCCACGCTTGAGGTTCACGACAGTTGCCTGATAGAACCGAATGAAATGCGGGCAGTCGAAAATCGAACAGATCGCCAAGCCGTCTTGCTGGTCATCACGCCACCGCCCGTCGCGTAAAAAAATACGTCACCCACACATCCCTGAGCGTTCCCGAGGTCGCATGGCGAAAAAATCTAATCCCGAACGTGCACCTAAGGCACTGATTAACGACGACATCGGCGAGGCGAAGCGGCTGGAGATGTACCGGCTGCAGGTCACAATCCGTGAGGCCGAGCAACGCGCGAATGACCTGTTCTTCCAAAACATGATCAAGGGGACCAGCCACCTTTCCCTCGGTCAGGAAGGCATAGCCGCGGGCGTTGCCGCAGCCATGCAGCCTGACGACAAGACCTTCTGCACCTATCGTGGCCACGCCCACACCCTGGCCCGCGGCGTACCGGTCGAGAAGGTGCTCGGAGAACTGATGGGCCGCGATAACGGCCTGATGCGCGGCAAAGGTGGTTCCATGCACCTGACCTCGGTCGAACACGGCGTAATGGGATCCTACGCCATCATTGGCGCGCATCTGCCGATTGCCTGCGGGTCTGCTTGGCGGTCGCAATATAAGAATGCCGGCGACGTTACCGTCGTCTTCTTCGGAGACGGAACGACAAATATCGGGGCGTTCCACGAAGCCCTAAATTTCGCAGTGATCTGGAAACTGCCGGTGATCTTCGTCTGCGAGAACAACCTCTATATGGAATACACCTTGAATGCCGACGTCACCGCCGTCGAGCATCCGGCTGCCGACCGCGCCGCAGCCTACGGCCTGCCGCGGATCCTGATCGATGGAAATGACGCGGATATTGTGTTCCGCACCATGCGTGACGCCTTCTCCAAGGCTCGCGCCGGCGACGGGCCAACGCTAGTTGAAGCCTTGACCTACCGCCATTCGGGCCACTCACGCGCTGATCCGGCCAAGTATCGCCCCGAGGGTGAGCTGGAATATTGGAAGGAACACAAGGATCCTATCAAGATCTACAAGGATCGTTTGAGGTCCTTCGGTGTCAGCGATGCTCAAATGCAAGACATCGACACTGAAGTTATGCAGGTGATCGACGACGCAACCGAGGCCTGCAAAGCAGCGCCCACCACGTCCGTGGATATCCTTTTCACCGACGTTTACGCCGATGGAGGCTGGGCATGGCGGAACTAACTTATCGCGACGCCGTCGCGCGGGGCATAGCCCAAGAAATGGAGCGCGACGAAGACGTCGTGTTCTTAGGGGAAGATGTCGCCGCCGCCGGAGGCGTCTTCAAGGCCACGGTTGGACTGCTCGATAAATTCGGGCCGCTGCGCGTTCGCGACACGCCGATCTCTGAACAGGCCATCCTGGGCGCCGCGATGGGTGCCGCCATGACCGGATTGAAGCCGATCGCAGAGATCATGTTTGCCGACTTTCTGGCGGTATGTTTTGACTATGTCGCCAACGAGTTGCCCAAGGCCCGCTACATGACCAACGGGCAGGTCGGAGTGCCATTAGTGATCCGCTTCGGCGGCGGTGGCGGCCTGCGCTTTGGCGCCCAGCACAGCCAGTGCGTTGAGAACTGGTGCATGCAGTTCCCGGGCCTGAAAGTCGTTTCACCCTCTTCGCCGGTGGATGTGATCGGGCTTATGGCCGCTGCGGTCCGCGATCCAGACCCCGTCATGTTTATGGAGCACAAGGCCCTCTACGCCACTAAGGGGGAGGTGCCCGACGGTGAGATTGTCGACACCCTCGGCACTGCCAAAATCCTGCGCCACGGCACGGATTGTACCGTCGTCGCTCTTGGCCTGATGGTGCATCGCGCCCTCGCCGCCGCAGAACGGCTGGCGGCTGAGTTCGGTATATCCTGCGAAGTGGTCGATGTACGGTCTTTGGTACCGCTGGATACGCAGACCATTCTTGGATCCGTCGCCAAGACCGGTCGCGTGTTCACCGTGGAGGAGAATCCTCGGGTTTTAGGCTGGGGTGCCGAGATCATGTCGATCATCTGCGACGAAGCCTTTTATGACCTGGATGGTCCGCCAATCCGCATCACCAGTCCGCACATTCCGTTGCCGGCCGCAGACCTCCTAGAAGACATGGTCATTCCAAGCGTCGAGCGCGTCGTCGAAACCATCCGCAGATCTATGGCGGCCTGAGGCACGGTATGTACGATAACCTGCTTGCTGGTGTTTCAACCGACCTATGGATCAATGGTCAGTGGCGTCCTGCGTCGGACGGCGGTCGGTTTGACGTCGAGGACCCAGCCACAGAACAGACCATCGTCTCCGTTGCCTCTGCCACGGTCGATGACTGCTTAGGGGCCGTCGATGCCGCCCAAAAAGCCTTTGGGCCCTGGGCGGCCAAATCGCCCCGCGAGCGCGGCGAAATCCTGCGGCGGTGTTACGAGATCATGATCCGCGAGAAGGAACGGCTCGCCAAGATCATCACGCTTGAGAACGGCAAGGGCTTAGAAGACTCCAGGGCAGAAGCCGCATACGCGGCGGAGTTCTTCCGCTGGAACGCGGAAGAAGCCGTGCGGGTGATCGGTCAAACATCGATGTCGCCATCCTCAGGCGCGCGGATTCTGACGAGCTACAAGCCAGCGGGTGTTTCACTGCTTGTGACGCCTTGGAACTTCCCTGCCGCAATGGCCACCCGAAAGATTGGGCCGGCCTTGGCGGCGGGCTGCTCAGTGGTGATCAAACCAGCTTCGGCCACGCCCCTGACCATGCTGGCCCTCATGCCTATCCTGGAAGAGGCTGGCGTTCCCGCTGGCGTCGTGAACGTCGTGCCGTCCATGCAGTCGGGCAAGGTTGTGTCAGCCATGCTGGCGGACATTCGGGTTCGAGTGATCTCGTTCACGGGCTCAACCCAAGTCGGGCGCGTTTTGCTACGGGAAGCCGCACACAACGTGGTCAAACCGTCTATGGAACTTGGCGGAAACGCACCGTTCATCGTCTTCGAAGACGCCGATATTGATGCGGCAGTCGAGGGCGCGATGATCGCCAAGATGCGCAACATGGGCGAAGCCTGTACCGCGGCCAACCGCTTTTATGTCCACGAGCAGGTCGCTGATGCGTTCAGCGCCAAAATGACGGACCGGATGGCAGCACTTAAAATGGGCAACGGCTTGACCGAAGGTATTGCTGTTGGCCCCCTCGTAAACAAGGCGACGCGCGACAAGGTCGAAAGCCTGGTCAACGATGCCGTCGCCAAGGGTGCAAAGGTCACGACGGGCGGCACAAGAGCGAGCGGCCCAGGCTACTTCTATCCGCCCACCGTACTGACGGATGTTCCAGACACGGCCGACCTCGTTTGGGAGGAAATATTTGGTCCTGTGGCTGCAATTCAAACGTTCCGCGACGAAGACTTGATGATCGAGCAGTGCAACAAGAGCGAGTACGGTCTGGCTTCGTATATCTACACACGCGATATCGGGCGCGGCATGCGGGTGGCGAACCGGCTTGAAACCGGCATGGTGGGATTGAACCGCGGGATCGTCTCCGACCCCGCTGCGCCATTCGGCGGAGTTAAACAGAGCGGCCTTGGCCGTGAAGGCTCCAAGGAAGGCGTGCTAGAATACCTAGAAACCCAATATGTCTCGGTCGGCTGGTAGAGGGCAAAGTACGATGGACGTCCTTATGCCACAGCTCGGCGAAACCGTCGCCGAAGGCAAGCTAACCAAATGGCTGAAGAAGGTCGGCGACGTTGTCGCCGCCGGCGAACTCCTGTTTGAGATCGAAACCGACAAGACTTCGATGGAAGTGCCAACAATGGTTGGCGGCGTCATCATCGAGATCCGGGTTCAGGAAGGCGAGACGGTACCGGTCAGCTCTATAGTGGCCCGAATAGAGGGCGAGAACGCGGGGGAAAGCGCCAGCCGATCCCAAACTGCGGCTATTTCGCCAGCTGCGACGCCCCCACTCGCGGTCGCGGTGATGCAGACCGCCGCTTCAGCACCGGTCGCACAGCCCGGGCCGGCACGGGAGATTGATCCGTTCAATGCCGTCGTAAGCCCGGCCAAGAACTTTGGGCGCGCTACCCTTCCGGGGGGCATGAAGATTACACCGCTAGCCCGCCGCTTGGCTGCGCAGTCGGGCATCGATGCGAGCAAGCTCCAAGGCTCGGGACCGCACGGACGTATCACGGCGGCCGATGTCAGCCGTTCGGTTGTCGTCCCAGCCGTGTCAAGCGGTGGCTCGCCGCCGATAGGCGTGACGGCTGATCAGGTCATGGCCATCTACAAAGATGTGCCCCACCGCGAGATCCCGCTCGATGGCATGCGAAAGACCATCGCCAGACGGCTGGTCGAATCCAAGCAGACGGTTCCGCACTTCTATCTGACGACCGACGTTTCGATCGAGGAACTGCTGGACATCCGGACGAGGATAAACGCATCCGTCGCTGTCAGGGTCTCGGTGAATGACTTCGTGGTGAAAGCCTATGCCTTGGCCTTGCAGAAAGTACCGGGCGCAAATTCGGTCTTTGCCGGCGACCGCGTGCTTCAGCTTGAACAGTCTGACGTCGGGGTGGCGGTTTCGGTCGAAGGCGGTCTGTTCACACCTATCGTTCGCAACGCCCAAGCCAAGTCGCTCTCGACGATTTCCGCCGAGATTAAGGACTTGGCCAGTCGCGCCAAGGAACGCAAACTAACCCCCGGAGAATACCAAGGTGGATCGGCGGCTGTTTCGAACCTCGGCATGTTGGGCGTGCGTGAATTCGCCGCCATCATCAATCCGCCACAGGCCACCATCCTGGCCGTCGGTGCTGGGGAGCGACGCCCCGTCGAGACAGAGGGCGGCGGCATGCGTTGGGAAAGCAAGATGACCGTCACCCTGTCGGTGGATCACCGGGTTGTGGATGGAGCGCTCGGCGCCGAACTGCTCGCCGCTTTCAAAGCCATTGTGGAAAACCCCCTGAGCATTCTCCTCTGAGGACAAATCGATGAAATATAACAGCCCTCATGCCGGTGCCTCTTGGGGTACACAGGCCAAAGATTGGGAACGCGGGATCGATTACGACCGCCTTTTCAAAGCGCGCCTTAAGCGCGCGCAGGAAGCCATCGGCTTCGCTGGCCTTGGCGCGGTGCTTTGCTTCAATTTCGATAATATCCGCTATGTTACCGGCACCCATATCGGTGAATGGGCACGGGATAAGTTCATGCGCTACGCGCTGTGCCCTGCCGACGGTCCTCCGTTCCTGTGGGATCCCGCCCCGCCCGCCAAACGACTTTCCTCGCCGTGGATTGCCGACAACGTTGCGGCACCGATCTCGACCATGCAGGGCGGCCTGCCGCCCTGGATGAACATTCAGGGTGACTTCGCCAAACAGATCAAAAAGGCGCTGATCCATTACGGCATTGAGAATAAGCCGATTGGCATCGACATCATGGAACTGCCCATGCTGCGCGCGCTTGAGGCCGAAGGCATCGAAGTTGTCGATGGCCAACAGGCCCTGTTGGACGCGCGGGAAATCAAGACTCCCGACGAAATCGAGTTGCTGAAACTCAGCGCGGCTATGGTCGACGCGACCTATGTCGACATCGTGCGAGCCATCCGTCCTGGGACGCGTGAAAACGAGCTTGTCGCCATCGCCAACGACCGACTGTTTCGGATGGGCTCAGAGCGCGTTGAATGCGTGAACTCTGTGTCTGGTCCGCGCGGCCGTCCGCATTCGCACACCTTCTCAGACCGGCTGATCCAGCCTGGAGACATGGTGTTCCTAGACATCATGCATTCCTACAACGGCTATCGCACCTGCTATTATCGCACCTTCGTTTGCGGTGAACCGAACCACCATCAGATCGACGCTTATGAAAAAGCCTCGAAATGGCTCAGTGCATCCATCGATATGATCCGCCCTGGCGTTACCCCGGACGAGGTTGCCTCCGTCTGGCCTGATGCCCAGGAGTTCGGTTATCGCGACGAAGATGAGGCTTTCTTGCTGCAGTACGGGCACGGGGTTGGCCTATCACTGTGGGAAAGGCCGATCATTTCCAAGCGCTATCGGGGACAAAATCAGCCGCTGAAGGAAGGCATGGTGTTCGCACTTGAGACCTGGTGCGGTGCCGCCGATGGTTCGGGTGCAGCTCGGATCGAAGAAGAAGTCGTGATCACCAAGGATGGCTGCGAGGTCATTACGAACTTCCCATCCGATCGTTTGATCTCGTGCGGCTTGCCCGGCTGCGAAGTCTTCTAAGGGCCGCTGATCGGCCGCGACCGTAAATGTGAAGGGTGATTTCCCTCAGCAATACTGCCGGATCGATTAAAAGCGCATGGACGGCGAGGCGATCAAGGCTAGTTGGAAGCAGTGGTACCCTGCGAAATAACGCGGGCAAAACCAGTTGGTGCAGCTCGACCCGCAAGGATGAGCCACTGGCAAACACCCCCCAACACCGCCTTGCGGATATTGGCGACGGTTGGGGGGCATGGTGTCGAGCAACAGATTGCCGCGCTCGAACGTCCTATTCCGCGCGCTTGCGCCTCAGTACGAGGTGCCTTTCACCTGGCACCGGCTGCACACCGTAAGGGTCTGCGTTAACCGAATGCCGGCATAGAGTCCCTGCCGGTCGCCCACCTTTTCGCGCGCGGCGCTGATGGCGATAACCGTCTGGGAGGGCAAGGTGTACCCAATCGAACCGGTGTAGCTTTCGTCTTTCTGGTCCGGCTCGGCTCCGCCCTTGGTCCACCGTTGAGCGGACGTAAGATCAAAGACCAAAGGTCCCGCCATGTACTCTGCAGACCCGCTCAGGAAATCTCGCGTCCGCCCGGCCACGCCCTGGAAGTTGTCGCGGCGCGTCGCCTCCATATAAAACCGCAATTGGTTGTAGCGACCGCCCAAGGTGTCGGCCACCGAGCCTTTCAACGGCACGGAAATGTCCGCACCGACCGTGGCCCATAATTCGCCGCGCTCCGCACCAAAGGTCTTGCCCCAGCGGATGGCGCTGACCTGGTAGTTCATGTGCGCCCAATTTCCCAACGGGTGGTTGAACACGTCGTAGGTCGCCATGACATTTTCGGGTAGTTTGGTATTGCCAACGCCGCCGTCCTTGTAATGGATCATTCCCTCGTTAAACGGGAAGCTCTGGTGCAGGAACGTGCGATCGACCATGAACGCCGATACTGAAATCTGCCGCCATCCACCGCTTTCATCGTCGAGCACGCGGATTTTCTCCACGCCCACCATTTCGCTCGGCTCGTATCCCTCTTCCGGTTCCTCGATGAAATCGGTCGCGTAGGGCCCGGGCAGCAAGGCATAGGCGCGGCCAAAGTCCTGCACGAACTTGCCCACCCGCCAGTCACCATAGCGAACATAAAGCTCCTTCATCTTGCCGCCCTCGCGACGGTCGCCGCCACGGTTGATGAAGAGGTCCTTGTTCGGATTGCTAGCGGCAAGTGGCTCACGCGGCTTGAACTGAAACAGTCCGTCCACAGACAGCGCATCATTGAATTCGACCAACAGGGTCGTGTCACTCCAGAACACCGGGCCCGGGCCACGACCCGGGCCTTTCTTGGCGTTCATCTGCACGTATTCTAGGCTCGCAAGCGTGTCGAAACTGATTTTCGGCCACACGCCGACTTCTACGCCAGTCTCAGCATAGGCCTGCGGACCCTGCTGCATCGCTCGCGCCTGAGCCGGGTTGCTACCCATCGGCGGAGAGGGCTGTGTCTGAGCAAAAGCCTGTGGCACGCCAAGGATAGCAGCGAACGAAATTCCGGCCAAAAAGGCTGAAAGCGACTTTGTGCACGTATCAGTTTGCGACATACATGGCTGCCCCATTTTTGCTTTCTGCGGCAGGCTGACCGTCATTCATGGCCATTTTGGAATGATCCATAGTGCCCATATCCATCGGCCCATCCGGCATTGGCCCGACCTTGGGGTCATAGACCTCCATCTGCGCCATCATGCCTTTGTCCTCATGCTCGAGGATGTGGCAGTGGAACATGAACCGGCCAATGATCGTTGGATCGGTGAAGGCGATGCGGATCTTCACCTCCCCGTGGATCGGCACATTGATGGTGTCCAA
>Ga0209190_1002777_pt1 | contig 11676 bp, 5 predicted proteins | sample M_140205_XF_Meta_FD_187315 | JGI IMG/M metagenome (GOLD analysis project Ga0209190, IMG submission 187315) | Freshwater microbial communities from Lake Montjoie, Canada to study carbon cycling - M_140205_XF_MetaG (SPAdes) (version 2) | ecosystem: Environmental > Aquatic > Freshwater > Lake... | reverse complement strand
TGCACGCGCCCGCAAAACCGCCGCGAGCTAACGCTCCGGTTGCTGCGGCGTCGGCGCCGCCGTCAAACCATTCCAGCCACCGCCCAGTGCCTGCACGAGGGCAACCGCAGCCACCAGTCTTTGACCAAGCAATTTGACTGCTGTCGCCTCGTTGCTAAACTGCGTCGCCTGCACGGCAACAACGTTCAGATAATTAACTGTGCCCGCCTTGTATTGGTTGACGGTCAGCTCGGTCGACAACCGCGAAGAACGTACGGCCTCATCCTGTATTTGGGCCTCCGCCTCCAGGATACGCAAGGCCGACAGGTTATCTTCAACCTCTTTAAACGCATTGAGTATGGTCTGGCGATAGGTCGCCACATTCGCATCGTAGGCGGCTTCGGTCTGTTTTTTCACGGCGTCACGGCTGCCGCCGTCAAACAGGGTCTCCGCGAGGGCCGGGCCGACCGACCAAAGTCGGCTCGGTGAGACCAACCAGTTTTGCGGTGTATTCGCGCGAAAACCAAACACACCATTAAGCGTCAGCGTCGGGAAATAAGCCGCCTGCGCCACACCGATCTGAGCATTAGCAGCCGCCATCTGCCGTTCAGCCGCGGCAATATCCGGACGACGCTCGAGCAGTTCAGAGGGTAGGCCGGGGGGCATCACCGGGACTACCAACGCGAGCGGCGCCGGTGACGGTGCCAACGCAAAATCCGCTGGCGGCCTGCCAACGAGAATCGCGATTGCATGTTCCAGCTGGGTGCGTTGCACACCAACATTGATCAATTGCGCCTGCGTGCTTCGCAACTGCGTTTCTGCGAGCACCACCTCGGAACGAGCGGCCACGCCCGCGTTATAGCGATTCCGCGTCAGATCCAGAGACTTTCGATAAGCCGCGACCGTTGTTTCAAGCAACTGGCGCTGGCTATCCCACGCCCGCAGCTGGAAAAAATTAATCGCCAGTTGCGCCTGTGCCAATAGGCGCACGCCGGCAAGATTGGCGGCACTGGTCTGCGCGTTGGCTACATTCACATCAACCGCACTACGTACATTGCCCCACAAATCCGGTGCCCACGAAGCATTTAGTGCGAGGTTATACACATTGGCGGGCGCCGCGCTGGACGCCGAGGCACCAGACACATTTGGCGTCCGACTGCGCGTCACACCTGTGGTGCCGCTAACTGTGGGGAAAAATCCGGCCCGCGTTTGCTCAACCAAGGCCTGGGCCTGCCGTAGCCGCGCTTCTGCGACCCGTACGCTCTGATTGGACACGTCAATCTGTTGTACCAGCCCGTTGAGTTGAGGATCACCAAAGATCTCCCACCAGGGGCCGCGTTCAATCGCATCGCGTGGTTGCGCGATCTTCCAGTCACCGGTTTCCTTGTAAGCGGCTGGCGTCTCCGCCACCGGCTTGTTGTAACGCGGCCCCACCATACAGGCGCTCAATGTCGCGGCACCAGTCAGCAACAATACGATCCGCAATTTCGAATACAACTTCATCGTGTCCCCACCATCAGACGGCCGGCGCCGCGACGACGCTCAAACCACAATCGAAACCGGTCCAGATACAGATACACCACCGGCGTTGTGTACAAGGTCAGCAACTGGCTCATCACCAGGCCGCCAACAATCGCGATACCCAGCGGACGTCGCATTTCAGAGCCGTCACCAAAACCGAAGGCCAGCGGCATGGCGCCCAGTAATGCCGCCATGGTGGTCATCATGATCGGGCGGAAGCGCAGCAGACAAGCTTCAAAAATAGCCTGCTCGGGCCGCATCCCGCTATTGCGCTCCGCGGCGATGGCGAAGTCTATCATCATGATGGCGTTTTTCTTGACGATGCCGATCAGCAGAATCACCCCGATCATGGCGATGATGCTGAACTCGGTCTGAAAGAGTTTCAATGCCAGCAGCGCGCCGACGCCCGCTGATGGCAGCGTGGACAAGATCGTCACCGGATGAATATAGCTTTCGTACAAAATCCCCAGCACGATATAGACCGTGATCAGCGCGGCCAGTATCAACCACGGTTGACTAGACAACGAGGCCTGAAAAGCGCGTGCGGTACCCTGAAAACTGCCGTAGATGGTCGATGGCACACCGAGCCGTGTCATCGTTGCGTCGATTGCCGCCACTGCATCGCTGAGCGAAACGCCAACCGGCAAATTAAACGAAATAGTCGCTGCGGCAAACTGTCCCTGATGATTAACCGCCAGCGAAGTATTGGTCGTCTCAATCCGCGCAAACGCCGACAGCGGGACCTGGCCGCGCGTGGGTGACTGCAAGTAAATATTATTAAGCGCTTCCGGGCTCTGCCAGTATTGTTCTGCGACGCCCATGACGACGCGATATTGATTAAGCGTTGAGTAAATCACCGACACCTGGGCCTGACCGAAAGCGAGATTGAGCGCCGTGTCTATCATGCGCGGCGTGATGCCCATGCGCGAGGCGGTATCGCGATCAATCGTCAATAGGGTCTGCAGCCCCTTGACCTGCTGGTCCGTGTTGACATCGGTCAGCTCGGGGAGCTCCTGCAATGCACGCAGCAGACGCGGTGTCCACTTGCGCAGCGGCTCGAGCTCGTCGGCGCGCAAGGTGAATTGATAGGCCGCATTACTGGCACGTCCGCCGATGCGTATGTCCTGTACCGGTACCAGAAAAAGATTCGCCCCCGGGACCTGTGCCAGCTTGCTGCGCAGCCGTGCCACCACCTGGTCGGCGGTCACCTCGCGCTCGGCACGCGGCTTCAGCGAAACGAACATGAACCCGCTGTTCCGCTGGCCGCCGCCGGTAAACCCGGTGACCGATGCAATGGCCGGATCTTTCTCAATGATTTCGACAAACGCCGCCAGCTTTTCTCGCATGGCCTGAAACGAAATCGCCTGGTCGGCCTGAATGTTGCCAACAATCCGCCCGGTATCCTGCTGCGGGAAAAAGCCCTTTTGAATATCAATGTACAGATAGACATTAAAACCGACCGTCACCGCCAGCAAAGCCATAATGAACCGTGAGTGCCGCAGCGACCAGGCGAGGCTTTTTTCATAACCACGTGCCAGTCCGGTAAAAAATTTTCTGCTCGCTCTCTGCCAGCGGCCCTCGCTACGCGGCTCGTGGCGACGCAGCAAAAATGCGCACATCATCGGCGTAGTGGTCAGTGAGAGGACGAGTGAAATCAGAATCGCCACTGAAAGCGTGACAGCGAACTCGCGAAACAGGCGGCCGACGATCCCCCCCATCAACAAGATGGGGATGAATACGGCAATCAGCGAAACGCTCATCGACACCACCGTGAAGCCCACTTCACGCACGCCCTGTAACGCGGCGGCGACCGGCGCCAGGCCCTTTTCAAGATGGCGCGAGACATTCTCCAGCACGACGATCGCATCATCCACCACAAAGCCGGTGGCAATCGTCAGCGCCATCAAGGAAAGATTGTTCAGGCTGTAGCCACACACATACATCGCGCCGAAAGTACCAACGAGGGACACCGGCACCGCGACACTGGGAATCAGCGCCGCCCGCCAGTTACCCAAAAATAAAAAGACCACCAGAATCACCAGGCCGATGGCAATCAACAGCGTGCGCTCAACGTCGCGCAAGCTCGCGCGTATGGTCGTCGTACGCTCCATCACCACCTTCAGATCGATGGCCTGCGGAATCGATGCCTGCAACTGCGGCAGGATCTCGTAAATACGGTCGGCCGTTTCGATGATGTTGGCACCCGGCTGCCGATAGAGCAGCACCAGCACCGCGGGTTTGCCGTTGGAGATGCCGGTGTTGCGGACGTCCTGCACCGAATCAACCACCTCGGCCACGTCCGAGAGACGCACTGCCGCGCCGTTACGATAAGCCACAATGAGGGGCAAATATTCACTCGCCTGCCGCGCCTGATCATTGGCGTAAATCTGCCACTGGCGATCGCCGTCTTCAACGGTTCCCTTCGGCCGGTTCGCATTCGTGGCGTTGATGGCGGTGCGCACCTCATCAAAGCCGATGCCGTATTTGTTTAGCACGGTCGGGTTCACGTTGACGCGCACTGCAGGCAGTGAACTGCCGCCCACCGTCACCTGCCCGACGCCTTTGACCTGGGAAAACTTTTGCGCCAGGATGGTCGATGCGGCGTCATACATCTGGCCCCGATCGAGCAAGGCGGAGGTCAGCGCAATGATCATGATCGGCGCATCGGCCGGATTGACCTTGCGATATGTCGGGTTGCTTGGCAGGCCCGTCGGCAACTGGCTGCGCGAGGCGTTGATCGCCGCCTGCACGTCACGCGCGGCGCCATCGATATCGCGGTCGAGATCAAACTGCAGGGTCAGGCGCGTATTGCCCAAGGAGCTGCTTGAGGTAATTTCCGTGACACCGGCGATGCGCCCCAGGGTGCGCTCAAGCGGCGTCGCCACTGTCGCCGCCATCGTCTCCGGGCTGGCACCGGGTAAGGACACCCCAACAGAAATGGTGGGGTAATCAACCTGCGGCAACGGCGCCACCGGTAACAAGCGAAACGCCAGCGCGCCGGCAAGTGCCAATCCGATCGTCAACAGCGTGGTTGCGACCGGCCGCCGGACGAACGGTTCGGAAAAATTCATGGCGGTTCGTTTTCGGTCGTTGCACCCGCGGTAGCGGTCTTGCGCGCGCGCAAGCGCTGCGCCAGACGGTCGAAAGCAAGGTAAATCACCGGCGTGGTATACAGCGTCAGCAACTGGCTGACGATCAGGCCGCCAAACATGGTGAGTCCCAGCGGATGACGCAGCTCCGAGCCCACACCACCGCCCAGCATCAACGGCAGCGCAGCGAGTAGCGCACACAGGGTGGTCATCAAAATCGGCCGGAAGCGCAGCAGACAGGCTTGATAGATCGCCTCGCGCGGCGACTTGCCCTCGTTGCGTTCGGCATCCAGCGCGAAGTCGATCATCATGATCGCGTTCTTCTTGACGATGCCAATGAGCAATATGATGCCGATGATGCCGATGATGCTCAAATCCGTTTGCGCCACAAACAAAGCAAGCAAAGCGCCCACCCCCGCCGACGGCAGGGTCGAGAGGATGGTGATCGGATGGATATAGCTCTCATAGAGCACGCCGAGCACGATATACATCGTGATAATGGCGGCGAGAATCAGCCAGAGGGTGTCAGTCAAGGAAGCGCGGAAGGCCTGCGCCGCGCCCTGAAAACGCGTGCGTACGCTGACCGGGACGGCCATGTCTTTCTGCGCCGCCTCGATCGCCTTGACAGCGTCACCCAGCGCATAACCCTTGGCCAGATTGAACGAGATCGTCGACGATGGAAACTGGCCCAGATGATTGACCGCCAACAGTGAGGGCTTCTCCACCAACCGCGTTACCGCACTCAGCGGAATCTGCGTGCCGTTCGCCCCCGGCACATAAAGCTCTCGCAAGGCAGCGGGGCCACGGCGAAATTCCGGCTTCACCTCGAGCACCACGCGATATTGATTCGACTGCGTAAAGATGGTGGAGACCAGGCGCTGACCGAAGGCGTTATAGAGCACGTTATCGATCGCCGCCGGCGTCACACCCAGGCGGCCGGCGGTATCACGATCGATCTCCAGATACGCCTGCAAACCCTGATCCTGTAGATCGCTGGCGACATCGCTGAGCTCCGGCAACTGCGCAAGACGTTCAACATGTTGATGCGTCCAGCGCGAGAGTTCGTCGGCGTTGGCGCTGTCGAGGGTGAATTGGTATTGCGTGCGGCTGACGCGGTCTTCGATGGTCAGGTCCTGTACGGGCTGCATGAAGAGGAGGATGCCCTCGCGTTTCGCCAGCCGCTCTTTAAGACGAAGGATGATTTCCGGCGACGAGGGCCGCTGATCGTGCGGCTTCAGGGTGATCAATACGCGCCCGCTGTTAAGTGTGGTGTTGGTGCCGTCAACGCCGATAAACGAAGACAGGCTCTCGACCGCGGGATCCTCGAGGATAGCCTTGGCCAGCGCCTGCTGACGCTCCGCCATGGCTTCAAAGGAAATTGATTGCGGCGCCTCGGAAATACCCTGGATCAAACCGCTGTCCTGCAGCGGAAAGAAACCCTTGGGCACGAACACATACAACACCACGGCAAGCCCCAGCGTTGCCACCGCCACCCACAGTGTCATGCGCTGACGGTCTAACACCCAGCGCAGGGTCACCCCATAGAGCGCAATGATACGGTCGAACCACGCCCCGGCGGCGCGGTAAAAGCGCCCCCGCTCAGCTTCCGGTGTGTGGCGCAACAATCGCGCACACATCATCGGCGTCAGTGTCAGCGATACCACCGCGGAAATCAGTATAGCCACGGCGAGTGTGATGGCGAATTCGCGAAACAGCCGACCGACCACATCGGCCATGAACAACAACGGGATCAAAACGGCGATCAACGAAAAGGTCAGCGAGATGATGGTAAAGCCGATCTGCTGCGCGCCCTTGAGCGCGGCGTCCAGCGGTTTTTCACCGGCCTCGATATAGCGCGAAATGTTCTCGATCATGACGATGGCGTCGTCCACCACAAATCCGGTGGCGATAGTCAGCGCCATCAGCGTCAAATTGTTGATGCTGAAGCCGGCGAGATACATCACGCCGAAAGTACCGACCAGTGAAAGCGGTACGGCGACGCTCGGAATCAGGGTCGCCGGTACGTTGCGCAAAAACACATAGATGACCAGAATCACCAGCACCACTGCCAGTAACAACTCGATCTGCACGTCGCGCACCGACGAGCGGATCGTAATCGTGCGGTCGGTCAACACCGTAATCTCGATACCGGCCGGCAGCGCGGCCTGCAATTGCGGCAATAGCTGTTTGACCCGGTCCACTACTTCGATAACGTTTGCGCCAGGCTGGCGTTGCACGTTGACGATCACCGCCGGTGCATCGTTCATCCAGGCGGCGAGCCGTGTGTTTTCGGCATCCTCAATGACCTCGGCGACATCAGCGAGATAAATCGGCGCGCCCGCGCGGTAGGCAATGATGATACGGCTGTATTCTGCAGCCGAACGCAATTGATCGTTGGCATCGATGGTATAGGCGCGCAGCGGACCATCAAAGCTGCCCTTGGCTTGATTGACGTTGGCCGTGCCGATACTCAAGCGGACGTCTTCGAGATTCAACCCCTTGGCCGCAAGTGCCTTCGGGTTAACCTGTACTCGCACCGCCGGCCGCTGGCCGCCATTGAGTGTCACCAGCCCAACGCCGGTGACCTGCGAAATCTTTTGTGCGAGCCGTGTGTCTACCAGGCTTTGCACCTGCGGCAGTGGCAACGACGCGGAAGTCACGCCCAGCGTCAAAATCGGCGTATCGGCAGGATTTACCTTGCTGTAGACCGGCGGCGCGGGCAAATCGGTCGGCAGCAAATTGGCGGCGGCGTTAATCGCGGCCTGGACCTCCTGCTCGGCGACATCCAGATTGAGCTCGAGGTTGAACTGCAACGTCATAACGGTCGCGCCACCGGAGTTGGTCGACGACATCTGCTTGAGGCCCGGCATCTGGCCGAACTGCCGCTCGAGCGGTGCGGCGATTGACGAGGTCATCACATCGGGGCTGGCGCCCGGATAGAACGTCACCACCTGGATGGTCGGATAGTCGACCTCGGGCAAGGCCGACAGCGCGAGCTGGCGATACGCCACCAATCCTGAAAGCAGGATCGCCAGCATCAGCAGCGATGTCGCCACCGGACGCAGAATAAACAGGCGCGACGGATTCATTCCCTGGCCTCTGCGCTGACCGGCTTACTCGGCCGCGGCCTTCTCGCCGCCTTTGCGGCGGTTGCCACCACCCTTGCGCCGCTCGGGGTCGCCGCCTTTACGTGCCGCGCCTTTTTCCGTTGAAGGCAAATCAACCTTCGCGCCTTCGCGCAAGCGATCCATGCCATCGACCACCACCAATTCGCCGGGCTCGACGCCGGATTCAATGACCGTGGCATCAGCCTCGGTCGGGCCGGTTTTTACATCGCGCAGCGTGACCGTGCGATCATCCTTGACGACGTAGACAAACATGCCACGCGCACCGCGCTGCAATGCGGCGCTCGGCACTGTGGTGACGTCACGACGCACATCAATCAACGTACGCACATTGACGAACTGGTTAGGAAACAACTGACCCTCAGCGTTGGCAAATTGGGCTTTAAGGCGGACCGTGCCGGTGGTGGTATCGATCTGGTTATCGACTGTTAACAGTGTTCCTTTGGCCAGCTGGGTTTTCTGATTCTGGTCACGATCCAGCGCTTCGACGGCAATACGGCCGCCAGCCTTGATTCGTTTCATTACCACAGGAAGATTATCCTGCGGCAGGGTAAACACCACTGTAATGGGCTGTTGCTGCGTGATCACCACCAAACCGTTGGTGTCGCCCGCCCGTACCACGTTACCCTCATCGATCTGACGTAGGCCGAGCCGGCCTGGAATGGGCGCGGTTACGCGCGAGTAGGTCAGTTGCAGACGCGCGTTATCGAGCAGGCCCTGATCGAGTTTGACCGTGCCCTCGTATTGCCGCACCAATGCTTCTTGCGTATCGAGTTGCTGCTTGGCAATGGAATCTTGCACGAGCAAGGTGCGATAACGCTCAAGATCGATGCGTGCATTGATCAGTAAGGCATTGTCACGCGCCATCTGCCCTTCAACCTGGGTCAGCTGCGCCTGAAAAGGTCGCGGATCAATTTCGACAAGCGCGTCGCCCTGGCGCACCAGCTGCCCCTCGCGGAACAACACTCGCATGATCTGGCCGTCAACCCGACTGCGCACGGTAACCGTTCTGACCGGTGTCACCGTACCTAAACTGGTGAGGTAAACCTTGATGTCGGATTTTTTTGCCGGTTGCGCGACGACTGGTGTGACGCGTCCCGCACTATCACCACCCTTTTTACCAGGGCGGACGGATTCCGCCGGACGCTCGCCCTCTAATGCGCGTGGCGCATAAAAGTAATAGCCGGCGCCCGCCGCTGCTGATAAGACGATTACGGAACCCCAGAATTTAGGGCGCTGCCAAAAAACACGGCTGGAACTCGTTTGCGAAAAATCGTCCATGGGCTCGAAAAAAACTGGCTTGGTTAGGCAGGTCTATGCGGACGATAAACGCCCACCCCGTGATCTTATAAACAAAACGTTACGACGACATGATCAGCAAACAGCAAGCGCCTACAAAAAATTACACCGGCTTTCGTAACTAGATATCAAGGTTACGTACACCGAGTGCATTGCTCTCAATAAAGGCACGGCGCGGATCAACGAGATCGCCCATCAGCGTGGTAAAGATCTCATCGGCCGAGATCGCGTCTTCAATTTGCGCGCGCAACAGGCGGCGCACAGTCGGGTCCATCGTGGTTTCCCATAGTTGTTCGGGGTTCATTTCACCCAGCCCTTTGTAACGCTGGATACCAAGGCCCTGGCGCACCTCATCAAGCAACCAATTTAAGGCTTCTTTGACATCCCCAACCTGGCGCCGATGATCACCACGTTTGACATAAGCCCCCGCCGACAACAGCCCCTGTAAAACGAGTGCGGTTTTTTTGATCTGTTCATAATCGCCACTATGCAGAAAATCGCTGTCCAGTGCGGTCACCCGTTGATTGCCGTGTTGAGCCCGCTTCATCAATAGGCGGTAGCTTTCTGTCTTTTCATTGTAGTTGGCAGCAATCTCGATACCATTACCGGAGATCGCCGCCTTGAGGCGGCCCGCACTGGCTTCAGCCGCAGCTTCGTCTGACAAATCAACCGCTACCCCTGCCAACAACGCGTGTAGCACCGCAGGATCAATCATGCGGCTCATACGATCAATTACCGCCTCGGCAAGAAAATATTCTTTGGCAACCTGGGCGAGCGTGTCCTGATTAAGTGCCACCCCTTCTGTAGCCGGGTAAAGCTCCGCTTCGGCGAGTGCGAGCTTGAGCAAATATTCTTTTAGTTCATGATCGTCTTTGATATAGCGTTCGCTTTTTCCGTGTTTAACTTTATAGAGCGGTGGCTGGGCGATGTAGATATGCCCGCGCTCAAACAACTCCGGCATCTGGCGGTAAAAGAAGGTCAGCAAAAGCGTGCGTATATGAGAGCCGTCGACATCGGCGTCGGTCATGATAATGATGCGGTGATAACGCAATTTATCGGGGTTGTATTCGTCTTTGCCGATGCCACAACCGAGCACATTGATCAGTGTTGTGATTTCCTGCGACGACAACAATTTATCAAAGCGTGCTTTTTCGACATTAAGAATTTTGCCCTTGAGCGGCAATATGGCCTGGAACTTTCGGTCGCGTCCCTGTTTAGCAGAGCCTCCGGCAGAATCACCCTCGACGATGTAGAGTTCGCACAGCGCCGGGTCTTTTTCCTGGCAATCGGCTAGTTTCCCTGGTAGCCCCAGCGAATCGAGAACGCCTTTGCGGCGGGTCATTTCGCGTGCCTTGCGCGCTGCCTCGCGTGCCCTGGCGGCGTCGATAATTTTCCCGGTGATAGTCTTGGCATCGCCCGGGTTTTCCAACAAAAATTCGTTTAGCTTTGCCGCAACCACTTCCTGGACCACCGGCTGCACTTCACTCGAGACAAGTTTATCCTTGGTTTGCGATGAGAACTTTGGTTCGGGCACTTTGACTGAAAGAACACAAGTCAGACCTTCGCGCATGTCATCACCCGAGGTTTCAACCTTAGCCTTCTTCGCGAGCTCTGCTTTCTCGATGAAGTTATTCAAGGTCCGCGTCATTGCCGCACGCAAGCCGGTTAAGTGGGTACCTCCATCTCGTTGCGGAATATTATTGGTAAAGCATTGCACCGACTCCGCATAGGAATCGTTCCATTGCATCGCCACCTCAACAATAATCCCGTCTTTCTCACCTACTGCGTAAAATATTTTCTGGTGTAGTGACGATTTGCTGCGGTTCATGTATTCGACAAAACCTTTAACGCCACCGCTAAAAGAAAAATTTTCTGTTTTACCGGAACGTTGGTCGAGCAAGACGATATTGACGCCGTTGTTCAGAAATGAAAGCTCACGCAAGCGCTTGGCCAGAATATCGTAGTGATACTCTACGTTGGTAAACGTCTCCTTGCTTGCCAGAAAATGCACTTCCGTGCCGCGCTTTTCCGTGTTGCCAATTTCTTTGAGCGGTGCTGTCGCTGCACCGTTACGAAACTCCATGCTGCAGGTCTTGCCATTGCGCCGGATGGTTAAACGCAACCACTCTGACAATGCATTAACGACCGATACACCTACACCATGCAGACCACCGGATATCTTGTAGGAGTTATTATCAAACTTACCGCCTGCATGAAGTTCAGTCATGACAATTTCAGCTGCTGAGCGCTTGAACTCGTCATCTTCTTTGATATCGGTCGGAATGCCTCGCCCGTTATCGATCACACTGATGGAATTATCAGAATGAATGGTGATGGTGATCTCATTACAGTGCCCCGCTAGCGCCTCGTCAATTGCATTATCGACCACCTCAAAAACCATGTGATGAAGCCCGGTGCCGTCACTGGTATCACCGATGTACATGCCGGGGCGTTTTCTTACCGCTTCGAGGCCCTTGAGTATCTTGATACTGTCGGCGTCGTATTCTTCGCTGGCTTGAACCTGTTTCTGATCGGTCATTGAGTATCAATTCTTGAGTGGTTGTACTTGCGGATCAAATGCGCATCGGCATTACGACATAGCGGAAATCCGAATCTTCCGCGATAGTGATTAAAACGCTGCTGTTGGCGTCCCCAAATGAACA
>Ga0209190_1002774_pt1 | contig 11680 bp, 15 predicted proteins | sample M_140205_XF_Meta_FD_187315 | JGI IMG/M metagenome (GOLD analysis project Ga0209190, IMG submission 187315) | Freshwater microbial communities from Lake Montjoie, Canada to study carbon cycling - M_140205_XF_MetaG (SPAdes) (version 2) | ecosystem: Environmental > Aquatic > Freshwater > Lake... | reverse complement strand
AGATTAAAACGCAAAATCACACCGTGTTTATGAAGTCGAATTGAATGCTGAAACTCGTAGGGAGAGGAGGGTGTTAGTTTTAGTGTCAGATGTGGCGCCGGAGTTAAACCATTCGCTTCGCCCATTTAATGTTGAACCAGTTTGCGAAGATGTGTACCATTCCCCGTCTTGGCCAGTTGGCCAGCCAATTGTTGTTGATCTAGCGTTTCGGAGAGTATCTAATTCTAAATATGAAGGAATATGCCAGCCACTTGCAAACTGAGCATTCGTTAGTGATGTGGTTTGGGCAGGGGCACTTTGACCAGACGCATTATTTGCGATACCAGTGGTGCAGCCTGCTCGCATCAGTCGCGTATTTTGAAGACCCGCTCCAATAGCAGTGCTGGTACCACTGATGGATGGGACGCTAGACGCACCTGTGTACAAATTGTTGCACCAATAAGTATCTCCGGTTTGGGTTGTTGAATAACTTGTCGTGTCCCACTCTAAATATCTACATGTTGAGGACATTGTTGACCCGCACGTAAATGTAGAACTGGCAACATAATAAACTTTGCCACCGAGAGGCCCAGTGTCGCCCAAAACACATGTCCCACCTGTGGCACATGTGACTGATGGGGTCACTGAGTTCGATGCAGATGACGCCGCTGATGTGCCTTGGCTATTTGTTGCTGTAACCGTGAACGTGTATGCCGTACCCGATGTTAAACCTGTAACAGTGATTGCACTGCTACAAGTGGCTGAAGTTAATGTGCCAGTAATGCCACCAGGGCTTGATGTTGCCGTATAAGTCGTGATTGTCGCACCACCATTAGATGCAGGTGCTGTGCATGCAACTGTCACCGATGTTGTACTAGCAATTGTTGCTGTGCCAATTGTTGGTGCACCAGGAACCGTGGCAGGTGTAACCGAACTTGAAGCACTCGACAAACCAGAAGTGCCAGCAGTGTTTGTTGCTGTTGCCTTAAAAAAGTACGTCGTACCGTTTGTTAAACCGGTGATGACACATGAACCAGAAGCACCAGTAATCGTGCAACCTGTCGAATATGTGCCACCAGAAGTTGTTGATTGAGTGACTGTGTAACTAGCTGGTGTGCCACCAGAACCACTGCCAGCAGCAACAGTCACAGTGACTTGGGTATTACCGGCAACACCAGTAGGCGTCGCAGGAGTATTCGGGGCAACCGCGACCGTCACCGAACTCGTTGCCGATGAAGCGGCTGATGTGCCAATGCTGTTTGTTGCTGTCACTGTGAACGTGTATGCGGTGCCGGTTGTTAATCCTGAAACTGTGATGCCACTGCTACATGTCGCAGAGGTCAAAGTGCCGGTTCTGCCACCAGGACTTGACGTTGCCGTGTAAGTAGTGATGGTCGCACCACCATTAGACGCAGGCGCGGTGCAAGTGACCGTGACTGATGTTTCGCTGGCTACTGTTGCAGTGCCAATTGTTGGCGCACCGGGAACATCGGCAGGGGTAACCGAACTTGAAGCACTAGATAAATCTGAAGTGCCAGCAGAGTTAGTTGCTGTTGCCTTAAAAAAGTACGTCGTACCATTTGTTAAACCGGTGATGATGCAAGCACCAGCCGCACCAGTAATTGTGCAACCAGTCGTATACGTGCCACCAGAAGTCGTTGATCGAGTAACTGTGTAACTTGTAGGAGCACTACCAGAACCAGTGCCGGCAGCAACGGTCACCGTAACTTGGGTATTACCGGCAACACCAGTTGGCGTCGCAGGAGTGTTCGGCGCAACAGGAACAGTTGTCGTCACCTGGTCTCTGCCTGCCGAAATTACTGCTGTTGATGAATTACTCGAGCACGAGCCGGCAGTGGTTGAGCCATTAGTGCCCCAATAGTATGGAATCGACGAACCATCAGGGCAATTGCCGCCTAAGAAGCCGGCGAATGATCCGACAACTCGGGAAACAACAGTCGTTGTTGTTGTGCCGGTGCTAGTCGACACTGGTGTCGTTGTTATCAAATTTGTCTTGACTGTTGTTGACGTGCTGATCGGCGCAGTGTTAGTTGTTGCAACACTCGCGATCGTCGTTGCAGTGGTCACAGTTTTCACCGCTGTTCCTGAAGTAGTACTTGTTTTATTGTTTGTCGTTGTCGTTTTGGTCGACCCCGTAGTCTTTGTTGCCGCAGTCGCAGCCGGCACAGTTGACGCAGACGCAGTAGCCGACGCAGTAGCCCTAGACGCAGCAGCCGGCGCAGTAGTCGGCGCAGTAGTCGTAGATGCGGCCGACGCAGTAGTCGCAGTCGTTGATTTCGCAGCATCAGCAGTTACAGCTGGCAAAGACTGATTGTTTTGAATTGGCGAATTAGTCGTTTTTGCAGGCAAAGACTGATTGTTTTGAATTGGCGAATTAGTCGTTTTTGCAGGCAAAGACTGCTTGCTAAGACTCGACGTCTGGGCCGTTTTAGAAGGCAAAGACTCATAGATTGTGCCCGTGTTTTTGTCTGTACATCGATCATCTTGTGCTAAGCGGGCTTTAGATTTCGTCGGACTTACACACACTGACAACAAACTTGGTTTGGTAACCGAGCTTTCAGACGCCGCATTTACTCGAACAGCGAAGCCTCCAAAAACAATTGCAAACACGAAATACAAAATTGTTATTCGATTAATTTTTGAGACAAAACCCATAGCTCTTAGGCTAAAAATCTATTCAGTCGACATAGTTCCTTAAGTAGTACTGTGTGGTGCTAGCGCCAATAAATTATTCGCGTGAGTAGTGCCAGCACTACTCACCGAGAATAGATTTCAAGTTGAGAGCAAACCTATGAGTAGTTCAGACATAATTACCGCGATGTCAAACCCGCTTAGATTGTTGCTCGTTGATGACGATCCGTTCACACGGCTAACTCTTAGTGCCACACTCACCTCTTTAAAGTTTTCGAACATCGCACAAGCAGCGTCAGTTGCAGAAGCGATCTCTATTGCTGAAGCAGCAAAACCGCAAGTGGCGATCGTCGATTTAGATCTAGGCGAAGGACCAACCGGGATCGATTTGGCGCACCGATTACGTGAAATCTCTCCACGCATTGGAATCGTCGTGCTTTCTACCTACACAGAGCCTCGCCTAATTGGAACCAAGCAACAGGTCATGCCAGACCGCGCAATTTATATTGTTAAACAGTCAATTACGTCAAGCGACATGCTGCTAGATGCAATTACTAAAAGTCTCAGCAGTGTTGCATTCCTCTCAGAAAGTATTGCGCCACCGTCACCACTCGCAGAATTTGGTGACACGCAAGTAGAAATAATGCGCTTGATTTCTGCCGGAATGTCAAACGCAGAAATTTCTGAATCGCTATTTATGCAAGAGGGGTCGGTCGAAAAATCAATCGCCCGTTTAATAAAAAAACTTGGAGTGAAAGCTACGCGAAAACAAAATCAACGCGTACTGATCGCTCAAGAGTTTTATCGACTAACTAAGAATGCAAACGAACCACATTGATATGGCGCCGATTCAAAATCGGTCGTTAATTCAAAGATTCTGTGGTCGGTGGCTAATCTCTTGGAGACTACTTGCGATAAACATTTTTCTTTCGATATTTCTGATTGCTGGTGGAGATCTATCTAGATCTGACGAAAACACCAACATAAAACTCTATGTAACTTTTTGGATGCTCGGATACCTTCTCGTAATTTTGTTCGCCGCAATAATGCATCTTACGTTGTTCAAGAATCGTGCTTTACATCCTGCACCACTGTGGATGGTTATTTCATATCAAATTATTCTCAGCACTCTTTTTACGGTTTCATATCAATTCGGTTGTGGCATTTCGGGTCTCTCGACAAAGATGTTGCCACCTGCTCACATGATTTTGATTTTTTCAATTTGTATAAATCTTCAATTCACGAGCTCTGCCATTGCAGATATTTGGGATGAAGTATCGAGCCGTCATCGCGAATTAGTCGAACAGCGAGTTCAAGTGCAACTACTCGAACTCAGTCAAAAACAACTCCAAGAAGAATTTCGCGCTGAGTTAAATGCCGAGCTTGGGATGGCCCTAAAAAAACTAAACGAGCCACTGATAAAAACCCTGCAGGAAATCACTAACGGTTTAACAAAAATAGAACCGGCAGAAGTCAGCAGTGCAATCAAAGTTTCTGCACAAAAATCAGTACGCGGGCTTAGCAAAACTTTATGGCAAGAGTCATCAAATACGATCAAGCGTCCACCGCTTAGCAAAATTGTGGCAATCGCAATAAGTACCTACCCGATTCCGACTTTTTGGTTGACGGGCTTAATTGTTATCACTCAATCAATAAACCCATTTCTTCAACTTGGATTCTGGCGTGGTTTAACTGTTTTTGTTTTTACGGCCGGGATGACAACTGCAATTTGCACAACTGCAAATGCGATTACTAAACGCAAACAAAAACTTTATTTACCGATATTTATTGCGGTATTTCTATTGTTGCAATTCAGGCGATATCTCAGTGCGCAGATTGTTGCGCAATGGGCATCAACACAAGACTCGGCAGAAGTTTTTGTAACTCAAATTATTATTAATGCCATCGGGTTTGTGGGAATCTCAACTTTGATTGCTTGGCGCAGAGTCAATGTTCAGGCACTCAATGAATTACAACTCGACATCAAAGAACAACAAGTTGCTGCAATCGCGCGAAGTAAACAAGCTGCCGAAGTCGCTCGAGAGATGTCGCGTGTTTTGCACGGTGCATTACAAACTCGACTTGTTGCGTGTGCGATGATGATTGATAACTCGAGCAAATCTGGCGACGAAACGTCGCTGAACTTAGCAATGCTTGAGGCATTTTCAATTTTGCAAGCACCACTGCCGATTTCAGAAAGTGAAGTTACCTTGGGCGCTGAAGTCGCTCGAAAACTCGCACTTTGGCATGGGTTGTGTCTATTTGAATTGCAGATTGACCCGCGTTTGGTTGATGTCACAAACCCAGAGCCTCGCGAAGTTGGTCGAATCATTGAAGAAGGAATCTCAAATTCGATTCGTCACGGCGGTGCATCAAAAATCGCAGTTTCTGTGATGTCTGGCGCCGACAGTTCAGTAGTAGTTCAGATTGATGACAACGGATCGGGCATCAGCAAGCCGAGTCAAGGTAAACCTGGCATTGGCACTGCAATGTTTGCGTCGGCCACAGGTGGGTCGTGGTCACTTAGTTCGCTCGAACAAGGCGCACGACTTCTCGCAGTAATCCCTGCTCAAAAAAATTAATTTGAATTCGTAAAGGCTGCGCCTTTACTCCCACTCGCAAACATCATCGAGTGAGTTCGCAAAGGCTGCGCCTTTACTCCCACTCGATTGTGCCTGGTGGTTTTGAAGTTACGTCGTAAACGACGCGGTTGACACCAGCGACTTCATTAATTATTCGTGAAGACATTTTCTCAAGCAGGTCATACGGCAAGCGCGCCCAATCTGCAGTCATCGCATCTTCGCTAGTCACTGCGCGCACAATTATCGGCCGACCATATGTTCGTTCATCGCCCATCACACCAACTGATCTGATGTCTGCGAGAACTGCAAATGCTTGCCAGATCGCTCGCTCAAGACCGGCGCTACGAATTTCTTCGCGAACAATAAAATCTGCGTTCTGCAATATCGCAACCTTGTCAGGCGTTACTTCTCCAATAATTCGCACACCTAAACCCGGACCAGGAAATGGTTGCCGCCAAATAATTTCATCTGGCAAACCCAACTGCGAACCAAGCGAACGCACTTCATCTTTAAACAGAGTGCGCAACGGCTCGACAAGTTTGAGTTTCATATCTTCTGGCAGTCCGCCAACATTATGGTGACTCTTAATCACACTCGCAGTTCCATCTTGACCACCACTTTCGATCACGTCTGGGTAAAGCGTTCCTTGCACCAAAAATTTAGCGTCGGTCAATCCACCCGTATTTTCTTCAAAGATCCGCACAAATAACTCACCGATTGCTTTACGTTTCATTTCTGGCTCAGTTACACCAGCAAGCCGCTTAAAAAATCGACTGCCCGCATCAACATGAATTAGTTCAATGCCCATCACGCGGTGAAAGGTTTCGACGATTTGTGCACTTTCATTTTTTCGCATTAACCCAGTGTCTACATATATACATGTAAGTTGCTTGCCGATCGCTCGGTGCACGAGCGCAGCAGCAACTGCCGAATCAACGCCACCAGATAGCCCACAAACAACGCGTTCGTCACCCACGCTCGTGCGAATTTCCCGAACTTGCGTGTCAATTATTGAATCCATTGTCCACGATGGTTTGCATTCTGCGAGATGATAAATGAACTGCTCAAGAATTTCTGTGCCCTGTTGAGTGTGCATCACTTCTGGGTGAAACTGCACTCCCCAAATCTTTTTTGCTGCGCACTCAATCACCGCCATCGGTGCATCGGGCGTCGACGCGGTTGCAATAAACCCATAAGGTGTTCGCGTAACCGCATCAAAGTGACTCATCCACACGCTTAGTTCGCTATGAATACCATCAGTCAACAGAGTTGAGGATGAGCCAGCAATTCGCTGCAAAGTCGCGCGACCATATTCACCTTTGCCTCCGCGTAACACCTCTCCGCCTAACTGATGAGCAATTAATTGTGCTCCATAGCAAATACCAAAAATTGGAATCCCAAGTTCATAAATTTCGGGGTCGAGTTTTGGTGCACCTTCAACGTGCACGCTCTTTGGCCCGCCTGACAAAATAATTGCCGTCGGGTTGCGCGCCTTAAGTTCACTTGCCGTTATCCGATGCGACACGATTTCTGAATAAACCTTGGCATCACGCACACGGCGTGCAATCAATTGCGCATATTGTGCGCCAAAATCAACGACCAGCACAACCTGAGACTGTCGCGATTGTGCATCTGTGTCTACCGCCATAATCAGCCCCAACTTTAGTTCGTATGCGGTGCAAACTCGCCATGAGGTGGCACGATGTATGGGTGAGAAAACTAGTGATATCAGCTGTTGCCGGAGTTTTTTTGCTTATGGCTAGTAGCGCAGTTAGCGCGAGTGACTCAAGCGGCAACGCAACTACTCACATAATAAATTCAACTAATACGACTGTTCCATTTAATTACGACCTAGAAAACGAACCGTCACAGTGCATCGGTCTGCTGCCAAGGCCCGGATGCGGCAAAGAACCTGAGGATGCAGGTGAACGCGGTGGCGCTCTGCAATACACGGTCTTTGGTTTGATGATGGCTGGTCTTGGTGTCATTGGTACCGGCATGGTGCGCGGAATTAGAAAACAAAAGCCACCAACATGAGAACCAAATTTCGAAATGCGCTAAGTGCAAGGCCAAGACTTTTCGGTGTGATTTTTGTAATGCTCGCCGGTGCTGGCTATGGCACTGGCCCGTGGTTCGCAAAAAATCTCGAACGCAACGGTGCCAACCCGATGGGTTTTCTTACGGCACGTTTTGTTGTTTCGGCGGTGATTTTGCTCGCCGTTCGCCTCATTCACATGCGTGGTGTGAAGTGGCCGAACTCAAGTGATGCGATAAAGATATTTTTGCTGGGTGCATTTGGATTTTTTATTTCGCCGCTTCTCTACTTCATCGCATTGCACGATCTAGATTCGGGTTTAGTAGTAGTAATTTTTTATATTTACCCAGCGATTGCAGTTCTTCTTTCGTGGATGATCTATAAGCACAAACCAAATCTCGTGATCACGATCTGCCTTTTCACAACACTGACGGGCGTGTGGCTAACTGCTGGGCAAGTTGGCGACGGCAACTTGCGTGGCATCTTGATGACACTTCTATCGGCAATAACTCATGCAATTTATGTCGTCGCCGCGGGAAGTATTTCGAAAAAAGCAGACCCACTAACGATGTTGACGATTGCGCTCACAGGTGCCGCATCAGCATTCGTTTTAGTTTCTCTAGTCGGTCCAAGTTCACTCGACCCAAAGTTTCCTGTAAATTCGCAAGGCTGGCTATTAGTTCTCGCAATGGCTTTCTTAATTACTATCGTCGCTACCGCATTATTTTTTGCGGGCATCAAACGCATCGGCCCAGGCATCACTTCAATGGTTGAAACATTCGAAGCAGTCGTCACAATTTCAATTGGCGTGCTGTTAATGAGCGAAACCGTCACTGCAATGCAGATTCTCGGCACAGTCACCGTGCTCGGATCAATCGTCGCAATTGGGCTTGCCGAATCAAGCGCCGAAGCCCGCAATAAATCGCAGTCAGACAAACACTCGGGTTTGCATAGTGGAACTGTGCTCGACCTGCCAATATCCTAGAATTACAAGTTAAGAAAACGAATACAACTAAATAAAAGAACTTCTTGCAGGGTTGGGTGAAATTCCCTATCGGCGGTATAGCCCGCGACTCTCACGAGCAATCGTGAGACTGATCTGGTGTGACTCCAGGGCCGACGGTTAAAGTCCGGATGGAAGCAAGAAGCGATTGAGTCGTGCGCGCCTCGTATGCGCAGTGTGCGACTCGTCGTTTGCTGACCCTGCACGTCGTTCGCCGACGAAAGAGATGAACAGTGAACGATCAACAGGCGATGCAAATTGCGATCACCGCAGCCGATCGCGCGCGCCTTATTTCGCGACCTAACCCATGGGTAGGCGCAGTCATCGTCACACAGTCTGGCGAAATTTTTGAAGGATCAACCAGCCGCGTCGGTGGCCCACACGCAGAAATTTCGGCGATTCGCGCTGCAGAGAAACTTACAGTTGGCGCGACTATATATACGACACTTGAACCGTGCGATCACACAGGCCGAACCGGCCCATGCACGCAAGCAATTATCGATTCTGGCATCAAGCGCGTTGTCGTTGGCATCGTTGACCCTGATGAAAAAGTTTCAGGCCGAGGTATTTCGCGATTACGCGAGGCCGGTGTGACTGTCGAAATTGGCATTTTGGCCGATCAGATAACCGCGCAACTCGCACCATATATTCATCACCGAAAAACGAAACGACCTTTTGTTGTTTTAAAAATGGCGACAACACTTGACGGTCGCACTGCTGCCGCTGATGGCACAAGCATGTGGATCACTGGCGAAACTGCGCGTCAGCGTGTGCAAGTTTTGCGCGCACAAAGCGATGCAATTCTTGTCGGTGCGGGCACGGTTCGCGCCGATGACCCACAACTCACAGTTCGTGATGTTGAAGGCGAATCACCGAGACGAATAGTGCTCGGTGAAATCTCGAACGAGGCGCGAGTTAACCCGTGCACACAGTGGACTGGTTCTCTGGTTGATTTGCTCGACGAACTCGGCAAGCAAGATGTACTGCAGTTGCTTGTTGAAGGCGGACCAACTGTGGCTGCGTCGTTTCATCGTGAAGGTTTAATTAATCAGTATGTGTTGCATCTTGCACCCGCATTGAGTGGCGGTAGCGACGGGCTCGGCGTGTTTGAAGGCGCAGGGATTGCAACAATGGCAGATCTATGGCGCGGTCACATCGTTTCGACTCAACAACTGGGTGACGACATTGAAATTGTCATTGAGCCGAATCTCAAAGCACCAAATCTCAATATTAAGGAGAATAAAAAATGAATCAGTCAGCTGATAAGCCAAACAATAATCCAACACATGATCCAGATTTTTCGGAAACCGAACAAATTATTGCGGCCATCGCGCGTGGTGAAATGGTCGTCATAGTTGACGACGAAGATCGAGAGAACGAAGGCGACTTAATCATGGCAGCGCAATTTGTCACTGCTGAAAAACTTGCGTTTATAGTTCGTCATACCTCTGGTGTGGTAGTTGCGCCGCTGACTAACGAACGCTGTGACGAATTGCGTTTACCGATGATGGTTGACAACAACACAGAGAGTCATCGCACCGCGTTCACAATTTCAGTTGACTTGATGGAAGGCACAACGACTGGAATCTCCGCGGCCGACCGCGCTGCTACATTGCGGGCACTTGCTGATCCAAAAATAATTCACAGTGCATTCGCTCGCCCAGGACATATATTTCCATTGCGCGCTCGCGATGGTGGGGTTCTCAAGCGTGCTGGGCACACCGAAGCCGCTGTTGACTTAGCGCGTCTGGCTGGTTGCGAACCAGCTGGTGTGATCTGCGAAATTCAAAACGATGACGGCACTATGTCTCGCGTGCCAGAACTGAAAATTTTTGCTAAACAACACGGTTTACTAATCTCATCAATTGCACGACTGATTGAATACCGCCGCCATCACGAACGACTTGTCGAGCGAATGGGTTCGGCAAATGTGCCAACCGAGTGGGGCAATTTTGAATGCGTCGCGTATCGCAACACAGTCGATGGCATCGAACACTTGGCTTTCGTGCTCGGCGATGTTGCAAGTGGCGAACCAGTTTTGACTCGTGTACATAGTGAGTGTCTCACAGGTGATGTGTTTGGCAGTCGACGCTGTGATTGTGGGCCACAACTTGCAACTGCAATGCAAGCAGTGCAGACTGAAGGCCGCGGCGTTGTTGTTTATCTGCGCGGACACGAAGGTCGCGGCATCGGCATCGGCCACAAGATTCGTGCCTATTCACTGCAAGATGCCGGGCTTGACACAGTTGATGCGAATCTTGAACTCGGTTTGCCTGTTGATAGTCGCGAGTATGGAATCGGCGCACAAATTTTGGCTGACCTTGGCGCGCGCGAGTTGCGATTGATGACAAATAATCCTGCAAAATACGGTGGCATCGCTGGATACGGATTGAGCGTCGTTGAGCGAGTTTCAATTGTTACTGAAAGCACTCCTGAAAATGCTTCGTATTTAGCGACCAAGCGTGACCGACTCGGACATTTTTTCGCTGCCAGTGATGAACAAACTAAACCAAATTCAAAACCTAACAAGAAATAATTATTACTATTTATCGGAGAACCAATGACTACTTTTAGTTACGATGCCACAAAAACTACAAATCCTGCCATGCGTGTGGGAATCGTCTGCTCGCGGTTCAACGAATTTATTGTGCAGGCGTTACTTGACGGCGCACATCGCGGACTCGCAAAATGTGGCGTTGACGCCAAAAAAATTGATGTCGCGTGGGTGCCAGGTGCTTATGAAGTGCCGCTTGCCGCACGCACGATGGCGATCTCAGGCCGTTACGAAGTTTTGATTGCGCTCGGAGCAGTGATTCGCGGTGACACAGCGCATTTTGAATATGTTGCAGGGCCTTGCGCGGATGGCATTGCTCGCGTGCAACAAGACACTGGTTTGCCAATTGGTTTCGCAGTGTTGACTACTGAAAACATCGCTCAGGCAACCGAGCGATCAGGCCCGGGCGCTGGCAACAAAGGCGAAGAAGCTGCAATCGGCGCCGTCGAAATGTGGCACGTCCTCCAATCAATCCGCACTCGCTGAACATACTTTTTAATTGAACTATTCTTGAAAACGTGCTCATAACTTGTCGGCGGTTATTTGCATCAACTGAACTTGTCGCAGTTTCGCTATTAATTGTTGCACTTGTTCTTTTAGGGATTCCACTACGAGTTTCGCTCGCCAGTTCAGTTTTATTGATTGTTGCAGTCGTTTGGCAATGCACAGTTGGGATTTCGATTTGGGTTCGTGTTATCAAACCAATAAAAATCGAACTTGTCGATATTCTCGGACCAAGTCTCGCAACAGGCGCTGCCTTTACCGCTCTTGGCTGGTTTGCACTATGCAGAATTTCATGGATAACTCCGAGGTTGTTTGCGTTGTCAACTGTTTTAGTTGCGATTGATGGTGTTCGACTATTAAAAACAAGATAC
>Ga0209190_1002768_pt1 | contig 11717 bp, 10 predicted proteins | sample M_140205_XF_Meta_FD_187315 | JGI IMG/M metagenome (GOLD analysis project Ga0209190, IMG submission 187315) | Freshwater microbial communities from Lake Montjoie, Canada to study carbon cycling - M_140205_XF_MetaG (SPAdes) (version 2) | ecosystem: Environmental > Aquatic > Freshwater > Lake... | reverse complement strand
GGGGTGTTACACCGAGACGCTGGCGTTCCTGCGCGACATCGGCGCCGAGGGGCATGTCCGGCGGCAACCCGAGCTGTCGGTCACGACCATCGAGCGCGACGGTCGCGTGTCGCGCCTGCGCTGCCCGTCGTTGCCGTCGCCGCTGCACCTGGTGGCCGGTGTGTTCACGTGGCCGGCGCTCGGCTGGCGCGACCGGCTGGCGGTGTTGAAGATGGCCGGTCCGCTACGACGCGCGCAGCGCGCGTTGCGGGAGGAAGAACGGGTCCGGCTAAAGCCGGACACTACAGCTATCGAGTCGTCCCGCGTAGTGTCCGGCTTCAGCCGGACCTCTTCGATCGCCGAAGGCACTGTCTCTGAATGGCTCGCGCGCTGCGGACAGACGCCGCGCCTCTGCGAGCTCCTGTGGGAACCGCTGGCGCTGGCCGCCCTGAACCAACCGCCCGAGATCGCCGCGGCCGACCCGTTCGTGCGGGTCCTGGCCGAGATGTTCGGGCCGGACGCCACGGCAGCGGCCATCGTGCTCCCCACCACGCCGCTACACCTCATGTATGCCGAACCGGCGCGCGCCTACATCGAGCAGCGTGGCGGCTCGGTGCGCACCGGCGCCACCGCGCGCATCCGGCTCGATGACGGCGCGGTCACCGGCGTGATGGTGGCGGGTGAGCGCCTGTCGGCCCCTGCGGTGATTGCCGCCGTACCCTGGTTTGCGCTGCGCGACCTGTTCGATGGCGACACGGCGCCGCTCGAGCCGGTGTTTGCGGCAGCCAGCGGTACCAGTGCGTCGCCCATCGTCACGGTGAACCTGTGGTTCGACCGGGTGGTGATGGACGAACCGTTCGTCGGCCTGCCCGGCCGGATGATGCAGTGGGTGTTCGACAAGCGGGCCGTGTTCGGCGAGTCGGCGTCGTACCTGTCGCTCGTCTCGAGCGGCGCCGTCGACGTGCTGCGCTGGACCAACCCGCAATTGATCGACGCCGCGCTCGACGAGGTGCGGGGGGCGCTGCCGCGCGCGCGCGACGCGCAGGTGGTGCGGGCCACGGTCATCCGTGAGCCGCGTGCCACCTTCTCGCTGGCGCCCGGGCAGCCAGAGCGGCCGTCCGTGCGGACCCCGGTCCGCGGACTTTTCCTCGCCGGCGACTGGATTGGCACACGCCTGCCCGCTACGATCGAGGCCGCTGTGCGAAGCGGTCATCTTGCCGCGGAGGCGGCACTTCCGACATGCGTTCGATAGTTGTTCACTACAAGGAATTGGCCCTCAAAGGGCGCAACCGTCCGTGGTTCGTCCAGATTCTCGTCCAGAACCTGAAGAATGCGCTGAAGGGGATCGGCGTGCCGCGCGTGCGCTCGGTGATGGGACGGATCGAGATCGACCTGGCGCCAGAGGCAAGCTTCGAGGCGGCGCGCGAGCGGATCCGGCACGTCTTCGGTATCGCCAACTTCTCCCTCGCCGGACGTGCCCCGCACGACTTCCAGGCGCTCGCCGACGCCATCCTTGCCGACCTCGCCGACATCGAGGTGCCGACGTTCCGTGTCAGCGCGCGCCGGGCCGACAAGCGCATTCCGTTCACGTCGCCGCAGATCGAGCGCGAAGTCGGCGGACTGATCAAGCAGGCAAAGGGGTGGAAGGTCGACCTCGACGACGCCGCGCTGACTATCCACCTCGAGATGCTGCCCGACCACGCCTTCTACTTCTTCGGCAAGATTCCCGGTGCGGGCGGGTTGCCGAGCGGCACGAGCGGACGGCTGACCTGCCTCGTCTCCGGCGGCATCGACTCGCCGGTGGCCGCCTACCGCCTGATGCGGCGTGGCTGCACGGTGTCGTTCGTGCACTTCCACAGCTACCCGATCCTGTCGCGTGCGTCGCAGGAGAAGGTGCGCGAAATCGTGACGCTGCTCACGCAGTACCAGCAGCATGCGCGCGTGGCGATGGTGCCCTTCGGTGAACTGCAGCAGCAGGTGGTGCTGGCCGTGCCGCCGCAGTACCGGGTGGTCATCTACCGCCGGCTGATGCTGCGCATCGCCGAGCAACTGGCGCGCAAGTGGAAGTCGCGGGCGCTGGTGACGGGGGAGGCGGTCGGTCAGGTGGCGTCGCAGACGCTCGAGAACATGACGGTCATTGCCGAGGCCTGCTCGCTCGAGATCCTGCGGCCGCTCGTCGGCATGGACAAGGACGAGATCGCCGACCAGGCGGAGGCCATCGGCACCCTCACCATCTCGAACATACCGGACCAGGACTGCTGCACGCTGTTCATGCCGCGCCATCCGGCGACGCGCGCCAGCCTGGCCGACGTCCTGCGCGCCGAGGCGGCGCTGCCCATCGCTGAGATGGTGGCCGGCGCCGTCGCGGCCGCCACCATCGAGGAGTTCAGTTATCCCGTGCCGCGCGCATAGGCGCGATGCGGTGTTCCCGCGCTTCCGCTAACATAAACAATTGGCCGGAGGAGCTGCTGCGAAGCGAGAGGTAGAGGCGAATATGTTCGAATCTGTGAAGGATATGGCCGAGACGGTCGCGTCGGTCGCCACGGTGGCTGGCGATGCGATCACCGTCACCCCGGGTGCGGCACTGTCAGCGGACGTGATTGATCGGCTGGCCTGGACCGCCGCGTTCGGCGCGAGCCCTGAGATCAAGGGCGCGGCGCGCTGGATCATCCGCTCGGTCGCTGCGGCCGCCGGCATCCGCCCCGCGTCGATTCACGACCTCTACATTGCGATGGGGCAGGGCAAGGTGGGCGGTTTCACCGTCCCGGCCATTAACGTCCGCGCGATGGGTTACGACACGGCGCGCGCGGTCATCCGCGCCGCGACGAAGCTGAACGCCGGCGCGTTCATCTTTGAGATTGCCCGGTCGGAGATCGGCTACACGGAACAGCGTCCGCACGAATACGCGTCGATCCTGTTCGCCGCTGCCCTGCGGGAGGGCTTCACCGGGCCGCTGTTCATCCAGGGCGACCACGTCCAGACCAACGCGAAGAAGTACAACAGCCCCGAGCGCGAGAAGGAACTCGAGACGCTGCGCGGCCTCATCCGCGAAGAGATCGCGGCGGGCTTCTACAACATCGACATCGACACGTCGACGCTCGTCGACCTCGACAAGCCGACGCTGGTCGAGCAGCAGGAAGTGAACGTCAGCCTCGCGGCCGACTTCGCGGCCTACATCCGCAGCGTCGAGCCGGCCGGTGTCACGGTCTCGATCGGCGGCGAGATCGGCGAAGTGGGCGGCAAGAATTCCGACATCCATGAGCTGCACTGCTACATGGACGGCATCAACGCGAAGCTGAAGGAACGCGGCATCATCGTCGGCATCAGCAAGATCAGCGTCCAGACCGGCACCGCGCACGGCGGCTTCATCAACGCTGACGGCACGGTGCGCAAGGACGTCGCGATCGACCTCGACGCCCTGCAGGAACTGTCCACCGCCGCGCGCACCTACGGCATGGGCGGCGCGGTGCAGCACGGAGCCTCCACGTTGCCGCTCGAGGCGTTCGACGCGTTCCCGCGTGTCGGTGCCTGCGAGATCCACCTCGCCACCGACTTCCAGAACATGGTCTACGACCACCCGGAGTTCCCGGCCGCGCTGAAGGCCGAGATGTACGCGTGGCTGCAGGAGCATGCGACGGAAGAGCGGAAGCCGAAGGACACCGAGGAGCAGTTCCTCTACAAGGCGCGCAAGAAGGCCATCGGCCCGTTCAAGCGTCAGCTGTGGGCCATGCCCGCGGCGAACCGCGACGCTATCGGCGCGTCGCTCGAGGAGCGGTTCACGCGCCTGATGACGCTGCTGAAGATCGACGGCACGGCGGCGCCGGTGACGCAGTTCGTCACCGTGCCGCACGTGCCGCTCACGCTCGACTCCGAAGTGAAGGCGGCCGCCGGCATCATCACCGCCGACGAACGCAAGGCCGAGGGGCTGGCGGACTAGCTAGTCCGCAATCCCTTCGTCCGTCAGCGGGCTCGCCGGGAAGACCTCCCAGAAGATCACCCTCACGGGAACTCCCGGCGTCCCGTAGTCATAGAACACGTCGATGGCGCGCCATGCGCCATCGGCGAACACCGTCAGCTTGTCCCCTGAAATCGCCCCCGACGGGTTCTTCTGTCGCCCCGCCTGGTACCCCGCACGTCGCAGGTGCCAGATGATGCGGCGCAGGAGCTCTGTGGCCGCCGCTTGCGCCTCGCCTTCCGTCGGTCGCGCCGTGATCAGTTGCGGGAACTCGTCAGCTGTCGCGTTGATCACCTGCTCCGTCCGTGCCAATGACAGCGGACCCGGCCCGACGTGATGCGGGTTCTCGGCTGGTGGCGGCGGCTGCGTGGGCGGCTGCGACGGCGGCTGCGATGGCGGCTGGGTGGGCGGTTGCGGTGTCGTCGGACGACGGAGCGTGTCCTCGCCGCTGACCGGACCAAGGCACGTCGTCCCCGAATACGGAATCCGCAGCGTGTCGCCGTCGACGATGATGGCCGTGCCGCGGATGGAGAAGGGGCACGACGGGAAGCCAGGGACGCTACCGTTGCCAGTTACTGTGTAAGGGACGGTGGCGCCGGTGATGGTGCCGGACGCCGTGCCGGTGGTGGCGATCCTGTTCGCACACATCGCCGAGAAGGTACCCGCGATCGACGTCGAGCTCTGGCTGGTCACCTGCCACGAGAAACCGGTGCACGAACTGGCCGACATGCCCGCCAGCGGATTCGACGACCAGTTGCCGAGGAGCGACGGCGCGCTCGGTGACGAGGGGGCCGGTGTGGGGGGGGCCGCGGCCGGACTCGGCGCCAGCACGTTGGCCGATTCGCGTTCGACACCGGTGCAGGCGCCCGTGAGTGCGGCGGTCATCAGGAAGCAGAGGACTATGAATCGCTGCATCTTCGTAACCTTGGCGGCGTACGGGGTCCGGACGCGCACCGTGTAAGGGTGATTACAAAAGCCGTTGGGTCGCCGCCGAAAACGTGATCGGCGCCGGCGTCAACGCGTGAAGACTCGGGTAGTCGTTCGTTACCTGGTCAGCGGATGCAGGAGTCCGGCCAGATAATCGCGAAGCGCGTCGTGCGTGCTGTGGAAGGCGAGATCGGTCCAGGGGATGTCGGCGGGGGTGACGACTGCACACTCGAGACTCTCGTCGTCGACTGCGAGGGTGCCGTCGAGGGCCGTGGCGGCGTAGACCACGATGATCGCCGTGCGGCCAGGGTAGGAGTAGACGTTCACCAGGCCGTCGAGGCGCACCTCGAGCCCGCATTCCTCGCGGGCCTCGCGGATGGCGGCGCGGGTGAGCGCCTCGCCCCGGTCGACGTAGCCACCAGGAAAGACCCACTTTCCGTAGCCAGGTTCGATGGCCCGCCGTACCAGCACGAGGTGGTCGTCATCGGTGCGGATGATGGTGCCGACGGCAATCTTCGGGTCGAGATAGAAGACGAAGCCACAGACCAGGCAGACGAGCCGCGAGGGGTCGCCTGGCTTGAGGAGGCGTTCCTCGAGTCGCTGGCCGCAGCGCGGGCAGAAGCGATAGCCGTGGGCGTCGTGTGGGTGCTGTTCGGTCACGGCTGGGGCTGACCCGTGGTGGCAAGTATAATTCGACTGATATGTCGATTCTGAAAGTGTCCCGCATGGGACATCCCGTGCTCCGCAAGAAGGCCAAGGCGCTCGACAAGGCGACGGTTCGTACGCCCGCCATCCAGAAGCTCATCGACGACATGATGGAGACGATGGATGAGTATCACGGCGTGGGCCTGGCTGCGCCGCAGGTCCACGAGGACATCCGCCTCTTCGTGGCCGCGCTCGACATGGAGCGTGGTGACGAGCCGACCCCACCTATCGCCCTCATCAACCCCGAAATCACCCCGATCGGCAACGAGATCGTCGACGACTGGGAAGGCTGCCTCAGCATCCCCGACATCCGCGGCAAGGTGCCACGGCATCGCGAGATCAAAGTGCGTGGATTCGATCGCGACGGCGAGCGGATCGAACTGCGGGCGCGCGGCTTCTCGGCGCGCATCATCCAGCACGAGACCGATCACCTCGACGGCATCCTCTTCCTGGATCGGATGACGGCCTTCGAGACGCTGACCTTCCTCGACGAGTACTCGCGCTACTGGGTCAAGAACGACGACGACGAGGAGGAGTAGCGCGGCCTGCCGGTGCCGAGCCGCCGAGCGGCGGTTCGAGCGGGGCCAGTCCCAGGGACAGACTCACGCCGCCGTTCAGCAGCAACGCCTCGCGGTGATCGCGCGCGCGCTGTCGCACGAAGGTCTCCCGTTCCGAGTAGGCAAGCAGGCGAAGCCAGCTGAGGGTATGCAGTGGGAACTCTCCGGTGTTGGGCGCGTGTGGACGTGCGACGGCCCAGGGGTGGGACGTCGAAGAGTCTGCCCGTGCAGGCTCGTGGGGACGAGGCGAGTATACCGGAAGGGGCGTATACTGAAAGTTCGTGCTTTTCTGAGTTACCGTCGTCGCTGGCCAGAACCCTCACCAAAGCTCTCCTGAGTGAGGTGCGTCATGGCGCATTCCGAATCCGCGTCTTCACCCGACACGTCCGACGAATCCCGCTGGAACGCGTGGATGGCGCTTAGCGCCGAGCGCGAACGTGAGACGGCTCGCCGTTTCCGTCTCGTGCTGCCGATCGTCGCGATGTGCGCGGTCGCCGGCCTCTATCTGCTCGTTCGCTGAGCAACTGTTCTCTGTCTCCGTCGAAAGGAAACCTCATGGTGCAACGTCCCGCAGGTCTCGGCATCCTCGAATTCGCAGTTATGGCTGGGCTGCGCTCGGCGCAGCTGGTGAAGGGATGCGTTCCGCTCGTCGAAGTCGGCACGCACAAGAAGACGACGACCGCGCTGATGGAAGTGGCCGCCCGCAAGATCGAGCGTGTGGCGTTCGTGATCACGGATCCGACCGTCGCCATCGGGCCGGCCTGAGCCGGTCGAGCGCTCAGGTACGCGCGGTGCGCTTTTTTTCCATCGCGCGTTCCTGCTGCAGGCGCTCGAGCTCGACGCTGGAGTGATCGGCGTACTGCATCGCGTCGGCGATCGCCCGATGCCCAGCCACCTCGGCAATCGCGCGGTGCATGGCCTGGCAGACGCGCCGGTAGGAGGGATGCCCCTGCGGTGCAGTGCGCAGCTCGATGACATGCATCGCTTCGCGCGCGTTCATGTCCATGTAGAAGCGGACGCGGTAGGCCATCGACACCGCGTAGCTGGCCGCCTCCTGGAGTCCGCTCGACACCAGAGCGCCATGCAGATCGGCCGAGCGCTGCATGACCTCGCGCCAGTCAGCGAGGGCGCCGGCGTCTTCGATGGCCGCTGGTTCGACGCAGCCATGGTCAGGCGTCAGCGGCTGCCACTCGAGCGTGAGCAGGCGATGGCGCTGCAGATCGCGGAACGCCCCGTAGTCGGCGAGCACGTCGAACCGGTAGTGCGTGCGCTCGAAGGCGCGTCCAGGCTTGTGGCGGCGGTTGGCGCGGTCGCCGATGTAGGCGCGCAGCACTGCGGCGCGATCATCGGCTGACATGGCGCGCGCCAGTTGCAGCAGTTGGTCGTCAGGCAGCGTACTCGCGGCGTACAACGCCGACGCCACCACCTTCACTTCCCCTTCCGGATCGAACTCCGTCAGCGTCACTTCCTCGCGTGGCTCGGCGTTGACGTGGCCGATGCGCGCACGCACCGCCTCGAGCGTCGCGTCGCGCGAGGCCGTGAAGTACTCCACCCAGCGCCCGCCGCGCGTCGGCTGGTCGATCCGGGCGACGAACGCCGGCATCACCTGCTGCAACTCGTGCAGCAGCATGTCGGCGTAGCTGCGCACTTCCTCGAGCGGGTTTGCGCGCATGCGCAGGATGAGCGCTTCGTAGGCCTGACCCGTGCCGTAGAGCCCAAGGTTCGACGTGGTGGCCGCCGGCAGCAGGCCGCGCAGCGTGTCGAGTGCCTTGGCGCGGATCACCGAGCGGTAGACGGCGTCGGAGTCTTCGGCTGTTTTCGGGTACTTCGCGCGGAAGTGCTCCTCGAGCACCGGGATCCACTTCGCGTAGACCTCGAAGGCATGGTCGAGCGTGCTGGTGAACTGCGCGGCGAGCGGCGAGCGCGCGACGTCGGCCGGCACGTGATACTTCCAGCGGCCGTTCGGCTTCGCCGTGTACGGGACGTAGCGCGTCGACTGTTCGAGGTACGCCATCAGACGTCCCCACTCGAGCACCTTCGTCAGGATGTTCGACACCCCTTCGCACGCAACATGGGCGCCGCCGAGCTGCGCGACCGAGTCGTCGCCGTATTCATTGAAGACGCGCGCGTAGAGTTTGTCGGCCCGCTCGCTGCCGACCCCGGCGCCCGTGCCGGGCGTGGTGCCGGCGGATTCGCCGACCTCACCCAGAAATTCGTCGAGAAACAGACGGCGCAGCGACTTGGCCGACCGCGAATAGCGCGAGAACAGGGCGCCCTTCACGGTCTCGGGCAGGTTGCGCAGCGCGAAGACCGGCCGATCGGTGTTAGTGAAGAACGGCTCGAGCGCCCGGCATTCGTCCGCGGTGAAGGTGTCCTGCGTCTGGGGAAGTGGTGCCACGGTCGTCAGGTATTCTAACCTTCCATGTCCGAGGCTCGCTGGGTGTTTCGCCATCGGCTCCAGGTTCGCTTCAGCGACTGCGACCTGCTCGGCCACGTGAATCACGCGGTCTATCTCACCTATTTCGAACAGGCGCGCTCGGCCTGGTGGCGCGCGCTGGGCGGCGGCACGGCCAGCATGCCTGGCGCCGGCGCCATCATCGTGCACGCCTCGTGCAACTACCGCGCGCCCGCGTTTCCGGCCGACGACCTCGAGATCCGCATCGCCGTGGCCGCGCTCGGCACGAGCAGCGTCACGCTCGACTACGCGGTCGTCAACGCGACCACCGGACAGCACCTCGCGGATGGACGGACGGTGAACGTGGCCTACGACTACACGGCCAATCGCACGATGCCGCTGCCGGTCGTGACGCGCGCGGCCCTGTCGGCGGCGCCAGAACCGGACTGACGGCAGACGACGTCTCAACGGGGTAGATTGTTCAGGAAACGCCACGCTTTGTGAACTGATTCACAGAATCGGCCGTCCCCTGACCCGCACAGACCTGGACTCGCCATGATCGTTCTCGACCGCGTCAGCAAGCAGTTCGCCGGCAAACGGCAGGTCACCGCCCTGCATGAGGTGAGCCTCACCATCGACACGGGCGACATGGTGTCGATTGTCGGCCCCTCGGGCTCCGGCAAGTCGACACTGCTCAACCTGGTCGGCGGTCTCGATCGCCCCAGTTCAGGCGCCGTCCATATCGACGGCGAGGCGCTCGCGGGCCTGACCGACGATGGGCTGACGCGCGTGCGGCGCGACAAGATCGGCTTCATCTTCCAGTTCTTCAACCTCCTGCCGACGCTCTCCTGCCTCGAGAACGTCGGCCTCCCGCTGCACCTGCGCGGCTGGTCGCGCAGCAAAGTCGATGAGCGGTCGCGCGAGCTGCTGCAGCTGGTGCAGCTCGGGCAGCGGCTGACGCACCTGCCGGAGGAACTGTCCGGCGGCGAACGCCAGCGTGTGGCCATTGCCCGCGCCCTGTCGATCTACCCGCCCATCCTGCTGGCTGACGAGCCGACCGGCAACCTCGATAGCCGGACCGGCGCCGAGATCCTCGCACTCATCCAGGACCTGCACACCCGCCTCGGCTCGACGGTCGTCATCGTGACGCACGACATGCAGGTGGCCGAGAGCTGCAGCCGCACCATCGCCCTGAAGGATGGCCACGTCGTGGAGGACGTGCGTCGATGATGCTCCTGCGGCTCATCAGCTGGCCGTACTTCCGCAAGCACATCCTGCGGACGCTGCTGACGACCGCCGGCATTGTGCTCGGCGTGGCCGTATTCGTTGGCATGCACACGGCCAACCAGAGCGTGCTGTTCGCCTTCAATCACACGATCGAGCAGATCGCCGGCAAGACGGAACTGCAGATCACCGCCGGTGAGACCGGGTTCAACGAGGACGTGCTCGAGACCGTGCAAGGCGCGGCGACGGTGGCTGTGGCCGTGCCGGTAATCGAGGCGGTGGTCGACACCGGTATCGCCGGCGCGGGCAGCCTGCTGGTGCTCGGCACCGACATGACCGGCGACCGCAGCCTTCGCGACTACGACCTCGAAGCGGGCGACGACGCGGTGATCGACGACCCGCTCGTGTTCCTCGCGCAGGCCGACTCCCTCATCCTCACGAAGCTGTTCGCCGACGCGCACGGTTTCGCCACCGGCAGCCAAATTGCACTCGGCACGGCGATGGGCGAGCGCCGCTTCACCGTCCGCGGCATCATGACCTCGTCCGGCCTGGCGTCGGCCTTTGGCGGCAACCTTGCGGTGATGGATATCTACGCCGCGCAGAAGATGTTCGGCCGTGGCCGCACGTTCGACCGCATCGATCTCTCCGTCCGCGAAGGGCGCACGATCGTCGAGGCGCAAACCGAACTGCGCGCCCGGCTTGGACCCGGCTTCCAGGTGGACGCGCCAGCCAACCGCGGCCAGCAGTTCGAGGCGATGACCGCCGCCTACGGAATGATGATCAACATCTCCAGCCTGTTCGCGCTGTTCATCGGGATGTTTATCATCTACAACGCGTTCTCGATCGCCGTGACGCAGCGGCGCTCGGAGATCGGCATCCTGCGCGCGCTCGGCGCCACTCGCGGACAGATCCGCGCGCTCTTCCTCGGCGAGAGTGCGATCACCGGCCTGGTCGGCTCAGTGGCCGGCGTCCTGGTCGGCCTGGTGCTGGCTCGCGGGATCGCGGTCACGATCGGTGCGCTGATGCGCGACGTCTACGGTGTGGCGCAGCGCGCCGACGACATGGCGTCCGACCCGCTCGTCCTCGTCGGAGCCCTGATCATCGGCGTCACCACCAGCATCATCGCCGCGCTGATCCCGGCGCGGCAGGCCGCCGCGGTCGATCCGGTGCAGGCGCTGCAGAAGGGCAAGTATCAGGTACTGTCCGCCGGCGAGAGCCGCGTCCGCGCCGTGGCCGCGGCGGTGCTCGCGGCGATCTCGGTGGCATGCCTGTTCACGTCGCAGTCGCGCCTGGTCTTCTATGTCGGCTACGCCCTCGTCGTCGTGGTGGTGCTGCTACTCGGACCGCTGCTGTCGCTCGGCCTGTCGCGCCTGCTGCGCCCGGTGCTCCGGTTCATTCGTCCGGTCGAAGGCGCGCTCGCGGCCGACAGCCTCATCCAGACGCCGCGCCGCACGTCGGCCAGCGTCGCGGCCGTGATGCTGTCGCTGGCGCTCGTCGTCGCCTTCGGCGGCATGGCCCGCGCCAGCTACGACTCGATCATCGTCTGGATGGACGGCGCGCTGAACCCCGACCTGTTCATCGCCCCGTCGCAGGACATCGTGATTCGCACGCTGCGGTTCCCGGCCGAGATGGCCGGCGAACTCGAGCAGATCGACGGGATCGCCCGCGTGCAGGCGGTGCGCAATGCCCGCATTGTCTACCGCGGTACGCCGGTGATGATCGTGGCGACCGACACCCTCAGCCTGTCCGAGACCGTGCACGCGACGCCTGTCGCCGGCGACCCGTCGACGATGTGGCGCGAGACGCATGAGGGGCGCGGTGTCGTCCTGTCCGATAATCTGGCGGAACTGCAGCGGCTGACCCTCGGTGACCTGTTCGAGATCGACGCGCCGCACGGCGTCATTCGCGTGCCGATTGTCGGTGTGGTCGTCGACTACTCAGACCAGCAGGGCACGATTCTGATGGACCGGACGCT
>Ga0209190_1002767_pt1 | contig 11720 bp, 14 predicted proteins | sample M_140205_XF_Meta_FD_187315 | JGI IMG/M metagenome (GOLD analysis project Ga0209190, IMG submission 187315) | Freshwater microbial communities from Lake Montjoie, Canada to study carbon cycling - M_140205_XF_MetaG (SPAdes) (version 2) | ecosystem: Environmental > Aquatic > Freshwater > Lake... | reverse complement strand
CGATATAAAACACCGAATTTATCCCCAGGAAATCAGGGGAAGAAAATGCGACTCTTTGAGGCGTACGACTCTGCTATGCTAGAGTCCGGTGAGGGTTGTTCGCTTTGTAGCCCAGCTCACTATGAGTGGTTGTTTCGAAGTTATTATTTGTCATATACCTGTCAACCATAGGAGTGGGTATGAAAAAATGGGTGGGGTATTTTGGAGTTTGTTTCGTGAACTTCATCGTATCAAACGGTCTGTTTGGAGCGGGGGAAGCAGATCGAGGGTCATCGCATATTTATGCGGGAGCGTCCTATTTGCAATATGAGGGGCATCTGCGTGCGTTGCATGGAGGTGGGTATGGAGCGATCGCGGGGTACTATTACCTTTTCGAAAAGCAAAGCCTGTTCCATGAAAGGGAGAAGCGTACAGAAATTGGATTTGGAGCTGAATTTGTCTATTCTCAGGACAAAAAAGGGGTCTTTGCCAACGAGTCTTTTTTACTCATCCCCAACGTACGCTTTCTTTATACGATAGCCAATAATTGGAAAGTGGGTGGTGTCTTAGGATTGGAAGGAGAGTATTGGAGGCATTATTACAAACCTTTTTACACGGAAACCATTCACGATGAGTTTACATTTAATATCCAAGCGGGACCGATTGTGTCCTATGAGCTCAGCAAGCGCTGGTCGGTGTCGAGTGTGATTCGGTTTCATGCCCAGGAGTTTGAAAGCAAAAACCTGTGTGTTTCCTATGAACTGCAAGTTGGATGGAGCTTATGATGCGATGGATGGGTGGATATTGCATAATGGGGGGAATTCTTTTTTTGCTGAGCTGTAGCACTACGCGGGTGTCTGGCTCCAAATATTGTAGTGCACCCGAAGAATATGCCAAGAAGTCTGTGGCACAAATTGTAAGCGAATCTCGAAAAATTGTGAGCGAGGGGAAAGAGAAACGGGCTCTAGTCTTTGGACTCTATGGAAGTAAGAAGAGATATACAGAAGGACTGCTGCGTAATTTGGCTACTGCAAAGGATATGTATGCCAATTGGGATGTGGTGGTCTATATGGATTCAGCGACAGTTCCCCAAGATATCATTGATCGAGCTCGTGCTGCCGGTGCTGTGCTGAAACTAAGCCCCGAGTATCATCATGCCTCTGCGCGTTTCTATGCCGCTGATTTACCGGAATACGATCGCTTTGTGGTACGAGATGCAGACTCTCGATTGATGTTGCGAGAAGTCGCGGCTGTTGCGGACTGGATACGACATGACTGGGCGATTTTGCATGGCATGCGAGACACCACATCCCATAAGGATCCTGTGCTCGGGGGAATGTGGGGGGCTAAAAGTAAACTCTTGCGGGAGAAGCTTCTGAAGAAAACAGGGAAATCTTCCATGCAGGCACTCTACAAGGAATTTATTGGTGATGAGAAGGAAGTGTATGGGGACGATCAGCGGTTTTTAAAGGATGTTGTGCTCCCTGCGGTGGGAGAAGAGGCATTCCTGTCTCACGAAGCCATCGAATGTCATGCTTTTAAGAATAGCCGAGGATTTCCCATTACTCGGGGGCCAGGGTGGGCGTTTATTGGATATGGATTTGAGGATTTAGATAAATAGCGTTTTCCTGGAGGACGTTCCCCCTAGGTGTCCAACCAACCCGTAATATCCAGCAAAAATCCCAACCCATAGGCAGCGCCTAAAAAGGGAAGCACCAGTCCAAGAAAGGGGAGCACCACAAGGAACCCCAAAAAATCGGGAAAGCTTTCAATTTTCAAGTCTCCGGGTAGGTCAAAGGATTTTTTCGGCATGATGCGCATGAAGGTCTCCTATGGAAGGTGCAATTTCTGTTTTAGCATCTCTCGGGTAATCGGTCCGGTGATTCGATCAAGAATGATTCCGTTTTCATCGAGTAAAAAGGTCTCGGGCACTCCGGATACTCCATAATCTAAGCTTACAGTTCCCTTCGTGTCTAGTCCGATGGGGAAACTGCCTCCAAATTTGGCAAGGAATTTTTGTGCCGCCTCTTTATCGTCATGCACGGCAACCCCCAATACCACCACGTCTTTATTCTGGTATTCCTTCCAGAACGATTCAATTTCTTGGGCTTCTTCTCCACAGCTGGCACACCAACTGGCCCAAAAATTGAGAACTACCTTTTTCCCTTTGAAGAGGGAAAGAGACAAATTTTCTCCATGAGGGGCGAAAGTATCTTGTCCTTGAAGCCACTCTAGTGTGAACTCAGTGGCCTTGTGGTGGGTTTGGCTCGAGGGCTTTCGGTTGGGGTCAAGCCCCAGTCCTTTTCCGAGCAAGAAAAATAGAGATACGAGTAACAGGATCAAAACACCAACGCCGACGGTATGATTGCGACTCATTTTTTTCATTCCATGAAGAGAGATTTTTTCAATAACTCGGGGTTGATGGCATGCTGATCTTTGGGGACTTTGTATTCCTCCGAGTGTTTGACCATGAGCTTTGTGGCTTGAATCAATGTCCCCGTTTGGAGGATGCGTCCTTGTGCCACCACCCCTGCGCTTTCCTTTAGCAAATCGGGAGGGCTCCCATGGTATCGCACTTGGATATCGGTGCCTTGCAAATCCGTCAGCACAAAGGAAAGGGATAGAGAAGCGGAATCCCATTTAAGAGAGCCTGATTGTACCATACCTCCTACCTTGATTTCTTTTTCACTTAAGGTTATAGCCTGATCTTTGGCTTCTTTTGGAGTGTAAAAATATACGGAATACTGCTTCATCGTGATAACAGAAATTGCGAGAAGAGCCCCTCCAATGAAGAGAGCTCCAATGAGCCATTTACTTTTCATTGGAATCCTCTTGGGTTAATTGGGAGAGGGTGGCCAGTTGCTTCTTCCGATTGCACAGCTGTAGGTACGTATATCCGAAGAGAAGGGTGGCACCTACTCCATAACAAGCAGACAAAAACGGGAGTGCATTCATGGAGAGATCCTTTGATGAGCGGAGCGATAGAGGGCTTCTTCCACTTCATTTTCTAGCTGGAGGGTCTGACTGCGGAGTCGAATGAGCCAGAGGGAGACTCCCACCATGGCTAAGATAGACGCGATGAGTGGATAAAGAATGCCTGCAGACATAGGGGCATCTGCGGACAGCAAACTGGGCGGTTGATGCAAGGTCCTCCACCAGGTGACACTTTTGTAAATGACGGGGACATCGAGAAAAATTAAAATGCCTAACACGGAGCAAACTTTGCATCGAAGGCTGTGAGACTCAAGGGAGCTCCACAACAACAGGTAGCATCCATAGAGAAAGGCCAAGATGAGGGTCGTCGTTAATCGAGCATCCCAGGTCCACCAGACGCCCCAGGTAGGATATCCCCAGACAGAGCCAGTGAAAAGCGTGAGGAGGGTATACAAAAATCCTACTTCCGCTGCGGCACGAGCCATCCAAATGCTTTTTTGGGGTGTTTTCTTAATCAAAACATGGAGGCTCGCCAAAAAAAGCCAAAATGCGGCGAGAAAAGTAGATAAGGCGCAGGGTACATGCAGGTAAAGGATGCGATATACCTCCCCTTGAAATACCTCTGTGGGCGCGAACCATAGTCCATACCCCCACGTTGCAACCATACAGGCTAGGCATATATATCCCAAAAAATCCCCCTTAGGACAAGTCTGACACTACGGTTTCAAAAAAGAGGATGCCCATGGTGAGGCAAATCACATCAAAACCCAACAGAAGATATATCCAATGGGAGAAGTCTTCAAGAGGTCGTCCTTGTACGAGGGCAAGCGAAGCTTGGCTCCCTGCCAACAAAATGGGAACGGCTAAGGTGAAATACAACAGAGGTTGAAGCAAGTCCTTTCCTTTGGCCCGTAGGGTCATGGCTGTGGCCAACGTGCCAAGAGCGGATAGACCCAATAGGCAGAGGCATAAAATCCCAAAAAATCCGAAATAGAAGGCGGGAGGTCCGCCTTGGGCACCGTGAAATAGGCTGGCTACCAAGAGGGAGGGCGCCAGAATCCAAAGGCCATGGAAGCAGGCCAATAGGAATTTAGCTACATACCAAGCTGTCATGGAGAGGGGGTAGGTCTGTAAGAGATCGGCCACTTGATCTTTCTGTTCTGGGTCTAATATGCGAGAGAAAGCATTCTGTAATGCAAAAACCAATACCAAAAAAGTTTGGGACACAAGAAGCTGCTGGGCATAGGAGGAGGGGATTTCTCCTGCAGTGAAAGAAAAAATGGTGAGCAAAAGAAGGGAAAAGAGCAGAGGAGATACCCATCGCTCTTTGGAAGCCCAATCCATTTTGAGGCTGTGTTGCAGCAGGAACCAGGTTTGCTTAGCCATGTGCATAGGCGATATCCAAGGTGGTATGGGGGAGATGCTGTAGCAGGCCTGCGTCATGGCTAACGAGCAGTATGGCGCCGTTTCTTGCGAGATGGGAGGTAAGTAGGGCAATAAATGCCTGCTGCCCTTCTGTATCAAGGCCTAGGGTGGGCTCATCCAATATCCAGTATGGGGCGGAGGATAGAGACAATCGAGCGAGGGAAAGTCGCCGGCGCATTCCTGTGGACATGTGCCCCACGGGAAACTGTAGTTTCAATAAGGTGCGAGGAATTTTCCACTTTTCTAGTACGGAGGTGATCTTCTCTTTGGTGTGGGTTTCACCCCGTAGCGTAGACCAAAAATACAGATTCGTGATGGCATCGAGGGGCGCAAAAAGTCCATTTCCCTCTGAGGGCAGGTATTCCATGCTCTTCTTCAGAGAGGATTGTCCGCCCACCACTTCCAACGTACCTTGATGAAGAGGATACAGACCTACGAGCAATTTCATCAAGGTGGTTTTTCCACTGCCATTCGGTCCTTGGAGCCGGACCAGGCTTCCGGGAGCGATGGAAAAGGAAAGAGGGCCAAACACAGGGTGTCGGTGGAAAGTATGGGAAAGATTTTTGGCCACTAGCATGAAGTACTCGGATCCAACGTATGCCCAAGGGGGAGGTGTGGAGGGGGGGCGCCCTCCACAAAATAGCACATATAAGTAGCAAAGGTCCGCTACACTAGGGAACAGGAAAAGGCGCACTCGAGTCGATTTTTTCCCAAGAGTCCTCAATCTCCTCATTCCAATTCACGCGAATCTGAATCAGCTCCGTTTTATTCTCCAGCTGAGTCCGATTGCCGATGCTCCCCAGAGGGTCTCGCCGTTTTCCCGTGATGTCATCCCCCTCCAAGTCAATTACCGTTTGGCCCCCCTTAGAGCCAGGCTTTCCCCCGGCTGGAGGGGCGGAAATTCCTGATGCCGTGTAAAAAACCATCATCGCGACCCAGATTCCCTTCATATCGATTTCCTCCCTGTAGAATGGTGATTTGCTGTGTTTGGGTTCACCCACAGGCTCATTGTAGCATGTGGATGGCGCTCCTCCTTCTACGCCTTTCCCCCTATCTGTATAAAAAGCGATATAAAAGTAGTATGCTACCCGTCTTGCTGTTGGAAGAGAGGGAGAGGCGTGATGGATGCCCTAGAAGAAGAAAAAGCCGCTTTGTTTCATCGATGGGAATTTCCGTGGCACGTCATTCAGGTGCTCACGGGGAAATCCTCTACCATCGACTTGAAGAAATTGCCTGTAGATGATTGGAAAGATGCGGATGCTTTTACATTAGCGTATGGATTTGATGTCCATAGCAGCAAGGACCAGCGATTGGTTCATGCCATTTTTATTGAAGCCATCTTTTTTATCCAAAAATACTTGATGCCTACGGAGTGGAAGCAAGGCATTCGACCTCCTCAGGAGATTTTGCTTTGCGTGGATGTGCAACAATTGTTGCTGTGGGCCTCCAAAAGGGGCAGAGATCCTGGCTCTCGTCTATGCCAAGCGTGGTCCTGTGCCATTCTGCGTGTTATGCACACGATTGTGCATATCGACGGTCTTCAGCGGCTCACGCTGATGCAGGCGGCTCACGATAAATTACGGGCTCGCTTTGAGCCGTACCTGTGGAAGGATGCGGATAACCGTTTGTATTTGGGTTCTTCTCAGGAATTTTTAGAGATTGAAGGGTTTCGCTGGAAGACGGCAAAAAGTAGAGAGTCGATCATTTTGAAACTCCTCCATAAGCCAGCTAACGTCGCGGAAACCATATATGACCTTACCGGATTGCGCATTATCACGACACGGGTAAGCGATGCCATGATCGTATTGAAATTTTTGCGAAAATTCAATTTGGTATCCTTTGCCAGTGTCAATCCTGCAAGGGTACGGAATAATTTGCTCGATGTAGAGCATTTTCAGGTTCATTGTGAGGCATTGCGGGAACAGTTGGCACGAGGGGAGGTAAGCCCATCCGAATTTCGAGAAAAAATTGATCAAATCGAGAGGGTGGAGGCCAAAAATAATCTGCACAATCCCTATTCTTCTTCTACTTACAGATCGTTACAGCTTACAGGGCGCTTGCGTGTGGAACGAGTGGATCCTTTAAGCCGCTTTTTTGATCGATTAGATACGCTATTGCCGATTTGCGAGGCTTCGCGTAAACCTGTTCTTGAGGGATTGCTCCAGTATGGTAGGATGCATCTTGCCAATCGAGAAAGAGAACAAAGCGCATTTTTCCCATATGAAATCCAGATCATGGATAAAGAGTCTGCGAAGGAGATCTTAGAGGGAGAGGCTTCTCATTTCCGGTACAAAAGAGCCCAGTTCAAGGCGGCAAGACGTCGAACCTTGGGGGAGCTGTTTTTGTTGGTAAAAAATCAATCCCAATAAAGGGGTATGTGTTGAAATTGGTATATGCCGATGTGAATGCGACGCATCCATGTTCGCCTTCTCATTTGCAAGCAGTATGGAGTGAGTTGCAAGACTCCCAAGGAAATCCATCGAGTATTCATGCTTCGGGCCGGAAATCCCGACGGTTGGTAGAACAGGCACGGCGTTCCATTTCCCAATGTTTGGGGGCCAAGGCTACAGAAATTATTTTCACCTCTTGTGCCACGGAATCCAACAACTGGGTGCTCCATGTACTGGCGCATCAACTGCCCCCTTCTTCTGAGAAGAGAAAGTTGGTCATTTCTGCCAGCGAGCACTCCTCCGTCCGTAAAAAAGCTTTGGAATTGGCGGGGCTGGGTCTGTGTGAGCTGGTTACTGTGGGGGTATCTTCTCAAGGTCTTATCGATCGAGAAGCCCTGCTTCGTGCGGTAGATGAGACTTGCTTTTGCGTATCGATCATTCATGTACAAAATGAGGTGGGCAGCTGTAATGATGTTGAAAGGCTGGCTCAAGAGGTAAAGGAAAAAAACCCCCATCTTTGGTTCCATGTGGATGCGGTGCAGGCGTTAGGGAAATGTTCGCTTGAGGGATATGGCGCTTCTGTCATCGACTCTGCTTCTTTTTCTGCGCATAAAATTGGAGGGTTGCAAGGGGTTGGGTGTTTGTACAAGAAGGCGCCTCGTCCCTTGCCCCCTTTCCTGATTGGCGGAGGGCAAGAGGGAGGAGTGCGGAGCGGTACCCATAATGTTTCTGGTATTTTGTCGTTTGGGCTTCGGGCGGCTTTTTTGCTCGAAAATCCTGGATGGCTGAAAGGGGCGAGAGAGGCAACGGCACAACTTCAGGAGAGAATTTCAAAAATCCCGGGTTGTCGGATTCATGTTTTGTGCGGGGAGAGTGTTGGGACGGTGACCAACTTTTGTGTCCGCGGCATTTCTCGGGAACGAATGCTGGTCGCCTTTGAAAAGGCGGGTGTATGTGTTTCCGCTGGCAGTGCCTGTAGTTCGGGGTCTTCTACCCCTAGCCCCGTGTTGCTCGCCATGGGGCGGGATTCTTGGGAGGCCACCCATTCCTTGCGAGTGAGTTTTGGAGCCATCCATGGACTTGAAGATGGGGAATATGTGGCGAATGTGATACAAAATCTTGTAGATTCAGTGAAATAAGGATTTTTGGGTACGGCATAGGGCTGGGGTGCCCATCTGGGAGGCTGTCTCAGCGGGAGAGTGGATGCAGATCATAGGACGACAATTTTTCTTTTGGTTGGCATGGAGACAAGTCGTTTCCAAGCGGGGGAAAAATTTGTCAGTGATGACGTGGATTTCCATTTTGGGCGTTGCCGTAGGTGTTGCGGCTTTGGTGGTGGTTCTCTCCGTAATGGGGGGATTTGCCGATGATTTGAAGCAAAAAATGTTTCGAGGGTTGCCGCATATTGAGTTGTTGGCTGAGCATGCGGCAGCAGGATTTAGTTTAGATGATCATCCACTGGGGGAGTTTGATCGAGCTCTTCCAGACGCGGTAGGAATCGAGCCCTTTACCAAAGCGGATGTTGTGGTAAAGAACGGAAAAAATATTTTCCCGATGGTGTTGTTTGGGGTGGATCCGTTGCGAGGCGGCGCTCTTTGGGGGTTTTCCGAGGCGCTTCATCAAGGAGCTATGGCGGAACTTTTGGCTAAAACCAGTGCGGTGCCAGGCATTCTTTTAGGGGAAGGGTTGGCGCTTCAGCTTGGTGTAGAGACGGGGGATCGGATTCGGGTATTGAATCCCCAGACTCACATTAGCAACAGTTTGGCGGGCGGGACGCTTTCCTTGGAATTTCAGGTGATTGGAACTTTTACCAATGAAGACGGGAATTATGATACCCGGTACGGGGTTGTGAGTTTGGAGATGGGTCGGAAGTTTATGCCAGATTATGACCCTTCGTTGGATGAGAAGCATTATGTCACAGGAATTGCCATTAATTTACCCAATCCAGAGGAAGTCGAGCGGTATGAGGCAAAAATCCATGCTATGACTCCTCTGACAATCTCTACCTGGCAAACAGTCAATCGCTCGATTCTCTTTGCCTTGCAGTTGGAGAAGTACACCATGGGCGCGATTCTTCTGCTGATTGTGCTGGTAGCGGCTTTCTCCATTAGTGGCACGATGATGATGATCGTGTATCATAAGCGCCATCAGATTGCTTTATTGCGGTCTTTGGGGGTGTCGGAAGGAGGGATCACCAAACTCTTCTTGCTACAAGGATGTTCCATTGGCATGGTAGGGGTTTTTATTGGGCTGATCGTAGGAGTAGGGCTTTGTGGTTTACTCTACTACTTTCAATTTATTAATCTGCCGGTGGGTGTGTTTGCCCAGAAAAAGCTTCCGGTGAAATTTCTTCCTGTTGAGTATATTGTCATCAGCCTATGTGCATGGGGCTTGAGTTTATTGGCCGCAGCGTATCCCGCTCGGGTAGCTGCCAAACAGGATCCGGGTGCCGGTTTGAGGTATGTGTGAACGCAGAAAAAATATCACAGCGTGGGATTGAATTGCAGAATGTGAGTAAGATTTACTCCATTGAGTCTCAATCCATTCCGGCTTTGCGAGAAATTACAATATCGATCCCTGTCGGTTCTGTGGTTGCGATTGTGGGAAAGTCTGGGTCTGGGAAAAGCACGTTGCTTCATGTCATTGGAGCTTTGGACCGCGCTTCTGCGGGGGATGTGTTTTTTAATGAAGTGAACCTCTCTCGTATGGATGATCGGACGGCCTCTCAATTTCGCAATCACACCGTGGGCTTTATTTTTCAGATGAATAATTTGTTGCCTGAGTTCTCTGCTCTGGAGAATGTCATGTTACCGGGCCTCATTGCCGGTTTACCGGTAGCGGGTATTCAAGAAAAAGCGAAAGAAAACTTGGCTCAAGTACATCTCTCTCATCGAATGAATCATCGTCCGGGAGAGTTGTCAGGGGGGGAGCAGCAGCGCGTTGCCATTGCAAGAGCGCTGTTAATGTCACCTTCCTTATTGTTGGCGGATGAGCCGACAGGGAATTTAGATAACCAAACCAGCCGAGACATTCAAGATTTACTCCTTGAGCTCTGTGACAAGCGCAAGGTTACTATGTTGTTGGTAACCCACGATATGGATTTGGCAAAACGCTTGCCTCACCAAATTGTGATGAATGATGGAAAGATTGTAGATCGAGGGATCTTTTGAATACATGGAAAAAATGGGCCTCCTGTTGGTTTGGCATATGCTTATTGCAATGGACTGTCTCATTTGCGTGGGCTCGTGATGAGGTAGTGACTTCCATTGTGGTGGATGGCAATCGAAAAGCAGAATCTGAAGCAATTTTAAGTCTGTTGACAACGAAGACGGGAGAACTTCTCGAAGCCAAGAAAGTCCAAGCGGACATACGAGAAATTTTTGCCCTTGGATATTTTTCTCAAGTCGACGTGTATAAAGAGCCCAACAAATCAGGGATTACATTATTTATCGATGTAAAAGAAAAGCCTTCTATTGTGGAGATTTCTTTCACCGGGCTGCGGGAACTTTCTGAGGACGATATCCAAAAACAATTAGAAACCAAAACCTATACAATTTTGGATGAAGGAAGCATTGCAGCTGATCTCCGAATGATCGAAAAGAAGTATTACGAAAAAGGATTTTTTCTTGTAGAGGCAAATTATGAAGTCAAGAAAAAGGGTGAAAATGAAGTCGCATTGATTTTCCACATGTTAGAGCATGGGAAGATTTTGGTAGGAGATGTTTTCTTGGTAGGAAATCACTTTTTTACCTATGAGGCCTTGACGAGTAAATTTGCCGCGCCTCCTTATACTCGAACTTCGGCCTTGGGTTCTTCCTCTCTCTACAAAAGCGAGAATGTGGCTCGAGATGCAGAATTTTTGGCATATCAATATAAGGATGAAGGGTTTTCGGATGTAAAGGTAGCCAAACCCATTGTGGATATGGACCAAGACCGACGATTTGTGCGCGTCACTCATCAAATTGAGGAGGGCGTTCAGTATCAAGTGAAATCGATTCGCATTATAGGGGATGTGAATGAAGAGGGCCTTTATACAGAAGCGGAATTGATCAAACTTATGGAACTTACTCCTGCGAGTCGATTTCGGTACAGTCAATTCAGCAAAGATGTGGAAATGCTGATGGACAAGTATGGGGATTTGGGCTTTGCCTATGTGGATGTGAATCCCATGACGGATTTTGATCGTGAGTCTGCCACGGTTGCGATCACGTACAAGATTACGAAGGGGAAAAAGGTATACTTTGGTCGCATGACCATGGTGGGAAATACCAAAACCCGAGCCAACGTGATGCTCAGGGAACTCGAGGTACATGCGGCCGAGTTGTATAGTGGCACGAAAATGGCAGAGTCTAAAAAGAATATCAATCGATTGGGCTTTTTTGAAGAAGTGCAGGTGATCAAAGAGCGCGATACCGGGGTGGATGATTTAATCCACCTTAAGGTAAAAGTAAAAGAGAAATCTACGGGTCAAATGCAGGCAGCTGTAGGCTTTTCTCCAGGAGGAGATTCAGCGGCTACCTGGTTTGGGCAAGGACGGTATGAGGATAAGAACCAATCGGGTCGAGGATGGACTACCAATTTAACTGGTCGTTGGGCTAACAAAGAAAATTATCAGTTTGATGCTGGTTTTTTCAACCCCAAGTTGGAAGATGGGGATTGGTCATTGGGGATAAATTACGAGTATTCGATCCAAAATCGAATCTATTACTATGTAGCTGGATTAGAGGTGCCAGAAATTCAGCAAGGAATTTCTGTAAGTGTGGGGCGGAAAATTGTGGAGCTTCTTCGGGCTCAGGTTACAGCTCGGCATACGGTGATTAAAGATAAGGGAGAGGTGTTAATCTTAGACGGCTTGACCACGGTGGGGACAAAAAATAGTTTAACCTTGGGTCTCTTCCGAAAAGATTTAGACAATTATATCGATCCTACCGCTGGAAATTCTATTCAAGTACGGCAAGGGTTTACTGGAGGTCCTTTGCTGAAGGGGACGTT
>Ga0209190_1002765_pt1 | contig 11725 bp, 9 predicted proteins | sample M_140205_XF_Meta_FD_187315 | JGI IMG/M metagenome (GOLD analysis project Ga0209190, IMG submission 187315) | Freshwater microbial communities from Lake Montjoie, Canada to study carbon cycling - M_140205_XF_MetaG (SPAdes) (version 2) | ecosystem: Environmental > Aquatic > Freshwater > Lake... | reverse complement strand
AGATTCGCAAGCGGTTGAGAAGTATTTACAAGAGATTTCTAAAATCTCTATGATTAATCCTGAAGAAGAAACCACTTTGGCGCAGCGCATTAAAATGGGGGATCAGCGAGCTTTGGATAAATTAGTGCAAGCCAACCTTCGTTTCGTTGTATCTGTTGCTAAACAATACCAACACCAAGGTTTGTCATTATCTGATTTAATCAATGAAGGTAATTTAGGCTTAATCAAAGCAGCACAACGTTTCGATGAAACAAAAGGTTTTAAATTCATTTCCTATGCGGTTTGGTGGATTCGTCAATCTATTTTACAAGCTTTGGCTGAACAGGGTCGTTTGGTTCGTTTACCTCAAAACAAAATTGGTACCTATAATAAGGCTAATAAAGCATACATGGCTTTTGAACAAGAGCATGAGCGTGAGCCTTCCACTGAGGAATTGGCAGGAATTTTAGAAATGTCTGAAACAGAGATCAATAATATATTTCAATCCAATACTCGTCACACCTCATTAGATGCACCAGTGCATGAAGCAGAGGATGTAGCAATGGGTGATTTATTGAAAGGCGGTGATGAAACAGACATGGATGTGATGAAAGATTCTTTAAGAGAGGAAATTCGTCGTGTACTTAAGTCATTGAGTCCTAGAGAGGCAGAGATAGTTAATGCATATTTTGGTTTAGATGGAGAAAATGGGGTTACGATTGAACAAATAGGTATCAAATACGATTTAACGAAGGAAAGAATAAGACAAATTAAGGAGCGTGCTATTAAACGTTTGCAGAAAGCGAGATACAGCAATGCACTTAAAGCTTATTTGGGCTAGTAGTTTAAAATATTATCAAGCCCCTTCAATCTCAGGATTAGACGGGGCTTTTTTTTAGGTTAGATTTTGCAGATAAATAATTTGATAACATAGAATTTAGTTTTTTGTATAGAATTTTGAATTAGAAATAATGAAGTTATGGAAACAGAAAAAGTAAGCATTTTAATTATAGGTTCAGGCCCTGCAGGTTACACTGCTGCAATTTATGCAGCTAGGGCAAATATGAAACCTTTATTATACCAAGGTATACAACCAGGTGGTCAATTAACCATTACCACTGACGTGGAGAACTATCCTGGATTTCCAGATGGTATTCAAGGCCCAGAAATGATGGTGAACTTTGAAAAACAAGCTGCCCGTATGGGTACGGATATTCGTTATGGCCTTGCAACAAAAGTTGATTTTAGTGGGGATGTTAAAAGGGTATGGATTGATGATGAAAAGATCATTGAAGCGGATGCCGTAATTATTTCAACAGGCGCTAGTGCTAAATGGTTAGGTATTCCAAGTGAAGAGAAATTTAATGGTTTTGGGGTGAGTGCCTGTGCCGTATGTGATGGATTCTTTTTTAAAGGAAAGGAAGTTGCGATTGTAGGTGCTGGAGATACGGCTGCTGAAGAAGCACATTATTTATCAAAAATGTGTACTACAGTGCACATGATTGTTCGAAAAGATCAAATGCGCGCAAGTAAAGTAATGCAGGATCGCGTTTTAAATACACCAAATATAAAAATGTATTTCAATAGCGAAACGGATGAAATCTTAGGAGGAAAAACAGTGCAAGCCGTTAGAATCAAAAATACAAAGACCAATACTTTACAAGAAATTCCAGTAAGTGCCTTTTTTGTTGCCATTGGTCACAACCCGAATAGTAGTATTTTTTCTGAGTTCATTCATACAGACGAAACTGGTTACATATTAACAGAACCAGGTACCACTAAAACAAATGTTCCAGGTGTATTTGCTTCAGGGGATGTGCAAGATAAAAACTACCGTCAAGCGGTTACAGCTGCTGGAAGTGGTTGTATGGCTGCCTTAGATGCAGAAAGGTATTTAACTGCTAAAGGGCACTAAAATATAATTCATGTCAACCAATCAAACCATACGTATTAGTCTGAACAAATTATTATTTGTTGGCTATCATGGTTTATATCCTGAAGAAAAAAAATTAGGTAATAATTATGCTGTTGAAATTGATATTGACTTTACGCCCAAGCAAGGAGTCATTGATCAATTGGATCAAACCATTGACTATGTGCATGTATATGCAATTGTAAAAAAGTGGATGGAAATCCCAACGCCTTTATTAGAAACTTTGGTAGGAAAAATAGCAGATGATATTTTATCATCACAAGCCTTAGCCAATAAAGTATTTGTAAAAATCACCAAACTGCATTTACCCATTCCTTCATTTGAAGGAAATGTGTCCGTTAAAATTGAAAAATCTAGGAATTAAATTTTCTTGTCTTCGTTATTGGCGTCTAAACATAATGCTACAGAAGATAGCACTATATTTTTTTGTCCTTCCAGCGATATGATTTAATATATAGGTAGGAGGGTATTAATAAGGTTAACCAATAAATAATTTCACACATCCAACCAATCGTGATCGGGAATTGGTAATATTCGATAGTTAAATAAGCATAGATCAAATAAATAATTATGGCTACGAATTCAATGGCTAAATTAATTTTTGATTGGCCTGTACCCGTAACTCCATTTAACCAAATAGTGGCAATTGACATTAGTAACAAAGCAATGGAAACCACTCTTAATACCGGTATGCCTTCCTGCATGAATCCTTCCCCTTGTCCATAGATGGATAAAAATTGATGCGCAAATACATTTAAAATTATACAAACGCATAAAGCAAAACCAAAACTCCATTGCGCAATTTTATTAATTAATGGTATTACTTTATCCTGCATATTTTGACCAATAATATTACTCACCATGGTATTGGATGTAGCCGCAAATGCCCAAGTAAAGCTGCCAAAAAATCCAAATATATTTCGCATTGAATTGGACACTGCTAAGGATTGTTCCCCACGGTGTTCAATCAAAATGTAAAATATTTCCCAACTAATAATGCTGATCATGTATTGCATCATAATGGGGGAGGATTGCACAAAAATGAGTTTGATATAATCCCATTTAATTTCAAAGTTTTTAAATAATTCAAACCTTGCACCAATTTTTTGATAATGTATCACCAAATAGATGACGAATAAGCCCATTACTTCTGAAATAATGGAAGCATATGCTGCACCATTCAAACCCATTGCAGTAAAACCAAAATGACCAAATATTAAGCTATAATCAAAAAATATATTAAAGGCAGCTTCAGTAGCCGTTCCAATAATTAAAAATTTACTTTGATTGGTACCTACCAGTAATGCATTACGCATTTGATAAATAAACAAAAAGGGGATACCCCAAATTCTAATTTTTAAAAATTCAATAACATTATTGGCTCTTTGGCTATCATGTAATACACTATGAAAAATACTAGGTGCTATAAAATAAGTAAAAGCAATGGCGATGATTGATAATAATATTGAGATAATAACGCCTTGGTTAAATAAAACTCCAATTTCATCCACGCGATTTTCACCTGCACGACGGGAAATAAGCGCTTGTAGTCCATTATTCAATCCTTGCCCCATCACCCCAAAAATCAAGTAAAATACTCCAGTTATACCCCCAATGGCCAATGCTTCGGAACTTAAAGCACCTAAGAAAATATTATTTATGACAAAATTAACCTGCGGAACCATAATCGCTAAAGCAATGGGTAAGGAAATGGCCAATATCTGTTTACTGGAAACTGTTACCTGTAAGGATGGATTGCTATTGGTGCCGCTCATATCCGCAAATCTACAATTAGTTTTTACAATGAACTGCCCCTTTTTTTATAATATTGCATAAGAATTACAGTATGGCAAAGAAAAAAATTGGTATTTACGGGGCATTGGAAAGCACGGCTAATAATAAGGTGGAGGATCTTTACCTTGTTGTGGATGAATCTGCTATTGCATTTTCAGTTAAAAATACGAATACAAATACCTACCAATGTTTTGAATACTTTGTCAACGATCCTGAAAATATTGGATGGAATCAATTAGTGGCCTATTTGCAGAATAATTCAAAATTGATTCAAAATACCTACAATAACATTTATTTTGTGATGAATAACAGTAGTTATATTGTTACGAAGAAATATAGCATTGCTGATCATTTATTGTATAAAAATGAATTATCATTATTACATGAAGTTTCGCCAGAAGAGGAAGTGCAATTAGCTCCATTGGCGAATGATAAAATGTTGGTGTATTCAATACCTGATCATTTAAATACTTTGCTTACCCGATCTTTTCCTACAGGCAAATGGCATCATTATACCGAATATCTTTTACATCATCCTAAAGATGGGGTTAAGGTAACTATGTTTAATAATAATTTTTGTGTTGTAATACATCAAGAAGGACAACTCAAATTAATTAACCATTTTAAAGTAGGGGGCGATGATCAAAACACCTATACGCTTTTAAATACTTGTACCAATGCAGGTATTGTACCCAATGTTTTTTCATTAACCATCGCAGGATTTGATGCCGAGCAATTAAACTGGATCAAAACTTTACAAAGATATTTTGCGGACACCACTATTTTAATGGCTCCTTCAGAAGGTATTGGCACTAATTTAAACAAGGAGTTCCCGCATCACACTTACGCACCTTATTTTATATTTTAATGAGAATTATCGCCGGACAATATGGTGGTCGACGCATTCATCCTCCCCAAAACATGCCGCATACCAGACCCACTACTGATATTGCGAAGGAAGGTTTGTTTAATATATTGCAAAATAGGGTGCAATTAGATGGGATAAAAACGCTCGATTTATTTGGTGGCACTGGCTGTATCAGTTATGAACTTGCTTCAAGAGGAGCCGCCGAATTAACCATTGTTGAAAAAGATCCGATCATGTTAGATTTTATCAAAAAAAATGTGGATTTATTAAAAATTGAAAACGTACAATTAAATAGGATGGATGTTTTTCAGTTTTTAGCTTCTTGTAAACAAACCTATGATATCATCTTTGCTGGCCCTCCTTATGCTTTAAATACCATTGACGAATTGCCTAAAATGATTGTGGAACAAAAGCTAATTGCACCTGATGGTTATTTTATTTTAGAACATACTCCGCGCAATGATTATACACAGTTTGCAGGATATAGTTTCCAGAGAAATTATGGCACGACTATTTTTAGTTTTTTTGCTTCTGTGTAACATTCAATAAATTTTTGTAAATTATACTATGTTTAAAGACGAAGCAAGGAAATCCTTATTACAAAAACGTCAAAGTTTATCCCAAATGGAATGTATCAAATGGGATGATTTGTTATTAATACAATTTCAAAAATTAGATTTTTCAAACATTCATACCATTGGAAGTTTTTACCCAATGGAAAAGCACAATGAACCGAATACCATTTTATTAACAAGTTACTTGCAGCAGTTCATACCCGATTTAATTATTGCATATCCAGTAATGGATAAGGTTTTGGGAACGATGCAATTTTATGAAGCAACGCCTGATCTTCATGTGAATTCTTTGGGTATATATGAACCGCATCAAACTAATAGTATTAGCAGTAGTGATATTGATTGCTTCTTAGTTCCATTATTGGGTTTTGATTTATTGGGACATCGGCTAGGATTTGGGAAAGGGTATTATGATAAGTATTTTTCTACTTGCCAACATTCCTATCAGCGTATCGGTATTTCGTACTTTGAGCCTATACCAAATATTCAAGATACCCATGAATTTGACGTACCTTTAACCCATTGTATTACGCCTTGGAATAGTTATGAATTTAAATAACCTCTTTTTAAAATCTTTTAGAGTTTTACTTTTACCTTTTGCAATTGTATATGGTTGGATCGTTGCATTGCGTAATTGGCTTTATTTTAAACATTATTTAAAATCAGTACCATTTAATGTGCCCATAATCTGTGTAGGTAATTTATCATTAGGAGGAACTGGTAAATCACCCATGGTTGAATACTTATTATCTATTTTATCTGATGATTATAAATTAGCCACATTAAGTAGGGGCTATAAAAGAAAAACGGAGGGATATGCTTTAGCGAATCAATTTACTTCAGCACTTGAGATTGGGGACGAACCCATGCAGTTTCACATTAAGTATCCAAATGTAGCCGTAGCTGTTGGAGAAAGACGCATTGAAGCCATCCCACAATTAATTCAAGATGTGCCTGACTTGCAATTAATTATTTTAGATGATGCATTTCAACACAGAGAAATTGTCGCTGATTATAATATTTTGTTGACCGAGTACGATAACCTGTATTGCGATGATTTTTTTATTCCAACGGGCGATTTAAGAGACGAACGAAAGTCGTCAAAAAGAGCAAATATTATTATTGTTACCAAATGCCCCTCCAACTTATCTATCAATGAAAAAGACGAGATCGTTGAAAAATTAAATCCTGAACCACAGCAGCATGTATTTTTTACGACCATCGCCTATGAAACACCCTACCATATTTATAATCCATCTGATCAATGGGTGTTAACCATGCGGGACGAAGTACTTCTGGTTTGTGGTATTGCGAATCCACTTCCTTTAAAAAATTATATTCACGAAAACACACATACCTACTATCAAATAAGCTATAGCGATCATCATATATTTTCCATAGAGGATTTAAATGAGATCAAAGAAAAATTCAATCAAATTAATTCAAAGAGCAAATTAATTTTAACTACCGAGAAGGATGCAGTACGACTTGTAAAATATACGGAGGAACTCAACGAAATTCCATTATATGTTTTGCCCATAAAACCTCAATTTTTATTTGGGGAGCAGGGTAAGTTTGATGCGCTGGTTATTAATAATGTTGCACAATTTTATAAAAACAACAATGGGAACTAATAAAAAAACAACAAGAAAGGGGAAACCCACCACAAAAAATACAAATATTACCACGAGTTATACAGGCACTTTAGATATTGCAAAATCGGGTATGGGCTTTGTCATGGTATCCGGTTTAGAAAATGATATACTCGTTTTTCCAACCGATTTTAATACTGCTTTGAAAGGAGATCAAGTGCAGGTAAAAATTACAAAAATTAGACAGGGTACTGGTAAAAAAGAAGGGAAGGTATTAGAAGTATTAAAACGAAAACAAGTTTCCTTTTCAGGAACGATGCAAGTAACGAATAAGCATGCCTTTTTTATTCCGAACAGTATACATCCCATGCCGGATATTTATATTCCAATTAAATATTTAAATGGGGCAAAGGATAAGGATCGAGTGATGGTGAAGCTTACTACTTGGGATAAAGCAAGTCGCAAACCAGAAGGGGAAGTATTGAATATATTTACCCCTGAGCAAGAAAATGATTTGGCAATGAAATCAATTGTTGCTGAAGCTGGATTTTCATTAGAATTTAGTGCCGAAACATTGGCATTTGCGAGATCCTTATCTGATAAAATATCTGAGGCAGAAATTGCCAAAAGAAAGGATTATAGAAAGGTGTTAACTTTTACCATTGATCCAGTGGACGCCAAAGATTTTGATGATGCCATTTCCTATCAAGTTTTACCTAATCAAAACATTGAAATTGGCGTTCATATTGCAGATGTAAGTCATTTTGTACAACCAGGCACTGCGGTCGATAATGAAGCCTTTGAACGCGCTACATCGGTGTATTTACCTGATAGGGTATATCCAATGTTACCAGAACGCATTTCTAATGAATTATGTTCCTTACGTCCTCATGAAGAAAAATTAACTTTTTCGGCCACATTTGAAGTGGATCCAACCGGTGCCATTGTGCAAACCTGGTTTGGTAAAACTATAATATATTCCGATCGTAGATTTACTTATGAGCAGGTGCAGGAAATTATTGATACAAAAGGCGTTGACCCTTCTAGTGATCACGTGAATGAAATTTTATGGTTATTGGATTTTACACAAAAATTAAGACAACAACGTTTTGATAACGGTGCTATTAACTTTTCATCACAGGAAGTACGATTTACTTTAGATGAAAAAGGGAAACCGATTGGTATTACTGTTAAAGAAAGTAAGGAATCACATCAACTGATTGAGGAATTGATGTTAAAAGCAAATCAACTTATTGCTGAAAAAATGGGGAAGATTAAAATTAAAAAGGACCCATTACCTTTTCCATTCCGTATACATGACCAACCGAATGCAGAAAAGCTAGCGCCATTTGTTGTATTTGCCAAAAAACATGGCTATACTTTTAGTATTGATACTCCTGAACATATCGCACATAGTTTTAACCAACTCATGCAAGCGGCTAAAGGCAAACCGGAACAACATGTAATGGAACAATTGGGTATTCGTACCATGGCCAAAGCCGTGTATACGTCGAAAAATATTGGGCATTATGGATTAGGATTTGAAAACTATTGCCATTTTACTTCACCTATACGTCGGTATCCAGATATTTTAGTGCATAGGATTGTGGAAACCGTGATCCAAGGGCACCCCATGAATGACGAAAATTTAGAAGAAAAATGTGTTCAGTGTAGTGAAAGAGAACGTGCAGCGATGGAAGCTGAAAGAGCATCGAATAAATACAAACAAGTTGAATTCATGCGTTCCTATGTAGGCCAAAGTTTTGAAGGGGTGATTAGTGGGGTATCTAGTTTTGGATTTTGGGTGGAAACCGTTGCACATAAATGTGAGGGCTTAGTAAGTATCACCACCTTATCAAAATATGATGATTTCAGACACCTTGAATCTGATTATGCCCTAGTGGGATTAAGATCTGGGCGTAAATTTAATATGGGTGATAAGATCATGATTAAAGTGGTTGCGGCCAATTTAGACAAGCGCCAATTAGATTATGAATGGGATATGAGCCCGGTGGTTTAGGTATAAATTTGGTAATACATCATTGGGTAATTTTAACCCATTTTTGGGCTTAATTTATTACCCACAACTGTGGATAAAAGAGCCAAAAATAGACCCCAAATTTTAAAGAAAAAAGGCCTCGAAAAGTTATCTTCGTAATACATCAAAATGGCATTTATAACCAGCATTTTTTGATGTAACGAAAGAAAAATAATATGGAAGATAATTTAGGATTAGAAGCCACACAAGATAGTGATCGCGTTGTAAGGGTCAATATTGAGGAACAAATGAAAACATCTTACATAGATTATTCTATGTCAGTGATTGTAGGTAGGGCATTACCTGATGTTCGTGATGGATTTAAACCAGTTCACCGCAGAGTTTTATTTGCGATGCATGAGCTTGGTAATAACAGCAACAAAGCATATAAAAAATCAGCGCGTATCGTAGGTGAAGTGATGGGAAAGTTTCACCCTCATGGTGATACTGCCATTTATGATACGTTGGTGCGTATGGCACAGGAATGGACCATGCGTTATAAGTTAGTGGATGGTCAAGGTAATTTTGGAAACCAAGATGGTGATCCGCCAGCAGCAATGCGTTATACGGAAGCACGTTTACAACGTATTTCAGAAGCGATGTTGGACGATCTTGAAAAAGATACTGTTGACTTTCAATTAAACTTTGATGATAGTTTACAAGAACCCTCTGTACTTCCAACACGAATTCCGCAACTTTTAGTGAATGGATCTTCTGGTATCGCAGTAGGTATGGCGACCAATATGCTTCCGCATAATTTAAATGAAGTAGTGGATGGTTGTATTGCATACATCGGTAATAGAGATATCACTGTTGAAGAATTAATTCAATTTGTAAAAGCACCCGATTTTCCAACAGGAGGTATTATCTATGGGATGGAAGGGGTTAAGCAAGGCTTAATGACCGGAAGAGGTCGTGTGGTTGTGCGTGGTAAATGCAATATTGAAACCAAGGCCAATGGCCGTGAATTGATTGTTATCAATGAAATACCTTACCAGGTGAATCGTGATACTTTAACGGATCGTATTGGTCAATTGGTGGTTGATAAAACAATTGATGGCATTACCCATGTGAACAATGAAAGTAATAAGCGTGAAGGTACCCGTATCGTTATTGAATTACGTAAGGATGCAGTTGCGCAAGTGATCATTAATCAGTTATTTAAATTTACCGAACTACAAACTAGTTATGGTATTAATAATGTTGCTTTAAGTAAAGGCCGTCCTAAAATTTTAAACCTTAGACATTTAATCAGTGAATTTGTTGATTTTAGAATGGAAGTGGTTATTCGTCGTGCTAAATTTGAATTAAAGAAAGCCGAAGATCGTGCACATATTTTAGAAGGATATTTGATTGCCTTAGACCATTTAGATGAAGTAATTCGTTTAATTCGTAGCTCTGCTAATCCGGATGCTGCTAAAGAAGCTTTGATGACTGCTGGCTGGGGTATTTCAGAAGTGCAAGCGAAAGCCATCTTAGAATTAAGATTACAACGCTTAACGGGTATGGAGCGCGAGAAAATTAAAGAAGAATTTGATCAGTTGATGAAATTGATTGCTTCTTTAAAAGAATTATTAGGAAGTGAGTATTTACGTTTTGAATTAATCAAAACTGAATTGTTAGAAGTGAAAGAGAAATTCGGTGACGAACGTAAATCTGAAATTCAATACTTAGCAGATGAAATGAAATTGGAAGATTTAATTGAAGAAGAAGATGTGGTTATCACCATTTCTCACTTAGGTTATATTAAACGTACCTCAGTTTCAGAATATCGCCAACAAAAAAGAGGTGGTCGTGGTGCGATTGGATCTAAAACAAGAGAAGAGGATTACGTTGAGCATTTATTTATCGCCTCTACCCATGATACCATGTTGTTCTTTACCGAAAAAGGAAGATGTTTCTGGTTAAGAGTGTATGAAATCCCTGAAGGTGAAAAAACAAGTAAAGGACGTGCGGTTCAAAATTTAATTCAAATACCACAGGATGACAAGGTAAAAGCTATTATTGAAGTGCGTAAGTTAGACGACAAGGACTATGTAAGCAATCATTATATCGTTTTATGTACTAAGAGAGGGATCATCAAAAAAACTTGCCTAGAAGAATTTAGTCGTCCAAGAGTGAGTGGTGTAAATGCAATTACCATTAACGAAGGGGATGAATTATTAGCTGCGCGTTTAACAGATGGTAATAATGAAATCATGATGGCGGTTAAATCAGGTAGAGCCATTCGTTTCCCTGAGGAAAAAGTTCGTCCAACTGGTCGAGGTGCCATTGGTGTTGCAGGTATTGAAGTTGACAATGATACCGATGAAGTGGTTGGATTGGTTTGTGTAAATAGAGAAGATAAAAATCGTACTATATTAGTGGTAAGCCAACAGGGTTATGGTAAAAGAACGGATATTGACGACTACCGTATTACCAACCGTGGTGGTAAAGGGGTGAAAACAATTAATGTTACTGAAAAAACAGGCAGCTTGGTTGGATTAATGGATGTTCTTGAGAAAGAAGATTTAATCATCACTTGTAAATCAGGGGTAACCATTAGAACCAGTGTTACTGATATCAGAGAAGCGGGTAGGGCAACACAAGGTGTAAAATTAATCCGATTAGATGAGGGGGATGAAATAGCAGCTACTTCAAAAATAGAAGAACAGGATGTGCCAGAATTAGATATTGTGGAAGGTGCAGAATCATCAGCGGAAGCAACTGGTGATGTTATTGCATCAACTTCTAATGAAGGCGCTATCGATACTGAAAATAAAGTGGATGATAGTTTAGATGATACTTTAAATAACACCGTTGATGAAACACCAGAAAACTAATTAATTTAATTTCCCCAATTAATATAAAAAAGAAAAAATAGCTCCAACCAAAACAAAAATTATGAAAAAAATTATCGGATTGCTATGCTTAGTGACATTTACACAAATGACCTATGCACAAGAC
>Ga0209190_1002761_pt1 | contig 11741 bp, 9 predicted proteins | sample M_140205_XF_Meta_FD_187315 | JGI IMG/M metagenome (GOLD analysis project Ga0209190, IMG submission 187315) | Freshwater microbial communities from Lake Montjoie, Canada to study carbon cycling - M_140205_XF_MetaG (SPAdes) (version 2) | ecosystem: Environmental > Aquatic > Freshwater > Lake... | reverse complement strand
TGGCTCGCGGACCAAGTCGTGCAAATCAAATGCGAGTTGCGGAAGACACGCACTGGAGACGATCTGCTCTTGTGTGGCGTGCGGCATGTATCGCCGTTCTTGGCGTACTCATCGCTGTTTCAGCTTCCCACGTTTCGATTTCTCGGCAATATGATCGCATGATCGAACTTGTTCTTCAAAATGCGACTGCGGACCAATTGAAGGAATTCATAGGTTCCGGGATAAAAGAATTCCTAGATAAACGTTGTGTTGTGAAGGGTTTGGTCGGAGCCACGGTTCACGATAACGGATCCGCAATCGTCTCGCTTTCGCCGACTCTGGATTCTGTGTTTGTCATGTGGTTCGATCTTCCTTCGACTCAAAAACTTTCATTGCAATTATGGGATTCTGACAGCGGAACAATTATCGATACTGGATCATTTTCGGTCGGACATCGTCTCGGTGGAACCCGAATCAATTTGAAGCCAGGAATCGCAACCCCAAATTCCGATTGGCGAATTACTGATGAACGTGGGGCGGTGCTGTTTTCTTCAAATCCGCAGTAAGACCGCAGGAATCAGAATTAATCCCCGGCCCGTCGGAGCCATTCTTCTTCGTACTTTGATTTCTCTCGCTCGACGAGAGTGCGATCATCAAGCAACATGTTTGTTTTCTTGCGGTCGGCATAAACCTCTGGATCGCCAAGTTGTTGGTCGATTGCTGCGAGTTTTGCATTGACGGTCTGCAAAATATTATCGAGTTCCGTCTGGGGAAGATTCGAAAGTGGATTTCTTGGATCAGCACGATTTGCACGGTCATTCGAAGTCGTTCGAGGTCGAGCTGCCTTCGCAACCGTCGCGGTCTTTGAATTTGTATTTGCTGCCTTCGAAATTGCGGAGGGTTTGGATTGGGGCTTTGGGGAGTCAGTTGTCGATTTCGCACTCTCATTGGGCGGAGTTTTTACAGTTTCCCCGCGAACGCGCATCGCATCAAACTCTGCGTATGTTCCTTGAAAGAGTCGCCACTTCCCATCACCATCGATCGAAAGAATTTGATCGCATGTCGCAGTGAGCAGGGCGCGATCATGGCTGACCAAGATAAGAGTTCCGTCGTATCCGCCTTCTTCAGGTGGAAGCGAGAGCGCTTGTTCGAGTCGTTCAGCGCTTGGAATATCAAGATGGTTGGAAGGTTCGTCCAAGATCAGCAAGTTGTGTGCTCCGGCGACGAGTCCCGCAAGGACTGCGCGTGCGCGCTCTCCACCTGAAAGCGATCCCATCAAAGATTCTTGAGCGCGTCCAGAAAAAAGAAATGCTCCTGCAAGGTCGCGCGCTTCTTGTTCAGAAAGTCGGACTCCATTCGCTCGGGGAGGAACCGTCATTTGCAGATATGTCCAAACTTCTTGTGTCTTGTCCAAATGATCATGTGTCTGTCGATACCACCCAACGGAAAGGCGAGGGCTGCGCTTGAGTACACCGGTGTCTGGTTTTTCATCGCCCATTAAGATGCGCAAAAGGGTTGTCTTTCCAGTTCCATTCGCACCAACAACGCCTAGGCGATCACCTGGTTTGAGAGTGAGTTCGAAGTCACTCAAGAGAACGCGTTCGCCAAATGCTTTCGAGACTTCGTGAGCGGATACGACGATGTCGCCAACGCGTTCTGCTCGAGGAAGTTCGAGTCGCATGACATCAAAATCGACTGGTCTTTCCACCAGATTATCGCGCTGATATCGCTCGAGACGCGTCGCGCGACCTTTCGCTTGACGCGCGCGCTGACCAGCCTTGTATCGAGCGATGTACGCCTCTTCTCGACCGATCTTGTCCTGTTGTTTTTCGTGAATGCGTTGTTGTGTCAACGCACGTTCGCGTCGCAAGATGGTGAAGTCCGCATAGTTGCCAGGATATTCTCGGATGCTTGCATCATGAATTTCGACAATGCGCGAGACCACACGATCAAGCAACCAGCGATCATGGCTGACAACGACAACTGACCCAGGGAATTCGTCCGCAAGAAAATCTTCCAGCCATCTGCGTCCTTCAATGTCCAAGTGATTCGTTGGTTCGTCGAGCAAAAGTAAATCTGGTTCTTCAAGCAGCAATCGCGCAAGTCCTGCACGCGCTCGTTGGCCTCCAGAAAGTTTGCTGACCAGCGTTGAAAACTGCGCATCGATAAATCCAAGTCCATGCAGAACAGCATCGATCTTGTGATCGACGGCATATCCGCCTCCGCGTTCGAATTCCGCATCAAGCGCCGCTTGCCTTGTGAGTAGGCGATCAAGATCATCCGCCGTCGCATGAGAAAGTTGTTCGTAGACCTGTTCGAGTTCGTGGCGAATCTCGCTCAGTCGAGTGAACGCGCGAGCCGCAGCTTCTCGCAGTGTGTCTGTCGGTTCGATGGTCGGATCTTGAGTCAGAAATCCAACGCGGCAACCACGCTGGAGTCCGACAGATCCAGCATCGGGCTTCGCTTGCCCAGCAAGCAATCGCATCAGCGTGCTCTTTCCGCAACCATTTCGCCCTACGAGTCCGATCTTTTCACCAGGTTCGATGGACAGCACCGCTCCATCAAGGAGGAGGCGGGTTCCATGTCCAAAGCGGACATTCGTCAACGTGGCAATCGGCATTTTTCGATACTACATATATAACCTGTCCAGATGAGCCTTTCGCTGAATCAATCTCCAAGCTGGATCTCGCATTGGAGAAAATCACGGCTATTCATCATGCCGCTCGTGATTCTTGGGGTCGGGCTTTTGCTTTCTTCAATTCAGGGGCGATCCGCAACTGCGGAGTCGCAGAGAGTTCACTTGTTTTTGATGCAGATCCTTGAAGAAACGGCACTCGACCAACAGTCGATGACGCACAGTCTTGATGCAAGCGATTCGATCGTTGCGAAAGAGTTTCGCATGCGAATTCGCAGGTCAGCGGGGCAATTGAAATCAGCTGTTCCACAGATCGAAGTGAAGGTCGGCGATTTTGGCGTTGGGTCTGCTGGAACCGCGACACATACTGCGCTTGCATGTTATCAAGGTGGTGAGGCAATCGCCGTTCGAGTTATCGCGATACCTGGTCAATCAGATATTAAGGTCGTCGGTGTCTTTGCGCCAAACGCCGCAGAATTCAGTTCTCTCCAACTTCCAGATTAAACGAGGTATGTATGCAAGTATGGCTCAACGGAAAATTTGTCCCTGCGCAAGATGCGAAAGTTTCGCTCTTTGATTCTGGATTTCAACATGGCGTTGGCGTGTTTACTTCCATGTGCGCAAAGCATGGCCGCGTTTTTCGAGTCATGTCGCACTTGGAGCGATTGAAGACTTCAGCAGTCGAACTTGGCGCACTCGAAGTTCTCCGGATCGAACCTCTCGCTGATGCGGTCGAAATGACGATCGCGCAGAACAATATGACAGAGGCTCGCGTGCGTATCACTGTGACTGCAGGCGATCTGAAGATGTTGAAATCGCCTGGAGTAGTTGGAGAACCTGCACGTAATGACCCGACGATCGCAATTGTTGTTCAGCCGCCGACTCCATATCCCGCAGAGATTTTCGAACGGGGAGTGCGCGTGCGCATTGCAGATGCACGCATCAATCCACACGATCCATTTGCGGGGCATAAAACGCTTTGGTATTGGCCTCGATTGGCGGAGTTGCAACTTGCGGCAGCAGCAGGTTGTTCTGAAGCACTTTTCTTCACGACCAACAATCGTGCATCATGCGGTGCAGTGAGCAACATTTTTATTGTGCGTGGCGGAACGCTTGTCACGCCGTGGGCGCGCGGCGAAGGCAACGCCGAACTTGCGGCGCCTGTTTTGCCCGGAGTGACGCGTGGCGCAGTGATCGAATGCGCTCAAGAGCGGGGGATTTCCATCGAACGAGCAGATTTGACGATTGACGATATTTTTGGTGCGGACGAAATCTTTTTGACGAATTCTAGTTGGGGTGTTTTGCCAGTTGTTGGCGTCGAGAAAAAAACAATTGCCAGCGGAGTACCTGGAGAAATCTCGCAAGCGCTTCGCCTTGATTATTTGCAGTTGGTCGAATCCGAGACTTTGATTGCGTCGAGCCAAGGCAAAGAAGGAATCTAGTTTGGGCGAATGACTCTGACGTTTTCGCGACCCTCTGCATCGTGGGTTGAGATCGAAGGTCGGCCTGTCGCATTTGTTGCGTTCAACGAGCGACGAACAAGGCGTGCGATTGCCAATAGCAAACCGATCGCCACGACGATCGCTACAAAGATTGCAAGAAAGAAAAAACCTGCAATGAGAAAGAACGCCACGATCGGAAGAACGATGATGAGCAAGAAGATCGCACGGAAATTGGAATTCTTGGAATTCATGGGAGAGATCGACGGCGCAGATCGATAGGCATTTGCAGAAGGTGGGAGTTGCACGGCAGGCATCAGGATAGGGCGGGGCAAGTCAATGCACGAATTGACGGGAAATTTGCAGCAAAGTTCTCTGCTCAATCTGTGTGGTGAAACTCTATTATGAGAGAAATGTCAGGCGAGTTCGTTCATCTTCACCTGCACTCAGAATATTCGCTGCTCGATGGTGGCAATCGCATCGAAGCGCTTGTCAAGCGTGTGAAGCAACTTGGAATGACTGCGGTTGCGGTGACCGATCACGGCAATCTCTTTGGAGCGATGGAGTTTTATGAGATCGCTCGTAAGAATGGGATCAAGCCGATCTTGGGTATCGAGGCGTATGTCGCTCGGGATCATGATGGCAAGGAAGGGGATCGCCGCAGTCGCGTCGCAACCAAGACGCAAGATGGAGGATCTCATCTTGTACTGCTTGCGCAAAATCTGACGGGATGGCGCAACCTGATGAAGCTGTCGAGCGATTCATTCTTGCAAGGTTTTTATCACCGACCACGCATGGATAAATCCACTTTGATGCAGTGGGGCCAAGGATTGATTGCGATCAATGGACATTTGGGATCAAGCATCGCATTTCACTTGACTCACTTTGTCCAAACTGGCCAAGCAAGTCATTGGGCGCTTGCGCTGGATGAAGCGCGCTGGCATGCACGGACATTCGCACCAGACGAACATGGCGAGCCGCGTTTTTATATTGAGCTTCAGCGGCATGTTGCAGAGCAAGAGAGAATCAATCCACTGCTGAAGAAAATCGCCGCAGAATTGAAGTTGCCTTTGGTTGTCGACAACGATGCGCACTTTCTGTTGGAGAGCGATCACGATCTGCATGACACGCTGTGCTGTATTTCGATGGCGAAGAATAAAGACGACACGGCGCGAATGCGCTATCCCAAGGAACTTTTCGTCAAGAGTCCCGCAGAAATGGCGGCAACATTCACCGAGCCAGATGAGCAGGAAGCGCTTGCAAATACAGTGCGAATCGCTGCGCGCTGTTCTGTTGAGTTGCCCCACGGAGAAAGTCATGCGCCAGTTGTGCGCGTCAAATCTCCCAAGCAACCAGCGCGATACAGCGGTGGGGATCTGACAGAGTGGTTCAAGGAATATTGTCGAAGCTTCGAGTTGAGTCCATTCGATGGAGCGAGTCATGCTTCGCAGGATGAATCAAAGTTGGAATGCGATCGTGCACTGATGATGCTCTGCGAAGCTGGTTTGATTTGGCGCTATGGACCGCATGGTGTGACGCCAGTCATTCGATCAAGGCTCGAGCGCGAGTTGCAGATTCTCGCCAACAAATCAATCAGTGCATACTTTTTGATCGTGTGGGACTTTGTCAGTTGGGCTGGGCAGCGGGGTATTCCAGCAACGGCACGTGGCTCGGGCGTTGGCACAATGGTGGGATATGTATTGGGTTTGTCCAATGCATGCCCTGAAAAGTATGGATTGCTCTTCGAGCGTTTCACCGATCCAGATCGCAGCGAGTATCCCGATATCGACATTGATATTTGCCAAGATGGTCGAGGCGTTGTCTTGGATTATGTGCGAAAGAAATATGGACATGTTGCGCAGATCATTACCTTTGGTCGACTGAAGGCGAAGGCGGCGATCAAAGATGTGGCACGTACGATGGGCGTTTCTGTTTCCGAGGCGCAGCGATTGTCCGATCTTATTCCCAGCGAAGTGAACATCACACTTCAGAAAGCGATCGATCGCGAGCCTGCTCTGCGTGCTGCGCGCGATGAAAACCCGCTGATTCGAAAGGTTCTCGAACACGCGCAGGGACTCGAAGATCACGCACGAAATTCCAGCACACACGCGGCGGGTGTGGTGATTTCGACTCAGCCTCTGGAAAACATCGTGCCGCTGTGTCGAGCAACGAGTGCAAGTGAAGAAACGATTACGCAGTGGGACGGACCGACATGCGAGAAAATTGGTTTGCTCAAGATGGATTTTCTTGGACTGCGGACTCTCTCGACAATCGAGTGCGCGAAGAAACTGATTCGAGAATCGCTGACACCGGCCGCGCAGTGGGCAGCGATTGGTCGCTCTGCAGAATTCGAATCCAAAGATGGCAATCGTGGCGCCGATCCGCTGGATCTTGATCGCATTGACTTTACAGATCAGCGCGTGCTCGCACTCTTTCGACGCGCTGAAACGGGCGGAGTTTTTCAGTTCGAATCTGGCGGTATGCGCAAGACACTCGCCGATATGCAGCCCGATCGTCTGGAAGATCTCATCGCAGCGAATGCGCTCTTTCGCCCAGGTCCGATGGAACTGATTTCAGATTATTGCAAACGCAAGGCTGGTCGTCAGGCAGTGCCGCATGTTCACGAAGTTGTCGATCGACTGACCGCCGAAACATACGGAGTCATGGTTTATCAAGAACAGATCATGCAAGTGCTGCATCAGCTTGGTGATATTCCGTTGCGTGCTGCATACACCATTATCAAGGCGATCTCAAAGAAGAAACAGGATGTGATCAACGCGGCGCGCGCCGACTTCATTCGCGGTGCAGGCGTGCGAGGACTTGCCGCCGATCAAGCGAATGATTTATTCGATCTGATTCTGAAATTCGCTGGATATGGCTTCAACAAGAGTCATTCGACGGGTTATGCGATCATCGCTTTTCAGACTGCATATTTGAAGACCTTCTTCCCCGCTCAGTACATGTCCGCGGTGCTGACATTCGAAAGTCAGGCGCAAAAAGTGGAGGATTGGGCGGTCTATTTGGAAGAATGCAAACGGATTCCTTGGGCGGATTCGACCAGCGAACGTCGGCACACTGGCGTTGAAGTAAAAGGACCAGATATCAATCTTTCTACGAAGGATTTTGCCGTCGTTTTTGGTCCAGACGAACCACACGATCATTTGCATGGTCATGTTCGATTCGGATTGCGTGCGATGAAGGGTGTCAGCGATGGAGCGATTACAGCGATCATCGAAGAACGCAACCGAAGTGGGCCATACCGAGATGTCTTTGACTTATGCGCTCGTATCAACTTGCGTGCAGTCAATCGATCATCGCTTGAGACTCTGATCAAAGCTGGAGTTTTGGACTCACTTCATGGAACGATTCAACGCTCTGCAGTTCACGCATCACTCGATGATGCAATTCGAGCGGGTCAGGATTTGGCGCGTGATCGTGCCGCTGGTCAGATGTCGATGTTTGCTGCACCTGATGAAGTGCCTTCAAATCTCGTCGCAACCCCTCTGCCAATTGATGCTTCGGATTCTTCTTCCGCATCAGCAGCGACATCTTCTTTGCAGCTTCGAAAAACGCAACCCTGGGATCGGATGACCGCTCTCAATTATGAGCGGGAAGCGCTTGGATTTCACGTTTCTGGCCATCCTCTTGATGATTGGCGCGGAGAAATAAACTCGTTCTGTAATTGTGACAGCGGTCGACTTGTGACTGGAGCAGGAGGCGGTGTCATTGTGATTGCAGGATTGATCACCCGAATTCGCCAGATCATCACGCAGCGGGGAGCAAGCGCGAATCAACGTATGGCAATCGCAACACTCGCCGATCGAACGGGAACATTTGATGCAGTGCTCTTCGCTGAAACATATGCGACATTTGGAGAATTGATTCAGGATGGAAAAGTTGTGGTCTTGGCGGGTTCGGTGGACACTTCACGATCGGAACCTGGCGTGATCGTCGATCGAGTTTTCGCAATCGAAGAAGCCTCTGCACATCTTGCGAGTCGAATCGAAATTCGATTGACCGATCCAGCGCTGGGTGGTTCGACGGGTGGTTCGACGGAAGAAAGTCTCACTCCCACAATTCGAATGTTGGCTGGCGCACTTCGACAAGCAGCAGGAAGCGTCTTGAGTCTGAAGGGTCGTCCAGTCGAAGTTGCCGTGCTGTTGGAAGTGGATGGCGGCATCGCAACGCTTCTTCCACACGGAGTTCGAGTCGTCGCCGAAGCGGGCGTGCTGCGAAAAATCACAGAGATTGTGGGTGCAGGGCGGGTGATCGTGCGTGGAGGATGGCTTCCGCCAAAGCGCGAGCGCGAAAATCGCGGCGGACCAAATCGCGGCGCGAACGGATCAACTGGTTCATGGAAAAAGTCGACCGACGTTCCAGCCGGCGCTTGATTTGCGATACACAATTCGCTCGTGCAAACGATTCGTATCACCCTGCCAAAATTCAATTGATTCAAGTGCGACGCGATAACCACCCCAATGTGGTGGTCTAGGAACTTCTTTGCCCTCGAAGTGATTTTCAACTTCGCGAATGCGCTTCTCAAATGTCGCACGATCTGCAAGCGGTTGACTTTGATCGCTTGCCCATGCACCAATTCGATTCATGCGAGGCCGTCCGAAAAAATATGCATCGCTGTACGCATCGCTCGTCGCCGTGACTTTTCCTTCGATGCGAATTTGTCGATCAAGATGATCCCAGTGAAAAAGCAGCGCTGCCTGTGGAGAATGCGATAAAGCAAGCCCTTTTCGACTGAGACGATTTGTGAAGAAAACCGCACCGTGTTCGTCAAATCCTCTCAGCAAGACGACACGCAGCGACGGAGTTCCGTCAGCATTCACAGTCGCAATTGACATCGCGTTTGGATTTGGAATTGGGAGTTGGAAAGCCTCGTCAAGCCAACGCAGAATTTCAACAACGGGATCCTTTGGTGGATGCTCGAAGTCCATCACAACAGGTTGGAATCCCAATTCGACAGCTGGCTGCTTTTCAAATCGGATGAATGGAAAATCTTCCATGGAATCGCTCATGTACAAAGGGTATGCGAGGGGAGGGATCAGAGCTGCTTCGGCGTGCGCCGATCGTGCGGCTTGCGGTGCGCGGGTCCTTCACGTGCAGAAAGTTTGAGCGCTTCCATTTTCTTTGGATCATCCAGACCAAAATAAACTTTCCACGCTTCAATTTGTTGTTGCGTCAGCGGATCGATCTGAGGCCTTGCTTTCGAGCCTCTTGCGCCAGATCCACCTCGTGCATTTCGTGGACCGCGTCCTGATGCGGCGTGATCGCGCGCAAGAATCTCCAGAAATTCATTTGCCGATATTGTCGGACACCGACGTCGCTTCGCGTGTTTGAGAATTGCGCGATCGCTTGTGACAACAGTCATTCGTCGAGGAGCCGAGCAACCATCGACCATCTTGGCAATCACAGCATCTGCGGAACTTTGACTGCCGGCATAATGAAAAACAATTGATCCCAGATCGGCGGTCGGCCGCCCACGAGCGGGACCATCACAAACGAGGCAGGTCGCTTCTCGCTGAAAACGGCTTCTTCCGATCAGTTCTGCCAATTCAGCCTCATCAAGGCCCGCAATTTCTGGGGGCAGAATGCCAGTGACGTGCAGGAGATTGTTGACATCAATAATGAGCGGCATTGGAGAGGGGTCCTTGGGTACTTTCCCATGATTGGCGTCGGCTTGCTTGGAATGACAAATTATGCTCTAATTCGGGACTCACCCCATACAAAGGATTCAAACGCAATGCCAATTCGAGTCAAGAGCAGAGGAAATGAAACAGCCGAACAGATGCTTCGCCGCTTTAAGAAGTTGTGCGAGCGTGAAGGAATTACCAAAGACCTGAAGCGTCGGCAATATCACGAGAAGCCCTCTGAGATCAAGCGCCGCGAAGAAATTCGCGGGCCACAGCGCACCTTTACAGTCCGACCCGATTCTGATCGCGGCTTTGGCGGAAGCAGCGGCGGCAGTGGCGGTGGCGGTGGTGGTGGCGGCGGTGGTGGTTCGTCTTCATCTGGCGGCGGTCCACGCGGTCGTTCTGCTGGCGGTCGCACTGGCGGTGGTGCTCGCACTGGCGGCGGTCGCACTGGTGGCGGTCGCACTGGTGGCGGAGCTCGACCGAGTGGCGGTGCTGGTCGCTCTGGTGGCGGTCGTACCGGAAGTGGTCGCTGATTCGTCACGCTGAATTTGCTTGTGCGCGATGAGTCGATCAACCATAAAGAGTGATGCTGCACGCACGAAGTCATTCGCGCTGGATGCTGCAAAGTTAATGTCTGAATTAAAATGTTCCGACGTTGTGATCCTTGACCTTGTTGGGCGATCACAGATTTGCGATTACATGTTGATTGCATCAGGAACAAGCCAACGCCAAATGAAATCTGTGGGTGAAGCGATTGACAAGTTGGGTAAGACGCAGGGTTCGCCTGCATGGCGAACGGATGCCGATACTGGAACAAGTTGGATCGTTGTCGATTTCGTCGATGTTGTTGCTCATCTTTTCGAGCCAACACAACGCGCGTTTTATGACATTGAAGGACTTTGGACTGACGCGCCGCGCTTGGCTTGGCGTGCAGCTGCGACGACGTCTCGCTGAGATGCGGATTCTTCTGGGGTTGGAGATTCTTACACAGGCTTTTCGTAAACTCATGAAATGAATATTTCTAACTTCGCCTTCGTGGTGTCGCTTTCTTGTCTTGGATTCTCAATGGCAAGCGGGGGGCAGGGCGTCGATGTCGCTCTTACTGGCCAAGCCGCAAGCGAAGTTTCAAGCGAAGTCGTCGTCGATGGTCCAAGCGGAAATAAACTTGCAGGAACTTTTCTGTTGCCTGAAGGCGCATCGCCAACGCACCGTGTTCCTGCAGTTGTGTTCATCACAGGGAGTGGGCTGCAGGATCGAGATGAAACGATCTTTGGCCATAAACCATTTCGTGCGATTGCGACGACGCTCGCGCAAGCTGGCATCGCGTCGATTCGCTGTGATGACCGTGGATTTGGAAAATCCACGGGTGATGGAAAGTTGGCAACGACGTTTGATTTCCTCGAAGATGCAAAGGTTCAGGTCGCATGGTTGCGCTCTCGCCCAGAAATTGATCCCAAGCAAATTGGGGTCGTTGGACATAGTGAAGGTGCATTGATCGGTCTCTTGATGTCGCAAGCGCCAGCCCCTGCAATGAATTTCGCGGTGTTGCTTGCGCCCCCTGGAATTTCTGGTGGAGAGATTCTCGTCGGACAATCTGCAGACATGTTTACGAAATTGAAAGTCCCGCCAATACAGTTGGCATTCACACTCGAAAAACACCGCGAACTGATTGACGCAGTCGTTGCGAATGCGGATGAAGCAACTTTGACTTTAGCAATTCGCGCATTAGTTGATGCCCAACTTGATTGCGTTGCGAAACCGAAGCCGCCAGAAGCAACGATCGAGTCGACGGTCAAGCAAGGCTTGGCTCAGGTCAGCAGTCCTTGGATGCGAACATTCATTGCGCTTGATCCTGCTCCTGCGATTCGCCACATCGGCGTGCCAATGTTGATTCTCTTTGGAGAACGAGATGTGCAAGTTTCTCCAGCGCGCAATTTTCCGCCATATCAAGAGGGAATTTTGGATTGTCCACTGAAGCCGACGATTGTGATTATTCCCAAAGCGAATCATCTCTTTCAGCCTGCGCGGACGGGAATGCCAGAT
>Ga0209190_1002760_pt1 | contig 11744 bp, 10 predicted proteins | sample M_140205_XF_Meta_FD_187315 | JGI IMG/M metagenome (GOLD analysis project Ga0209190, IMG submission 187315) | Freshwater microbial communities from Lake Montjoie, Canada to study carbon cycling - M_140205_XF_MetaG (SPAdes) (version 2) | ecosystem: Environmental > Aquatic > Freshwater > Lake... | reverse complement strand
CGGGAACAACGTTGGACGATGCTTTTACGTGGCGAAGTTCGGCGATACGGTGTGGGTGCTGCATTCGTTTGTGAAGAAGGCGCGGAAAACGCCAAAGGGCGACCTTGAAATTGGTATCAAACGGTACAAAGAGCTATTGAAGCGCATTGAGCGAGGCTGAAATGAAGAAGAATTACGTCAAGTCTGGAACGCAGGATGTCTGGGATTTCTTGGGCCTTTCGGATGACGAATCGGCGGAACTTCGACTTCGGGCCATGATTTACGAGAAGATCATGCGCGAGATCAAAGCGGAGGAGTTGACTCCGCGAAATCTTGAAAAGTTGCTTGATGAACAGCAACCGCGTGTTAGCAATCTCTTAAATGGGAAGCTGGAGAAATTTTCCAGTGATAAACTGTTTCAATATTTAGAGAAGATCGCGCCAAAGAAGCGATTCTTCTTGGGCGAGGAGCGACGGAAAGATCCAGGGCGGAAAGCGGGCTAAAAGGGAAGAGCGAACTGTGCAGCAAATCTGGGAGGTATGGTCGCTTGATTTGTCGTTGGTTCAGACAATTAGGAAAAACGGTTATGCCAGAAGTTGCATATAAGTACATGACGGCAGAACATGCAAGGGCCACTACACTTTATTTCTGCGTGTAAAGCCGAGTGCGAGAAAACGGTCAAGAAATATTTTCAAATTCTCGAAGATACGTTTCTCGGATTTTTTTTGGAGCCGTACCATCGCTCGCTGCGGAAACGTCAGATTTCCAGTCCAAAATTTTACCTGTTCGATATCGGAGTGAAGCGCGCCCTGGAAAGAACTCTGCGACAAGATCTAGTCCCTTCCACGTCAGCTTTTGGGGCCGCGTTTGAGCATCTCGTCATCGCGGAAGCAATCAGGCTGAATGAGTACAATCAGAGAGACTTTAAATTTAGTTACTTCCTCTCTAAGGACCACGGAGAAATCGACCTTGTGATTGATCGTCCGGGCATGCCCACAGCCCTCGTTGAGATCAAATCGAGCCAAAAAACAGACGAGCACAATACTCGTTATTTGAGATCCTTGGCGCCGTCACTCGAACAGTCAGAATCTTTTTGTTTGTCGCTGGACCCGCATGAGCGCGTTCGGGACGGTGTGAATTATTTGCCGTGGCAGAGGGGTCTCGCTGAACTTGGATTGTAACTGGAAGGCCACGAGCCTCCCCTTGTTCAGGGCAGTTGACGTTGCAATTTGACCCCTCGTTTGTACCCTGATGGTGAGCTGCTGAGGGACCGTTCAAAACGCCTTGCAAACCCGGATCATACCCGAGCACCACTGATACCGCGGATCTTTGGTGAAGTTTGAGCAATCTGGAATTCCGCCCGCATCCTCGTAACCGCCCGGACATCCCGGGGCTGTCGTCGCATGCGCGGATATCCCGAAAACACCGACATTTTTTAAAACCCGATCCGTCGGCAAAATAGCAGCGATGTCTTTCGTTTGCTTGCACCATGCGGCTTCTTTGTAACTCGCACTGTTTGTGTGAGGTCCCGTCACGATTCCGTAAACATGCCCGCGCGCAAGTCCGACATTTCCGGACAAAGATTCCCAGCCCTCTGGACATGCGCCGCCAAGAAATAAATGAAATCCAACAACAGGACGAACATCTTTTCCAGTTTTGGTGCACAGCGGGCGGTTGCCGAAGCACTGTGGCCCATAATTGGGAGTCACATAACAATCGCCAATGGAAGCGACTTGCAAGTAGCCTGTGGGACACGCGATGGCCGTGCGGCCATCACGACAGGTATTACTCGGATCTGCCGGAAGTCCGCAGGAACCTGGGCCGTCACCACCCAAGACAAAGTCTGTCATGGCTGGCAGTTCAGCTTTTATTGGGTCTGCCGGAACGGCTTCGATGGGTTTACCCTCGTCAACCGGACTGGGTGTTGAGATTGGAGACGGAACAGGCGTTGAATCGGCAATCGATTCCCCTAATTTTTGCGTCACTGGTGATGAGCTGGTCCTTGCAGAATCCATGCTCTTCTTTAAACATCCCGTTACCGCCACGAGGAGCAAAGCCGGAATTAATGCGGACTTGCGAACCTCACGCACGTTTGTAAAAAATCTCATCACAGGGCCCTCCGATTTCTGCCAATCGGATCGGCAGGTTACACATAATCATTAGAGTGTTTGCTTAAAATAGATATTTCTCTATCTATTCCCGCTAGTTACCTGAAAAAGAGCCGATGGCACGAAGGCCAGAGAAAGAACAAATTCACCAAAACTCGGGGGCAGGATATCAACCCTTGTGATCGTATTGGCCGGGGTCAAGGGACTGGTATCGATGAGCACGCGAAGGTCCAATTTCTTCGTACCTGACTCAACATTCACGGCGACAATTTCGGCATCCAGAAACCAAAACCGGCGACGACCCAAAGGAAAATGGCACTTAAAAAGAGACTCCTTCGCCGAAAAAACTTCAGCAAGCGACACGGCTCCATTGGAAATAAGCTGCCGATCAGAATCGGTGCATATTTTTTCGACGAGTTTTTCGGAAATGCGAGATGGTCGTTCGATATCGATCCCAATGGAAGCGCACTGTGCCGCCGGTGACGTCGCAACAACTACATCCCCAAGGCTGTGGCTGAGAGATCCGCAAAATTCTCTGGGCCATTGAATCAGACCATCTGCATCGCGACCGGGATCCGACGCCAAGCCCGCCGCCAAACGAACAAGAAAACGAGTTCGCAAAAACTCCTGACGACGCGCCGGATTTGAAATGGCCTTTAGGATCTGGCGGTTTTCCTGGGACAGGGCGTCTTCCAGGTGCCTGGGGTCTAAGGCGTTGTCGTTGGCATTATGGCTATCGTGGCCCGCTGCGGCTGGCATAAAAAGAAAACGGATCCCGCCGTGAAAAAATTCATGAATCTCACGGTGGAATTCTAGTTGCGACATTCTAACGCTTAAATCCTGCCCGTCAGCTGCAAATATATGATTGACGAGAATGGCATTTCACCAAACTCGCTGCCCGACTTCCCGGTGAAGAAAGTCGGCGTGAGGGCCACGGCAATTAACGGGGAAACGGCGCGGCGCAACTCGATATTGGCAAAAATGCTCTGATCGTCAAGATTTTGCAAGACCGATGCACCAAGGCGGGTCTTTGGAATCAAATCTTCATCGTGGAAGGCAGCAAACGCATAGCGCCGCCCCAAGAACCTCGAGTCCGGTTTTTTGTCCCCATTGGCATCATCAAGGCCGCGGATGTAGGCAAAAAAGTCCTTGAATTGCCCGGATGTCAACCCGCTTTCGTTGTGCATGTATTCAAGGGTCATGGACCGTTTTCCGGCAATAATAAACCGGCCCCCGGCAAGAGCAAATAGACTGGGATCGGTTGACTTCAAAGTCGAGTAGGCACGCTCACGCTGGGTCGTGACGGCCCGCTGATGGACTTGAGAGCGTCCATCGATATGCACCTCCAGCCGGTCTGCCATAATGAATCGGGATGCTGAAAATCCAGTGGTCACGGCATCTTCTATTTGGGATGTCATTTGCAGGCGCAGGTCAGCGCCGAGAAGTTGCGCGTATCCCTGCAGCCAGGCTTTCCCCTTCCCCGCCATAGCGGACCGCAATGGAATGAATCCAAGACCAAACTTCCAGCCGCTGCCAGAAGCGGCGATCCGGGTGAAAACTTTTCCTTCGCGCTGATAAAGGGGATCGATCAGGTCTTTGTCTTCGTTGAGCAGATCGGACGGATTCATCAAAATCCCGGGGCCATCAAATTCAACTTTTTTTCCTGCCGTCAAAGTCAAACCGGCGCCAGCGATCTGGGATTCAATAAAGGCCTGTTGGATGACCAATTCAATAGGGCTATTTGGCGCGGAACGGGGTGTGCGAATGCCGGCTTCGAAGACAGCCGAGTCTTCGTATTCCCACGTGGAATCAAAGCGAAGGGTTGCGTAAATCTGGTCCACAAAGTCCTTGTCTTCCGATGCCCGGTGAAAGGCTGCGCTGGTGCGCCGGCCCAGGGACGACATCCGGTAGATGACTTCCGGGCGGACGCGAGACGTTGGCTCGGTGCTGGACTCAACTACCGCTTCGCCAGGCAACTCAGCGGAAATTCCGTGGCCGGCAAAGCAAAGTGGGAGGGCGAGGAAAAAGGAAAGTGAAGAAAGGATTCTTCGGCTTCGCCTCAGAATGACGGGGTGCTCACTCAGAATGACGGGGTGCTCACTCAGAATGACGGGGTGCTCACTCAGAATGACGGGGTGCTCACTCAGAATGACGGGGTGCTCACTCAGAATGACGGGGTGCTCACTCAGTTTGACGGAGTGCTCGCTCAGAGTGACGTTGTTCATGATGCGGCCACTCCACTAATTGGTGATGATGCGGTCACCTGACTCAAGTTTGCTGAAGAGCGATTCGGCATGACTGCGGCGTCGTGAATCATTCCGGCATCCACATCCTTGTTGTAGGAATGCTCATAATGATCTGGATTGGCGAGGCGCTTGTCGATTTGTTCCAGCACATATTTTGAATGGGGATAAAAGTGCGTAAAAATCCCGATCAGGCGCATTCCGGCATCAAACCGCGCAGGGCCATAACGCAACATTTTCCCCATGCTCCGCCAGTAGTGCCAACGCAAATCTGGATCCCGCGTCATGAACTTCGTCAGGTTCCAGAAACCGAGGAGGCTGCGTTTCCATTCAAACCAGGATGGGACATGCAGGCTTTTCGTGCGAAGGCGTTTCGTGGTCTCGATGGCACGCGCAAAATAAGATTCAGGAGAATAAATGTTGGCAATGACATTACGGTATTCGCGAAGGATTTCATGGGTCGGGCGCGTCGTAACAAAATTCAATCCGGAGACTGTGTGATCACCCGCCACCGCAGAATGGATCACCAGCCGGTACTCTTTCTGATCCAAAGGAACGACGATCCCGCGTGAGTCCAGGAGGCGACCTTCTTTTTGTAAACGTTTTGTCAGCTGCGTGTTAGGTAGTGCTACGAGAAGTCCCACCGTCGCCATGCAAATGGCAGTGTCTTCAATGCATTTGGTCATCCGCACATCGATGCCCGGAAGCTCCGAATCAAAACCCATGATGAATCCGCCGAGGGCAACGATTCCGTGCTTATAGAGCATGTTCACGCGATCCGTTATGGAATGCATCGTATTCTGGCTCTTTTGGGTTTGCATTAAGACGTCGTGGTCGGGCGTCTCGATTCCCATGAAGACAAAACGGAAATCTGCGGCCTGCATCAATTCCAACAGCTTTACGTCGTCGCCCAGGTTCATGGAGGCTTCGGTTGCGAAAAAGAAAGGATATTTTTTGCTCTTTTGCCAATCAGTCACAAACGGTAAAAGTTTTTTTACATTGCGCTTGTTGCCGATGAAGTTATCGTCGACAAAATAAATTGATCCGCGGTATCCGCAGTCGTAGATCGCCTGAAGTTCGGCCAGGACTTGTTCCGGCGATTTCGTCCGGGGCACGCGTCCGTAAAGTTCTATGATGTCGCAGAATTCACAGTTAAAGGGACAACCGCGTGAATACTGCAAACCAACTTCGACATAATTTTTGAAGTCGAGCAAATCAAAACGCGGGATCGGAGTCGTAGAAACATCTGGTTTTTTATTGGTCTTAAAAACACCACGGGGGTTTCCGGCGCGCCATGCATCGAGCCACACACCAATAAGATTCTCGGCTTCTCCCACCACTGTAACATCGGCTTCGGCATACAAATCGGGCTGACTTGATGGATCCGGACCGCCGATTACGACAAATTTTCCTGTGGCGTTGGCGCGCTTGACGATTTCCAGCAGGCCTTGCTGCTGCGGCAACATTCCGCCTACACAAATCAAATCCGCCCAGTTCCACATCTCTTCGCTGAAGTCCTGGACATTCAAGTCCATCAGTTTGAATTCCCAGTGCTGCGGCAACAATGCCGCGACGGTGATCAAACCCAACGGTGGACTGGGCGACTTGGCATTGATCAGCTCGGCAGCAGCCACATAATTCCAATAGCTGTGCGGAGGAAACTTTGGTGAGACAAGCAGGCACTTCAGTGCCTGGTCTGGATGCGCGGAAAAACCCATCCTCTGACTCCTCTAGACCCACAAGGGCCGTACCGGCGCATGCGGGCAGATTAACAGCAAATTCAGCGATTTACGGTGTAGTAAAAGGATAAACCAGAAGGCGCTGGATATCCAGTCTGCCGGGGGAGGGGGAAAGGATCCTTCGCTGCGCTCAGGATGACGGGGTTCGCTCAGGATGACGGGGTTCGCTCAGGATGACGGGGTGCGATCAGGCTCAGGATGACGGGGTGCGATCAGGCTCAGGATGACGACTTTCCGCGGAAAGTTACGAATTGTCACTTTCGCGATCGAAGGTGCAATGACGCTCTAGGCGAATGATACATTGGGGCAGCCGGGCATGGGAGGCCCCGCAGAGCTGTCATGCGCCACATGGAAGTTGGTGTCAAAGACCCAAGGCCGACAGCGCATGACGCGACTGCGGGGGGCACCATGGGCGAGCGCCGGCCCAATGAAGCCTTCGCCTGTGGCGTTTAAGAAAGGATCCTTCGCTGCGCTCAGGATGACGGGGTGCGTTCAGGGTCAGGATGACGGGGTGCGTTCAGGGTCAGGATGACGGGGTGCGTTCAGGATGACGAGGGTTAACCGAGTTTATAACCACCGTCGATGGTGACCACCTGGCCGGTCATGAATGCAGCGTGCTCAGAGGACAACATGACAGCCCATGCGGCAATATCCTCTGGACGACCGAATCGTTTTAGTAATTGATGATTTAGGATCAAATCCTTTGCAAGTCCGATAACTTCGCGACTCATCTCGGTTTCGATCACACCAGGGGCGATGCAGTTGACGAGGATATTGCGAGAAGCCAGTTCGACGGCCAGGCTTTGGGTGAGGCTTTCAAGAGCCCCCTTCGAGGCTGCATAGTTGCTTTGTCCGCGGCCTCCGCGGGACGCAGCGATCGACGAGATGTTGATGATCCGTCCCCAGCGTCGCATCATCATTCCGCGAATCACCGACCGGGAACAATGGACTGCACCCATCACGTTCGTGGCAAAAACCTCATCCCAATCTTTATCCTCGAGCATCATGAATAAATTGTCGCGGACAACGCCGGCATTATTCACAAGAATATCAATCGCGCCAAATGCAGATTCAATCTGGTCACGAGCCCGCTCCACAGCTGACGCGTCCGTGACATCGCATCGCAGGCTCAAAGCCCGTCGGCCCAAGGCTTCCACTTCTTGTGCAACCGCACGCCCCGCATCTTCACCAGAGCGCCAACTGATGGCAACGTCGGAACCAGCTTTCGCGAAGGCAACAGCCATAGCTCGGCCAAGTCCGCGGCTGCCACCCGTGATCCAGACACTTTTTCCAGTCAAGTCGAGGTTGAACACCGGTGCCCCCATGACGTCTTTGCGCAATAATCAAAAAGGCGATCGCCATACTCATCAAAGCCTGGGCTGGTGCCAAATTCATTACCCAACACAGCCTTCGCAACTGAAGTATCAAAAACACGCTCGCGAGATCCAAGATATGGCACATGCCAAGCCAACGTTGTCAGAATCTCGCGCATCGAATGATTGCAGAGCGCCATGACTGGTCGTGACAATAGAACCCGAAGTACCCATGGTGGGCTGAGAGGCAATGGCTTGCGACCAAAGGCCCGCCCCGCCGCGGCCATCACGTCAACTGGACCGGGAGCCTCTGCACCAGAACAAAGGTGCAAGGTCCGTCCCGTGATTTTATCTGGTGGCAGTTCACATAACCGGAAAATTGACGATGCGACAAAATTGCTGGGGACAATGTCAATGAGAGCATCACGTGCCACCGGGGCCCGGGGCACAACGTCCCGCAGCCACAGCCGAATCACTGAATAAATAACGCGAAAATGCAGGGTAAAACCACTGCGACTATCACCGACCACAATTGCAGGCCGGACGATCGTCCAGGGCAAGGCTGACTTGCGGACAATCTGCTCGGCCTCCCACTTGGATTGTTCATATGTATTATGAAAATCCGATTCTGACCGGATGTCAGTGGACACATCATCTTCGATGATGATTCCGCGCTTTTTGCCGGATACGTAGGCCGTAGACACATGAATGAAACGGGCAATTGAATTCGTGCCAGCAGATTCCACAGCTTTGATCAAATCACCGGTAAGCTCGACATTGATCCGCCGCGCCTCAGCGATTGGCAGATCAAATGCAGTCTCTGCCGCACAATGAACCACGCTGGCCTCGGATGCGGCCCCGAGGACTTCACGAAGTTCGCTCCAGTCGATGCATTCCACCGCATCACCGAATTGAGCCAAGCTTGCGACGTGGCGCTCTGCACCAGCCCGCACCCAACGGGAAAAAACCTGGTCCAGCCTTTGCCTTGGCGAGAGTCCGTGCTTTGAACGAACAACGGCAACCACGCGGGATCCTGGAATTCCCCGCTCGCGAAGTGCGCGCAAAATTTCAGAACCAATAAATCCATTGGCTCCCGTGATAAAGATGCGCTTTGCGTCAGTCATGCTTTCGACACCACGAGGCTGCATGAAATCCCCAAAAAACTGCGTTGGGTCACCAAAGCCTGCCGCACTCCGGGAATGGCCTGCGCCTGCGAAGATATAGACGAGGTGATCTCACGGTGGCTCCCAAGAAGATCATCTTTTGCTGAAAAATTAAATGTCGGCGGAACCGATTCGCACAACAGGGCATCCAGGGCAGCAATGCACGAGGCCACACCGGCCGCCTCTCCCAATTCACCCGTAACGGCTTTTATCGAAGCCAAAGGCGTACCGGGAGCCATCGTTGAAGTATAGGCATATAGTTCAACAGAGTCAGAGCGGCTCACCCCGTTGCCGTGACCAATGATCAGGTCTGGGGTATAAAGTTTTCCGTCGCAATTGACCCCAGCCTCGCGGCAAGCCCGCTTCACAGACCCGGATAAACCAGGCGCCGATTCTTCCTGCATGAACTCGACGGGCCCGTCACTACCCGTACCGTAACCGTCAATAAAACCCCAGATTCTGGCCCCGCGCGCCCGGGCGTGGCTTTCGTCTTCCAGCATCAAAAACGCCGCACCTTCACTCAGCACCGTTCCGCAGCGCTGGCGATCGTAAGGACGCAAAATTTCTGACGCGCTCCAAGGCAATTCCGCACTGCGTGCCAGATAGCCGCTGTTGACTCCCGTCCCGACATGAAACGGCTCTACCGGGGATGCAACACCACCGGCAAGGCACAAATCTGCGCGACCTGTCTGAATGCTGCGAAATGCCTCACCCACTGCACGCAAACCGCTGACATTGAAATCCATGAAGTTGGAGTTCACGCCGCGAATGTCCAAGGCGATTGCCGCAAAACAAAGCGTGTTGTTCATCAGTGTCTGGAGAACCACCATCGGGTTCACCAGATCCATCATTTCAGATCCAAATTTCAAACTGTCAAAAACGCCGTCCTGAACACATTGGCGGACGAGTGGAAAGTACGGAGTAAGGTCTTTAATTTGCGTGCTGCCCGCGCCGACATACATGCCGAATCGCTCGGGATCAAAATTTTGAGTTCCGGGTTTAATGCCGGCATCCGATGCAGCCCCAAGGGCGGTTACCAAACCAATCACGTCCTTGCGCGTCAGGATCTTTTTAACCTTACGGTCAGGAAGGCGCGACACCGGCGGCTCTGGACATTCACCAGCATATTTTACAGCCGTTCCTGCGAGTCCCGACGCAGCTCCGACTTCTCCAAAATGAGTCCGACCCTCTCGCCAACTGGCAATGTTGGTGGCCAAGTCATCGCCAACCGCTGTGGAGATGCCGATACCTGTGATGGCCACCCGGCGCAATTTCATTGCGTCACCTCTGCCGGCGAAGTCCGATGGGTTTTAACGAGGACCGCAGAATTAGATCCACCAAAACCAATGGAGTTTGAAAGTGCCGCGCGCAGTGGTTTTTCCGGAGTAAATTCTTTCGCAAGATGGGCCACAAAATCAAAGGCACATCCAGGGATCGGATGGTCGAGATTTATAGTCGGCGGAACTTTTTGATCACGCAAGGCCAAGACACAGAACATCAGTTCCAATGCGCCAGCCGCCGAAATCAAATGCCCCGTTGTGGATTTGGTTGAAGAAACACACAAGTCCGTGCGCTGTTCGCCAAAGACACGCTGAACGGCATGGCACTCGACGCGGTCATTAACTTCAGTGGAGGTTCCGTGGGCGTTGATATAGCCGATATCATTTGGCAAAAGCCCCGCCATCGCAATTGCTTGCTGCATGGCCTCCACAGTCCCGCGCCCATCCGGCGGCAAATCCGTGATCCGAAATGCGCTCTCCGTTTCGCCAAAGCCAGCAATCTCTGCGTATATTTTTGCGCCCCGCGCGATGGCTCGGTCACGACTTTCCAGAACCAGCATCGCTGCACCTTCGCTGGCAACAAAACCATCACGGTCCCGGTCAAAGGGACGCGATGCCTTCTGCGGTTCATCATTCCGGCGACTCAATGCACCGAGCAAACAAAAACCAGCCAGCAACAATTCGCCGGCCAGAGAATCGGCACCGCCAGCCAAAACCACATCAGCCTCGCCCCGTTGGATTTGCAACATCGCCTGCCCGATCGACTGGCCACTCGATGCGCAAGCCGTATGAACCGTTGTCACTGGGCCTTGGGCATTCCAACGCGAGGATAAAAGATACGCTAACGTGCCCGGATGATTTCGCAAAAAAATCCGTGATTCCGTCTGATCCTGAACCACCCGACCCAGTTCGGTATAGTTTCCATCCACAGCCAAACTTCGTAACATCGACGCCAATTCTTTTGGACTGACGGCGCCTATGCCTGCCCCGACACTGATGCCGAATAATTCGGGGTCACAGGCAAGTGCATTTTCCGTGCGTCCATCAACAGCAAGCCGGCTCGTCACAAGGCCACTGTCCATCATGGCCTCATAGGCTGCGGCCAATCCAAACTCGGACGGACGATTCAAATATTTTTGATGCTGAGGCAAGTAAGCATCTGCCGAGAGTTCAAAGTCCCGCACTTCACAAGCGAACTTGACCGGCCAAGTCGATGCCTCAAACTGCGTGATCGGCCCAGCGCCACTTCTGCCAGCACACACACCGGCCCAGGTCGACTCCCGGTCGTTACCCTGAGGCGAAACAGCACCAATGCCCGTGATGACGACACGCCGCATCAAAGATTGACCTCCACCGGTGGAGTTGGAGGCAACCAAAAGTCGCCGCGGGCAATGTCTGTGGCAAACATGGTCCGGTATCCAAATTCAGCCTGCATCACACGCTGGCCATTGGCTGTCGCAACAGCCTGCACCACGATGTCCGAGTTGTGTTTAGTGGTATCGCCACTTTTCACATCAACCTTCACAACAAACTGGTCGCCCGGCTCGACAAATTTGCGCAGGCGAACATTACGAATCCAAGTCGGAATCAATGCCCGGCCACGCACCGGCGCATCAATTTCATCCTTCACAAGATACTGGCAGGTCTCACCGACAATGCTCAGCATCAAAACCCCTGGGACAACAGGCTTCCGTGGAAAGTGATCGCGAAAAAAGGGCTCGGAGGAAGCACAGTTTTTGAATGCAATGACTTGCTTGCCAGGTTCGTGATGGACGATCCCGTCGACGAGCCGCAGCGATTCAAAAGTCGACGCACCGGCAATCGCCTTTAGCCCCCGGGCCGCATTCAGATCAACGGAAGGTTTTGCGTCTTTGAGGTCGGGGCGATAAAGGCGGTTGAACATCCGCCTCATATTTTCA
>Ga0209190_1002758_pt1 | contig 11756 bp, 10 predicted proteins | sample M_140205_XF_Meta_FD_187315 | JGI IMG/M metagenome (GOLD analysis project Ga0209190, IMG submission 187315) | Freshwater microbial communities from Lake Montjoie, Canada to study carbon cycling - M_140205_XF_MetaG (SPAdes) (version 2) | ecosystem: Environmental > Aquatic > Freshwater > Lake... | reverse complement strand
TAGCAAGCGGATTCGCTGCGGCGCAAGGGGCGGCGGCTTTATTTGGTGGAGCGAATAAAGATTTAGAGAAAACACTTTTAAAGGTACAAGCGGCATCAGCAATCGCAGCAGGGGCGCAACAGATAGCGAATTTAGTTCAGAAAGAATCGGCGGCTTCAATGTTTGTTCTTTCAACGGCAACAAAAGTTACAGCCGCCGCGCAATCGTTATATGCAACAGTGACAGGGGTATTAAGTGGAGAAATAAAAATTGCGACAGTCGTACAGAACGCGTGGAATGCAGCAATGGCATTGAATCCTATTGGATTACTTGTGACCGCTGTTGCATTATTTGTTGCCGGGATATATCAGTTAGTAACTGCTGAAACCGATGAAGAAGAAGCTATTAGGAAAGTCAATATTCAACGGCAAATACAGGCTAATTTAATTAATGAAAACATTGAGTATATAAATCAGGAAGTTGAAATTAAAAAGAAGAAAGATGAAAATGAGTTAGCACGAATGAAACTCAATGGTGCAACGGAAGAACAATTTACAAAACAGAAAGCGCAAAATGTATTAGATGAAATAGGGCTTAATGAAGATTTAATTAATCAAAAAAATGACCTTATTGATATTGATGCTGAAAATTTAGCAGCAATGAAAAAGGCTGGGATAACAACAACTGAACAAGTAGAAGCATATAAAAACCTACAAGAGAAAATAATAAAGAATCAGCATGAGGTAGAGTTATTAAAATTGGCAAATGATGGTTTGAGTATAACATGGAAAACATTATTTAATTCAATAGGGGAGAATACCGAAGCAACAAAAAAGCAGAAAAAAGCAGATGAAGAACATGAGGCAGTATTAAAACGATTGAGTGACAGCGGATCGCCAGGCTCAATCGGTTATTACAATTTCTTATTAGGCGAAAGCAATACACGACTTGGTAAGTTAGTACCAGGAACGGCGGCTTATAATGCGGAACTTAAAAACAACATTAAATTACAAAAGGATTTAGCAGCAACACAGCAAGCTGCTAAAAGTCCCGAAGAATTGCAAAAAGCTGCCGATGTTGCTGCTAAAAAGGCGGAAGAATTAAAAATAAAACAAGCAGCTGACTTCGCCGCACTGTCAGAAAAAGAATATGCAGATTCTATAAAAAGCACTTCAGAATATTACGACCACTTAATCGCAGTTGCGAAATTAAACAACGAGGACACGATTGCCATTGAGAATAAAAAAGCGGAGGAGTTAATAGTTATAGGCGATGAATACAAACAAAAAACTTTAGCTCAACAGGATGCACTTCTTTTAGCGAAGAAAAAACAGAAGGAAGATGCAATAAAAAAAGAAGTTGATGATGCCGTTAAATTAGCACAGGAAAATCTTGCAGGTGGTGTTGGTGGTTCTGAATTAGGGAATCAGATAGCATTAGAGAATGCACTTTATGAACAAGCGAAAGTAGCGAACACAAATTTAGAGGAGTTAGAAAAAACTCATCTTGCTAAAATTGATGCACTTAAAAAAGCATCAGCAGTAAAAGCTGTTCAAGCTGGATTGAAGATGGCGCAGGATAGTTTATCCGCTATTCAGAATTTGAGTGATGTAGTATATAGTTCTAAGTTAGCCAATGTAAAAAAAGGGAGTAAGGAAGAGGAAGCGATATTGAGAAAACAATTTGAAACAAATAAGAAAATGCAAATCGCTTCGGCAATAATCAATGGAGCATTAGCGGTGACTAATATCATTGCAACAGTTCCGAAGGCTGACTTCGGCGTGTCAACTGCTATAATGTTAGTTGCGGCGGCGTCAGCAACAGCAGCGTCAATAGCTAAAATTGCATCAACAAAATTTGATTCAACAGGCGGCTCAAGTTCATCATCTTCATTCGGTGGAAGCGGCGCACCAACAACAGAATCAACACCTATTAACCCAAACAACCAACCGACAACAAATTTAAACGGACAGGGAGGAGGAAATGATAATTCAACGAAAGTATATGTAACGGAAACAGATATTAAAAGGGTTATTAATCGTGTGAATGTTATCGAATCACGAGCGCAATTTCGATAGGTGTTAAATAAACATTTATGCCAAGTATGTATTTATTGTTATGAACTTACCCATTTACCAACTCACACTTTCGGCAGAAAATGATGGAGTTGAATATGTTGCTTTAGTAGATTCACCTGCTATTCGGCAGGATTGGATTGCGATGAAGGAGCAGCCGGAACAATACAAGCTCAAACTTGTCAACGAAGAAAAGAGGATTGTCGCAGGGGCATTGATGATTCCTGATATGCCGATTTACCGAATGAATGAAAAGTTAGGTGAACACTTTGTAATCTTTACAAAAGAAACTATTGAAAAGATTCGTGATAAGTTTCATCGGTTAGGCAATAATGCCAATGTGAATCTGATGCACGACCCGAATCAGAAAGTTGATAATTGCTTTATGATTTCGGATTTCATTATTGACTCTGAAAAAGGAATTGCACCAATGAAAGGAACAGAACATTTAGCGGATGGTACATGGTTTTCTTTTTACAAAGTTGAAAATGATTCTGTTTGGGAAACCGTAAAAGACGGAACATTTAAAGGGTTCTCAGTTGAAGGACTTTTTACCTATTCAGACACACCATACGAAGCCGAAGTATCAGAATTTTTATCAACGATTAAAAAAACAGATTTATATAGTTTGTATTTATTAATAGAATCTGAACAAATGACCGCAAAAGAATTAATCGAGAAAGCAAAATTGACTTTCAAATCAACACCTCAGAAATTTATGGAAGTAAAAACACAAGACGGAATTGCAATAACCATTGACGGTGATGCGCCGGCGGTTGGTGCAGCTATCCGTATTGGTGATGCAGTTGCTCCTGATGGCGATTATATTTTGGAAGATGGTTCAACGGTTTCCGTTTTAGGCGGTAAGATTTCAGAACTCGCAACAAAGGCAGCAGAAGTCGGTGAAGGTGAGGACATGAAAAAGTTAATGGCTTCAATGGAAGAAAGATTGAAGTCACTCGAAACAAAAAATATTGAAATGGAAGCTGCTCATAAAACAGCAACCGAATCAGCAACAACCGCAAATGCAGCCGTTACAAAAATGGCTTCTGAAAATATCGAATTGAAAACAACTGTTGAAACATTAACCACTCAGTTGAAAGAAACTTTCGCAGTAGTGGAAGCAATAGCAAATGAAGAAGTTGTTGTTGATAATTCAGCAAACATTCAATTCAAAAAGAAAGAGGCAAAAAACTCACGCCTTGAAAAATTAGCAGAAATTAATTCAAAACTTAATAAATCTTAAAATAAAATGGGATACAGTTTAGGAACGCTCACAGCGTATGTAAAACAGAATGCAGATATGCTTGCCGTTGCTTCGGTAATGGGTGGTAAGACTGCCAAAATGATGACTCCGATGCTTGATGTGAAGTCAAGTGCGACCATCAATATTATGGACTCGGATGCGGTATTTCAAGCCGACACCGCTTGCGCCTTTAATGCTTCAGGAACCACAACTATCACACAACGGACGATAACAGTAGGTCGCGTGAAAGTTGAAGAAGCAACTTGCCAAAAAGATTTTGAAGCGTATTATACGCAACAGAAATTAAAAGCAGGTGGAACTTACACAGATATGCTTTATGCAGCAGATTATACTAACTTGAAAGTTGCTAAAATCCAATATCAGAATGAATTGGGTATCTGGCAAGGTGACACCACCAGTGCCACTAACAACTTATCATACTATGATGGCTTGATTAAGTTGATTGATGCTGCTTATGTTGGCACTTTAACAGGTAGCGTTACCAATGTAAACGCAAAGAAATTATCGGGAACTGCAGCCGTTACAAACGGTTCAGGAACTGTTACAGGGACTTCATCTTTATTCACAACTGAATTAGCAGTTGGTTCAAAGGTTGGAATTGTTGGTGTGCTTTACACCGTTACAGCGATTGCATCAGCAACCTCAATGACTGTTACTGCGGTTTATGCAGGAACAACCGCATCAGGGTTAAGCATCACAGGAGTAAACGCAGCGAATGAAAACTTTGCTTCACCTGTTACAAGTGTAACCGGAATCACAACTTCAAACGCTTTAGGAATTGCACAGTCAATTTTCAGAGCGATACCACAACAATTAATTGATAAATCTGATATTTCAATTTTCTGCGGATGGGATTTCTTCCGCACATTGATTTCACAAATCACGACTACCAATTTCTTTGCGTATGTAACTGATAGCGCAATTGCAAATGGTAGCTTAATGGTTCCCGGCACTACTTTAAAAGTTGAAGCAGTTGCAGGATTAACAGGTACCAATCGCCTTTTCGCAATACGCACCTCAGGAATGTTTTTAGGAACTGATTTGATGGATGAAGAAGAAAAGTTCACATTGATTTTTAACCCTTATCAGGGTAATCGCGGAGAGTTCACAGGTCGCTTCAAACTTGGAGTGAATGTAGCTTTCCCAACAGAAGTAACTCAATTTTTACTCGCTTAATAAAACTTTAAAAAATGGCTTGTGCTATAACATCAGGAATAAGTTCGATTGACTGCCGCGATAATGCCGCAGGGATAACTGAGGTTTTTATTACTGAACTTTCAAATAAAAATACCATTGGTTACACGAGTGAAAAAATTACCACTTTCACTTTAAATACAGGCACACAGTTTTGGGAGTTCCAACAAATCAAAGAAAGTTCGGAGTGGAATGAAACCCCAAAGATAAACATACAAGGAGGAACAATCGGCTGGGAGCAAGATGTAACAATCGTCATCCCAAAGAGAACAACTACTAAACGGAATATCATTACTGAGCTTGCTCAGAATACTTTAATGATTATCTGTTTAGATTTGAATGGATTGTATTGGTTACTTGGTGAGGTTCGCGGATGCGACCTTGCAGACGCAAGTAAATACGCTTCAGGAAAAGTAATTAGTGATGCTAACGCTTGGACGCTTCAGTTCAAAGGAGCAGAAGCAGTACAAGCAAGAGAAGTTGATTCAGCTTTGATGGCTACTTTGATAGCACCTGCTGCATAAAAGTTTTTTTTGATAATATAAAAGAGCCGTTCGCCATGAGCGGCTTTTTTATTTTAAAACAAAATTCAAAATCTTGTATTTATTAATAGATGCTGAAACTAATTAAAGCCACGACTAACGATGTTGTATTAACTCTTAAAGAAAAAGAGATTTATCCATTTCAGACATATATATTTATATTCAGAAGTTTGGATTCAACAACAAATTATGTGACATCACTTTTAAAAGCAGCTGATTCAAGTCCTTATCCATATCGTTACAATCGTTTTGATATTGTTGAAACTACCAACCCCGATTTAACAATTGGAGAAATTGAATTAGGAGTTGAAGGAATTTACTATTACTCAGTTTATTCAATTAATGCCACGCTCACACAGAATCAAGTTGAAGCAATTGCATTGATGACACAAGCGCAAATTGAAGCATATAGCAACTATGAGTTAGAAAGCGGACAATGTTATGTAGAAGGTTTTGTTAATAGCACTCCTTCTTATACTCCCGATGTAATTAACACCACAACCTACCAACCATCATGAAGAAGCCAACACCATTAGATACTAAAAACGGAATTGGCTCAATGGTTATTCAATTGGCTGCTCACAAAGTTCCTTTATTCGTTGAAGGAAGAAATGGTTATCAGGGCGGAATAGGAAGGGACGGTGACTTTATTATTTACGGATGGGAGCAAGATGATACCTATTGGAATAACCGATATTGTGATTACCTGTTACAATTATTTAATCGCAGTTCAAAGAATGGAGCTATAATAAGCGGCAAAGCAAAATACATTTACGGCAACGGATTTGATGAAGAATTAAAAGGAGTTGACGATATTGTAAAGTTAAAAGTTATAAATTGGCTTAAAACAATAAACCCAAAATATGACGCTGATGAACTTGCTAAGAGAATTGAGCTTGACTTTGAGATATTTGGCGGATTTTATTTATTGATAGTACCGAATAAAAAGAAAACAGGAATAGCGGCAATATATCATAAGGACTGGAGTGATTATCGTATTAAGAATAAAGACATGAATGCTTTTATATATTGCGATTCATGGGATCCGAATATAATTGCAAATCCAAAACTGCATGAATCATGGAAGGAATATCCTGCTTTTGAAGAAGGAAAATATAATGAGCCGTCAATTTTCTGTTACCGTCAATACAGACCGGGACTAAAAACATATCCATTGCCTGAGTATGTAAGTGGGTGCGCCGACATTGAAACATCGGTAGAGATTTCAAACTACGATTTGAACAATGTAAAGAATGGATTTTGGGGCGGTAAAATCATATCATATAACAATGGAGTTCCTGAAGAATCTACTCAGGCAGATGTAGAAAGAAAACTAAAGCGGAAATTTTCAGGAACTGACAATGCAAATAAGTTTCTTGTTAATTTTTCAAACGGAAAAGATAATGCAGTAACAGTTGAAGATATAAGTCAGACGAATGCTGATAAGATTTTTGAAACTACCGACCCACGAGTAAGTGAAGGGATATTCGTTGCTCATAAAGTAACAAGTCCAATGTTATTTGGAATTAAAACAGAAGGGCAATTAGGTGGAACAAATGAACTACTTCAATCGTGGTCAATATTTCAAGCAAATTATGTAGCACCACGACAAGCCGAAGTTGAAAAAGTATTCAACTACTTTGCTTCCATTGCAGGATTGCCTGAGGTGATAAAAATTAAACCATTGAAGTTCCCGATTGTATGGAGTGAGAATGTATTGAGCGCAAATCTTACAAAGGATGAAATTAGAGTAGAAGCAGGATATGACGCTATTTCTGTTGCCGAAGTAGTTCCGCCGGCGGTTGATGGAAGCGGTAATGCAATCGCACTGCCACAACCACTTGAAGCGGTGAATGATAATTTAAAAAATCTTACTGCTAAACAGCATCAGCAGATAAACAGAATAGTTCGACAATTTACCAAACAGGTAATAACCGAACCGATGGCAAAGGCAATGTTAAAATCAGGATTCGGATTATCTGATTCTGACATCAGTGCTTTTTTAGGATTGGAGGCGAATGATGATGTTGAGATGATGAAATTTTATCAGGTTCAAAATGAAAAACTTTTAAAACTATTCTCTGAATTTGGAATGCCACGCTCGCAGGTTTCTTTAATTGCACGAAGGTTTAAATTTTCAGAGGAGGAGCAATATGATTTTTACGGTGCTGATGTACTTTCAAAAAAAGAAGTTCAGGTTTTATCTGCTTTAGCTGATGATAAATTAGTTGACTTGATTGCTATTGCTGCTGCTTTAAATATTTCGATTCAAGTATTAAATGATATTATCGCAGGGCTGAAAGATTCGGGATATGTAGAAACCGAAAAAGGAAAAACGAAAACCATTTACACCATTACTTCAAAAGGCAGCGATATAATCGCCGCCGCACCGAAATCAGTTTCAATAAAAACAGTTTACTCTTATCAGGTTCGCCCAGACATGGGAGAACCACTTATTGAAGGTTCGCGTGACTTCTGTAGAAAGATGATTTCACTTGAAAGAGTTTACTCAAGGGCGGATATTCAAACCATAAGCGAAAGAGAGGGTTATGATGTGTTTCAATTCACCGGCGGATGGTACACAAAGAAAGGGGGAATACAAGGACCGGACACCACACCTTACTGCCGTCATAAGTGGGCGAAGGAATTAGTTTATGTAAACAACGACTGAAAATGATAACAGCTAAATTACTACCAGTCGCAATCTTCAAATCGCAAACCAATGTAGGCGATAATGTTGACCCTAAATTTCTGACACAATCAATCAATGATGTGCAGGAAGATTATGTATTGCCAATGTTAGGCACTGCGCTTTACAACTATTTACAATCGCTGATTATTGCCGACCCCGATTTAAGTTCTTCACCAAATTATAGAACCTTATTGCAGGATTATATTTGGGCGTACATGATAAAAGCAGTCAGCTATGAAGCCATGATTGATTTGGGTTATCGTGTAAATAACAAAGGGGTAAACAGAAAAACCGATTCTGAAATTATACCGTCTGATTTGAATGAGCTGTATGTGTTAGGGCAACGCGCACTTGAGAAAATGAAGGTGAAAGAAGGAAGATTGAAAAGATATTTACTTGCAAATGCTACTGCTATGTTTCCGCTTTACTTCATTCCGGGCAGCTCAGTTGATACCATTTATCCAAAGCGAGAAAATAATATGGGAGGCATTTATCTTGGCGAATTAGGTAACGACCAAAGTTCACTACCGAATGACAAAATTGATTTAAACAAAAATCCCTTTCCCAATGGCTTTCCCTATCCGTAAAAAAGGCAGACCGTCCGTAAAAGCGGAAAACATAAAGAAGTGTGAACAGTATTTAATTAAACTGATCAAATGCAAATCTTTACCCACAACCAAATCTTAAAAACCTTTTCCGATTTCGTTGCCGGTCACTTGCAATTGAGAACATTCGGGAGCGGTTCTGTTTCTGAAATAGCAGAGATTGAAGATGTGCAATATCCGTTGATGTGGGCAATGCTTCAACCTGGTTCATTCGCTCAGAACACAATTGCATACAACTATGATATTTTCTTTATGGACTTGGTGAAAGCCGATATTGGGAATATTGATGAAGTTTATTCAGATTGTATCTTGTACGCTGCTGATTTAATAGCGCAGCTTGTTTATTTGGCGAACAACGAAACCAATTTTTTTTATACACTTTCACAAAGTTACGAACCGTTTGAAGATGATTTTAAAGACGCTGTAACAGGTGTTAAAATTTCAGTAGAAATAAGAACAATCGGCTACCAAGATAACAAATGTAAAATACCGGAATCATGAGTACAATTTTAAATGCTTACAATTTAAACGGAGGTGACACCACAAGTTCAGTATTCACTTATGCAGGTTCTACAAGAAATTTAGATATTGAAATTTTAACAAGTTTAGTTAGCGGTTATTTTGCTTATGTGACAATAGAAACAAGTGCCGACCAAACTAATTGGATTCTTGTTCCCGATTCACAGATTCAAATAAACAGAGGGAGTGATTCTTATGTTTATCACATCACAGAAAGCGAAGGGGCTTATGTAAGAGTGAGATTGTTTAGAATGGATGCTCATTCAGGAACGATGACAATTACAGCGAGTGAAGCAGGCGGTGGCAGCGGCACACAAACACTTAATCAAACATTGGTGTTAGGCAACACCACAGGAGGTGAAGATATATCAATATCTAACGGAGACAAGATAGTTCTTGACAATGGATCGGAGTTAAGGGTAGGGACTTATGACTTCGGTGGAACAGGCGGTATAAGCCGAATTTGTTCGGTTGGCTATGAAGATATGTGGCAGTCGGGTATTCATCACATATTCGACAACAATGGATTTATAAGAGAATCTAATAATTGCTTTAATTATGTACCCGACAATACATTTGACAATACATTAAGATTTAAAGTTGGTTCACGATGGGTTTTAGATGATGGGACTACTTACATATGTACTGATGCAACGATTGGTGCGGCGGTTTGGAGTACACTTTCATTCTTAAGGTTGGATGGTTCTAATTCACCAACAGCAGATATTAGTTTTGGAAGTAATAAAATAACAGACCTTGCAAATCCAAATTTTATTTCTGGATCAGGGCAGACCGATGCTTTAAATTTAGGAAGTGCATTAAATAGTTTTGTTTTTTTTACTCCCGCTATAACCATAAACGGATTAGTTACATCAGTCGGTACTGAAACAATAGTTCAAGCATCACCAAATAAATCATATGATAATTATATCTGTTTAGGTATATTTCTCCAACCTGTTAATATTACAGGTGTTGGAATCTTAAATCCGATTTTTAATTTAGGAAATGATACGGGGTCTTTTAATGATATTTTAAATGCTTTCACTCCTGTATTTATTTCATTCGCAAATACAGAGGTTTTAAAACCTGTTCCATTGTTAGTCAGCGGAGTTTCGTGGACTGGTAAGGATATAAAATGCAGAGTCACAACAGCCGCAACTGGATATACAACATTTGACTTTAGCATCAGAGTAGCTTTAATGTGTATAACTTAAAGAATAAATTATGAACAAACTAAAAGCAAGACTTTATTTGTGGTGGGTTGGATTCAGTTCACCACTTGACTTCGATTTAAAAGTAATAGCGATAATACTATTTATTATTTCTGTTTTCTTTGTCACAAAGGCTAATTGTCAGACTACCTATACCAAAACTATAAAGTACGATATAATGTACGGACAGGCATTAGGCGTACACGATACAATGGAGAATTTATACTTCGATGTCACTAAGCCTAATAATAATCAAGACCATGCATTAATCATTGCGCTACATGGAGGCGGTGGATTTTTGGGCGATAAAGGTGACGGGCTTCATCCTTTGTTTGATGGTTTGGTTTCAAGTTTGGGAGTTACTGTCGCTTATCCTAATTATCGTTTAGCCGATACAAGACAATTTCTTCATAAGACAGTTGACGAGTGTACTATACTGATGCACGAAGAAATGTATAGAAGTTTACAAGATGCTTATGCTTGTGTGGGTTATATGCTTTCAATGCCTTCTATTTATCACATTGACAAAAATCAAATATGGATAGCAGGAGTAAGTTGGGGTGCTGTATGCGGAGTAATGGCTGTTCATTGGCAACCTTCTGAATATGCTGACTGCGATACAATGAAGTGGATGAATCACTTTGCCTACAATTATTCATTCAATATTGCAGGGGGAATAGCGATAAGTGGTGCGGCATTTACAATGTCAGATATTGATGTGACCGATAAGCCTTTAATATTATGTTACGGTGGGAAGGATAATACTTTAAAATGTTTTGGAGGTTCAAATCATAAGTGTCCTTACATAGGAAGTTGTCAGGTATTAAGTGCAGGAGAAACACCAACGACTTCAAATCCTGTTTATCCTTTTTATATAGCTGATGCAGCACATTGTTTAAAAGGTACAACACAAATGGAAACAGCACTTAATTTACTTGACGCAAAAGCATATATTAAATCAACCATTAGAAACCTAATCAAATGACACTTGAACAATTTATTTACATCATCGGAGCATTAATGGTAAGCATAATCGGATTCTTTATTGTTCGCTCAATAAATAAAAATGACGAGGTAATAAAAGACCATGAACACCGATTAAACGAACACGAAGAGTTAATTCAAAAAATGATGGGACAACTTGAAACCATGCAGAAGATTAACAATATGCAATATCAAGAGGTCAATAAAAAACTTGATTATATAACTGAAAAAATTGAAAGTTACGACGAAGGCATAAAGGAATTTTATAAAACTTACGAGCTTGTAAAAAAATGAGCAAAGTAGGCGACATATTAGGTAAGATAGTAGGCGGTTCAGCTGGTTCGATAGTTGATTCTATTGGAAATGTAGCTGATAAGTTTATCACGACAGGACAAGAAAAGGCAGAGTTTAAAGCTGAAGTAGAACAAGAGATTAACAGGCATATTGAAACAATGCAGCAGCAATTAAATGATGCCGAAAAAAATATTACTGATAGGTGGTTAGCTGATATGAATAGTGATTCGTGGATGGCTAAAAATATCAGACCAATGGTTTTAATATATCTGTTGGCAATATTGACAGGATTTGTTATAAGTGATTCGCTTCATACAAGTTTTTCAATAAAAGATAATTGGATTGATTTATTACAGATATTAATGACGACTGCCTTTGCTGCTTATTTTGGAGG
>Ga0209190_1002756_pt1 | contig 11761 bp, 14 predicted proteins | sample M_140205_XF_Meta_FD_187315 | JGI IMG/M metagenome (GOLD analysis project Ga0209190, IMG submission 187315) | Freshwater microbial communities from Lake Montjoie, Canada to study carbon cycling - M_140205_XF_MetaG (SPAdes) (version 2) | ecosystem: Environmental > Aquatic > Freshwater > Lake... | reverse complement strand
GAGCAGGTCTTTAAGCGAGTAGGGAATTAGGCAGGGAAACAGGAATGAAGGTATTAGTAACCGGATCACTTGGTTTCGTGGGCCCTTACCTGACAACTCACCTTGAGTCTTCAGGTGACGAAGTAATCGGTCTTGATAGAGCAGGCCCAGAGGCGTTCGACATCACCGACGCTGCAATGGTGCGCGAGCACTTTATGAGCGCTTCTCCCGAAGTCGTCTACCACTTAGCGGCACTAAGCCATGTCGGGGAATCTTGGTCGGCGCCAGAGGTGCAGTTCCGTGTCAACGCTGAGGGCACCCTCAACGTGCTCGCCGCATGCGCGTCGCTAGGGATCCGCAGGGTCGTTGTAATTGGCTCCTCGGAGGAGTACGGAACCGTTGACACAGCGACCCAACTCGCAGATGAATCCACCCCTCTTAGACCGGTCACCCCTTACGGCGCGGCTAAGGCAGCAGCAGAGATACTGGCGCTACAGATGGAGCGAGCAACCGATCTCGAGGTTGTCTGCGTGCGTCCATTCCCCCATACCGGGCCTGGCCAGACCGAGCGATTCTTAGTACCAGCGCTCGCCGCTCGGATAGCGCAGGCCGAACGCGATGGAGGCACTGAGGTCGTTATGGGCTCGCGTCATCCGATGCGCGACCTCTCCGATGTGCGTGATGTTGTACGCGCTTACCGACTGCTCGGGCTCGCCGGAGAGAGTGGGCGTGCATACAACGTCTGCTCAGGAGTAAGTACCTCGGTGGGCTCCATTGCGGACATGCTCGCCGCTGCGTCAACGAGCGAGATCACTTTCGTCACCGACCCTGCACTCGTACGCGCGATCGAACCTCCACCTCTTATTGGAGACTCGCGGCTGCTTCGAGAGCACACCGGATGGGAGCCCGAGTTCACGCTCTCAGAGACTCTTAGCGATGTTCTCGCTACAAAAAGGTCTGTTGCTCTGTAGCTAGTTCCGAGGGTTCGATCGGAGCCGCTTCTAAGAGTGGCCCCCCTTGACGATCAAGCCAACCAAGCAGTGTTGCCACTGCACGCGGATCATGGCGAAGTCGGTGACCGGCATGGTACACAAACCTAATATCTGCAGAGCCATGAGCCTCACCGAGTTCTATCGCATCGGTAGGGGCCACGACAGCGTCATCAGATCCATGAAGGATCAAGAATGGTCGGTCTCCAAGTTTTGAGGCCGCTGCCAATGGTGCGAACTCCTTGATCTCTCGCGTCCAACTCGCTGTATCGCTCGGGGCATCGGTGCTTCGGAAAACACCCATGCGGCGTGCATGAGTAAGGAAGCGCGCTGGATCGCGTAGCCAGTCGTTCAAATTTGAGTGAGCCGCAAGGGTAGCGACTCCACGCACACGCGAGTCATCTGCGGCGCAGCAGATTGAGAGGGACCCACCAAACCCTGCACCAATTAGCCATATCTCACTCACATCTGGGCGCGCTGCGACTTGATCTATTGCAGCGCGCAAGTCGGCCATCCAGCCGGAGATAGAGAAATCTCCATCCGAGCCTCCAGTTCCACGAAAATTAAAGGTCAATACGTGGCAGCCAACTTCCTTTGCAATGCGATCCGCGAGACCAGGGAATGTCAATCCAGACGCGATACGACCGCGTGGTGGTTGTGGAAAGCCGTGCGACAATACGATTCCGGGTACTCGTCGCGCTCCGACAGGGTGAGCCCAATGAGCGGCAAGACGAATTGTCTCTGCAGCGCTATCGCCATTCGTGACCTCTATATGGTCGTCCACTAACTCGGCCCCTTCAGCACACTAAATTCGTCTCGCTTAGCACCACGAGCAACAGCGCTTGGTAGCGCCTATAAGAAGTTAGGCGTTCTCTGCATCTTGGGATTCGCGGATACTTTTATGCGGCTTGTACCCACGGTTGCGCGCTTCGTTGAGGGTATCCGGGCCGAAAGAAATAAACCGCTCTGACTCCATGAGTTCATCGATGATCGCCTTATCGAGGCCAGGGAGATCAAGGTCATAAACAATCTGGGAACGCTTGTCCCCAACAAACTGATTCTCTTCAAAACGTATTGGTCGGCTCATGGCATAGAACCCTAGCGAGAGAAGCAGCGCAAGGCGCGACTCGACCTGGCCTTAGGCACCGGTCGTTGTCTCGCCATCGGTCGCGGGTCGCCCTACAGCACCGACCCTGCTCAGATAGGCGGTTAGGAGGTCTAAGACTGCCTCAACCTGCTCGCTCAGAAAGGCCTCTACTAACTCCGCTCCTAAAGCGTATTCTCCGTTCTCGCTACATTCTTCGCTTGTATCTTCGCTCCGAGTTGAACCCGGCGCAGCGATTGAGGTTTTAGCAAGAACGAAGTCCAGAGCATCAAGCACGAGGGGCTCCGCACTCTCCGCCGACGGCTTCGAGCGAGCCACTCCAACGGAGACGAGATACTCGAGAGCGGCATCAAGGATGATCCGCACATCGTCATGGGTGAGCGTAGCGGCGACAATCGAGTCGAGGTTCGCTACTACATACTCATAGGCATCATCGGGGTCGATTACTGCGAGCGGAGGTAACTCTTGCATCCGCTGGGCCTCGCGGAAAATTAAGACCGCAGCGATTAAAAGAATTACACCAAGAATCAGAAAGGCTATGAGGAGTGCCATATCGACTGCGAGCGTCGAGGTTAGCTAGGTGCAGACCTCGACGCCCCGACTCAGATTCCGATTCGCTGTGCTAGGAGCTCGCGGTGATAAGTAGCGTCACCAAGGAGAATCTCGCTGCTCTTCGCACGCTTGAAGTAAAGGTGTGCAGGGTGCTCCCATGTGAATCCGATTCCACCGTGGATCTGGATGTTCTCAGCGGTTGCATGGAAATACGCGTCTGAGCAGTAAGCCTTTGAGAGGCTGGCGACTACAGGCAACTCTTCGTTGTCCTCGCCGGCGGCCCATGCGGAGTAATACGCAGCGCTCTTGGCCGACTCGACCTCGAGGAGCATGTCTGCACATTTGTGCTTGATGGCCTGGAACGACCCAATCGGGCGTCCGAACTGAACTCGTACCTTCGCGTACTCAACAGACATGTCGAGGACGAACTGAGCGCCACCAGCCATCTCATTGCTAAGGCAGACCGCAGCCTGGTCGAGTGTCTTTGAGAGTGCAGACCATCCCTGGCCAGCCGCACCGAGCGGAGTGGCCTTTACGCCAGCAAACTCAAGCTTGGACTGCTTGCGGGTTTGGTCCATTGTCGCGAGTGCGGTACGTGTAAGACCCTTAGCGTCGCCTGCAACCGTGAAGAACGAGATCCCGGCCTCACCACTGGTACCAGCAGTACGAGCGGCAACGACAATGAGGTCTGCGTTGTTTCCGTCGATGACGAACATCTTCGTGCCATCAAGGACCCAAGAGCCGCCATCCTCGCGTGCGATCATCGTGATGCCATCCGCATCCCAACGACCATTTGGCTCGGTGAATGCAAGCGTGGCGATGGTCTCACCAGAAGCGATACCAGGTAGAAGGGCTGCCTTCTCATCCGAGGTACCCGCGTTGAGTATCGCGTTTGTGGCGAGAGCAACAGTCGCGAAGTAAGGAGAGCAGAGAAGGCGTCGCCCCTGCTCCTCAAAGACAATGGCGAGCTCTACGAAAGAGAAGCCCTGTCCACCAAACTCCTCAGGGATGTGAAGACTCTGAAGCCCAAGCTCATTGGCCATCTGCGCCCAGACATTTGGGTCGTATCCAACCTCAGTGTCCATGAGGCGACGTACCTCTTCCTCTGAGCTCTTCTCCTCCACGAATCGACGTACTACGTCGCGAAGTTGGTCCTGCTCCTCTGAGAATGCAAAGTTCATTTGGTATTTCCTCTCTTAGCGGGGTTCGCGCGGGAGCCCAAGCACCCGCTCGCCGATGATATTTCTTTGGATCTCACTCGCGCCTGCGTAGATTGTCTCTGCGCGACTCGACATGAATATTTGGTGGAAATCTTCTAGTTCGTACTCGCCATTTCCCTCGCTGGCAACGAGGAGTGCATCTGTTCCTAAGACATCCATTGCACGCTCGCCAAGTGTGCGATGCCAGTTGCTCCAGAAAAGTTTGCCGATACTGCTTGAGGGGCCAATAACTCCCCTAGCCACAAGATCAGTAAGCATACGCATTCCGTTGTACTTCATGATCTGAACCCCGATATAGGAGTCTGCAAGATCCTGACGAGTAGTCGCTTCTTTACTGCGGCCGTTGCCCTGAGCCACCTCGATAATTTCGCGCAACTCTCGCTGAAAGGCGAGTTGCTGGCTCATAAACGCAGTACCACGTTCAAATCCAAGGGTCGCCATTGCCACGGCCCAACCATCCCCCACTTCACCGAGTACCAGGTCTGCGGAGGTTCGGGCATCGCTGAAATAAACCTCGTTGAACTCAGCCGAACCCGTCATCTGGCGAAGGGGTCGAATCTCAACACCAGGCTGATCCATCGGCACGAGTAGATATGAGAGACCTTTATGGCCGGTCGATCCAGCCTCAGTACGTGCAACTACGAAGCACCACTGCGCGCGATGAGCAAGAGTCGTCCACACCTTCTGCCCATTGATGACCCACTCATCGCCATCGCGCACTGCGCGTGTTGCAACGTTTGAGAGATCCGATCCAGCATCGGGCTCTGAGTACCCCTGGCACCAGAGTTCATCAACACTCTGAATCTTCGGGAGAAACCGGCTCTTCTGCTCGTGGGTTCCGTATGCAATCAACGTTGGTGCGAATAGTCCCTCGCCGAAGAAAGAGATACGCGCCGGCGCGTTTGCTTTCGCGTACTCCTCGTTGAAGATGACCTGCTGGGAGAAATTCAGATTGCGCCCGCCGTACTCCTCTGGCCACGACATTCCAACCCATCGGTCGCGCCCTAGAGTGCGCTCCCATTCAATGCGGGTGTCCCAACCTCTTTCATCTGCCGGGCCTCCACGCCCACCGAGCGCTGCGAACTCGCCGACGAGGTTCTCGGAGAGCCATGCCCGAATCTCATCACGAAATGCTGCCTCAGCTGAGGTGTCACGGAAGTCCACGGGGGCGACGCTACCGGACTAAGCCATCGCCATTCCAACGCGGCGGGGTCCCCAAAATGGCATCTCTAAATCGCATATCTAAATGGCATTTCTAAGTCGCGGCTTCCGGCGCCGATCGCCTATCGCCATTACCCTTTGCTTTATGCCAGAACCTAAGGACTACACACCCACAGGACCTGCCCACTATGAGGACACACTCGTGAGGGTTGACCGATTTGTAGTGGGGCCCGTTGAGAACAATGTCTTCATTATCCGAGACAAGGGCTCAGGCGAGGCGATCCTCATTGATGCAGCCAACGAGCACGATCTCCTAGTGCCCCTCTGCAAGGCCACCGGTGTCAGGCGAGTGCTCACAACTCACGGCCATTGGGACCATATTCAGGCTGTCACGGCCGTCAGGGATGCCGGGATCGATGTGGGGGTCGCTGCGGAGGACGCCGCTGAGCTCTCGGGCTACGACTTCATCATTCACGACGGTGACGTCTGCCAAGTAGGGGCGCTTCGCCTCAAAGCCATGCATACGCCTGGCCATTCCCCTGGATCTACCTCGTTTCTGCTTGAGGGGACGCGCCTTCTATTCACTGGGGACACGCTATTTCCGGGCGGGCCAGGCAATACATCGTTCCCTGATGCCTCATTTGAGACCATCATCGACTCCATTGAGGGGCGAATCTTCACACTCCCGGCTGAGACCATTGTTCTGCCGGGGCATGGGCTCGATACGACAGTGGGGGCCGAGCGCCCCAGCATTGGAGATTGGGTCGAACGCGGTTGGTAGCCATAATTTCCACTACGCGCATAGGGGTATTACTGTGGACCCTATGACCTCCCCCACCGAAGCCCCAAATAGCACCTCCCCAAATAGCGCCTCCCCGAACAGCGCTGCACCGGTCCTATTGATCGAGGACCTCCATGTTGAGGCCGATGGGTCCGAGATACTGCGCGGGGTAAGCCTCTCTATCGGCGCCGGTGAGATTCATACCCTCATGGGCCCCAATGGCTCCGGAAAGTCCACCCTCGCTAATGCCTTGCTTGCGAACCCTGCCTACACGATTACCAAGGGGCATATTGTCTTCAAGGGCGAGGACATAACGCAGCTCCCAACCGATGAGCGCGCAGCGAGAGGCCTCTTCCTCGGCTTCCAACACCCAGAGGAGATTCCCGGCGTCAGCGTCTTGAACTTTCTGCGGCAGTCGATGGCCGTTCGAAAAGGAATCAACGACCTATCCGTTCTTGAGGTGCGTATGGCACTAATTGAGTGGACCAAGCGACTCGGTATGGATCAACGCTTTACACAGCGTTACCTAAACGAGGGTTTCTCTGGTGGCGAGCGCAAGCGTAACGAGATTCTTCAGATGGCTCTCATGGAGCCAGACCTTGCGATTCTCGATGAGACCGACTCAGGTCTAGACATAGATGCACTGCGCGACGTCGCGAATGGAATCATTGAGGTACGCAATTCTCGCCCCGATCTTGGAGTGCTAATCATCACTCACTATCAACGCATACTTGAGCACCTCACCCCAGATCGCGTGCACGTTCTTCTCGATGGGAGAATCGTGAGCACCGGCGGCCCCGAGATCGCACTACGTATTGAGGCCGAGGGCTTCGAGTCATTTAGAGATGAAGCAGCCTGAAGTGTCAATAGACCTAGCGGCAATTCGCTCAGAGTTTCCTCTCCTTAAGCGCCAAATAAACGGCAAAAGGCTTGTCTATGTCGATAGCGCGGCTACCTCGCAGAAGCCGCAGTCGGTTCTTGATGCGATGGATAACTACTACACAACACAGAACGCAAATGTGCATCGTGGGGTCTATACCCTCGCCGAAGAAGCGACCAGTGCTTTTGAGTCGGCACGCGAACGCACAGCAAAGTTCATAGGTGCCCAAGATCCTCACGAACTCGTATTCACGCGCAATGCGACTGAGTCAATCAATCTCGTGGCACGTACTTGGGGCTATCAAAATCTTCGCGACGGAGATGTTGTAGTCCTAACGGAGATGGAGCATCACGCAAATATCGTTCCGTGGCAGATGCTCAGCGCCGAGCGCGGCATAGTCATCCGTTGGATCCCAATCACGCCTGACTACCACCTCGACCTAAGCGATATCGATGCGCTCCTCGACGGAGCCTCGCTACTCGCAGTTACATCGATGTCGAACGTGCTTGGCACCGTAAATGACATTGAGAAACTCGTTGCAGCGGCGCGCAGTGCAGGCGCAAAGGTATTGGTCGACGCATGTCAATCAATCCCTCACGACCCGGTTGACGTAGTTGCGTGGGGTGCAGATTTTGTTGCCTTCTCAGGGCACAAGATGATGGGCCCAACCGGCATCGGTGGGCTATGGGCGCGCCGTGAACTCCTTGAGGAGATGCCACCCTTCCTCGGTGGTGGCGAGATGATTCGCGATGTTCGCAAAGACGGCTTCACCACCAATGATGTGCCCTGGAAGTTTGAGGCAGGTACGCCCGCCATTGCAGAGGCAATCGGCCTCGGCGCAGCGGTTGATTGGCTAAGCGCTGTGGGCATGGAGAGCATCGCCGGGCACGAGAGCGCACTCACCGCATATGCCCTCGAGCAGCTCTCCTCGGCCTTCGGAGACGAGATCACAATCTATGGCCCCCCTACAGCAGAGGGGCGCGGGAGTGCAGTCTCATTCCTATTCGATGAGATCCATGCGCATGACATCTCTCAGGTACTAGATGAGGATGGGGTATGCGTTAGGGCTGGCCACCACTGCGCCAAGCCCCTGATGAGAGTTCTCGGGGTCCCTGCTACCAGCCGGGCCTCATTCGCCATCTACAACACATTTGAAGACGTAGACGCCCTTGTGGAGGCCCTCCATAAAGCAAAAACATTCTTTGCCCGCTGAGAACGTAGGATTGCAGACGTGCCCGGACTCGAAGACCTCTATCGCGAGATAATTCTTGATCACTATCGCTCACCGCGTAACCGCGGCGAGTTACCAACGCCACCCGCTCTAAGCGCCGAGGGGTTCAATCCTCTCTGTGGAGACGAGGTTGTGCTTTACCTCAATGTTGATGCCGAGGGCAATGTCACAGATATAAAGACCGGTGGGCAGGGCTGCTCCATTAGTCAGGCCTCAACCTCAATGATGGGCGCTGCAGTGAAGGGTAAATCCATCGCAGAGGCACGACAATTAATCACGGCCTTCAAAGCGTTGATGTCTATCCACGAGTCCAAGCTCGAGGGCGGCGACGCTACTGCCGCCACAGAAGAGGCAATCGCAGGGGTTCGACTAGGCGACCTTGAGGCACTCCAGGGGGTAGTTAAGTTCCCTGTACGGATTAAATGCGCCACCCTTGCATGGAACACTCTGACTCAAATTCTTGATGAGTCAGACTCGGCTTAACTCCATATCCATAAACCGAGGAGAAGTCCAGAACAAGTCCAGAACAAGCCCAGAATAAATGAGACTTTCGACCAGTAAAAAAGGCACCTAGGACTTCCACGAAGTAATAAGATTATGAGAGTCGGGAATGAATCGTTCTCGGAGTACGTTAGAGACTAAGAAGCACTACCCCCTTATAAGAGCAAGACCGAGAGGAGCAAATGGTGAACACCGAGATGGTGCAACTCATTGACGCCGGACTAACAAGATTCGGCACACGCGACCTCGTCTCAGGTACTGAAGTCATGGACTTCCTACTTGACCTGCGTCTCTCAATCCTCAACCTTCCAGACCCGCTGGCTCAGCTCCTCGAAGAAGAGTCTCAGCCACTAGTCGGCTAACGATTTATTGCGGCGCATAGCGTCGCAGTAGTGAGGCTATAAATCTTCTGCCAATAGTTATGGAAGAATTTTTTTCTAGCCCGGCAAGACTCGCGTTCGGACGCGTGGCAGAATCTCCTTCATCGACGATCTGATCCCCGACGCATCGCAAGAAGCCGCTCCGTCAAGGCGCGAGCGTCGCCATGCTCGGAACTCCAAGGGCCCTCGCTCCCGTGTCCTCCTCATCGCGATCGCAGCAATAATCGCATTCGGGGCGATAGGAGCAACCGCGTTTGCTCTTACCTCTCAACCTGATTCCCGCCCCACTGCGGGTACCCCTGATACCTCCTCCACGACAACAACCACCACCACGATTGCGCCGACGACTACCACGACGGCTCCATTATTTGCACAGCCCGCAGCGGTAGATCTCCCTGCAGTACCGGCCGGCGAGGTATCTGAGGGGTCTACCGGCCCAGAGGTAGCTGCGTACCAAGCCCGCCTCGCATCACTTCACTTCGATCCAGGGGCACAGAGCGGAACCTTTACAAGCGACACCACATACGCGATACATACTCTCCAGAAGATGATGGGCGTTCCCGTTAGTGGTCGTCTCGGCGAGCCGGAGCGCCTTGCGCTGATGAACTTTCAATACCCGGCACCGCTAAAGCCTGATGCTGAGCCAAACCGCACAGAGATTGACGTTACGAAGCAAGTGATGACTCTCTACATAGACCGACAGGTTCGCCTCATCACAACAATCTCAACAGGCTCCGGGAAGAACTACTGCTACACGCCTTTCTATAAGACGGTTCGCGTCTGTGAGGACGCGAATACCCCTGAGGGTCGATTTACTTATACGTATTTTGTAAACGCATGGCATAGGTCGCCGCTTGGGCAGCTCTATAAACCCTTCTACTTCAACGGCGGAATCGCAGTTCATGGCTACCCAGATGTACCAGTGCGCCCTGCATCTCATGGCTGCACGCGAGTTCCAATGCGGGTCGCTGATTACTGGAGCACACTCGTAGCGAAGGGCGACGCGGTCTATGTAGTTGGGAAGACTGCAACCACGCTCTCTGCCCCCAATGTCATAAATCCTAAGCAGAGTGCATTGCCAGGGACGCGCACTGTTGGTGGCGTGCCGAGCGTCGCTGGTCAGCCGACTACTACTACCGGCGCTCCAACTCTTGGGCCGGTTGAGTCAACCTCTACAAGCACGCCGACGGAGTCTTCGAGCACCTCAACTACAACGAGCACTACAGAGCCACCGCCGCCACCACCGCTCTAAATCTTCGCTGTAAGCCTTCGACGCTCCTGTAGAGAGCGCGCAGTTAGCGGATTAAAAGGTTCGGTGCGAGAAGGGATCTGCTCGGTTGAACTCGACCGGCTCCGGGATCTCAATCCCTAAGCGCGCAGCGAGACCGTCGTAGCCCTCAACCTCTAACTCATCAGCGAGTTCTGGTCCACCACTTGTAACGATGCGACCCCCCATGAAGACATGCACGACATCTGGGTTGAGTTCAGTGAGGAGCCGGGAGTAGTGAGTTATAGCGAGAACGCCGAGACCGTCCTCTTGAGTCATCGCCTTAACCCTTCGCGCTACATCCCTAAGCGCATCAACGTCTAAGCCAGAGTCGATCTCATCCAAGACTGCAAAACTAGGGGCAAGCATCGCCAACTGAAGAGTCTCAGCACGTTTCTGCTCTCCACCGGAGAACTCAACGTTTACCCCTCTGGTAAGGAACTCATCGCGCACCGCTAGGCGCTGCGCCTCTGAGACAAGCCGGTCATTGAGCCCATCAACCTGAGATCCTCGGGCGCGCATCGCTGCCTCAAGCAGATCCTCAACGCGTACCCCTGGTACCTCAACGGGGTACTGCATCGCTAGGAATAACCCAGCTGCTGCGCGCTGCCATGTCTCAAGGCCAAGCAACTCAACGCCATTGACCGTTACAGACCCTGCAGTTGATTCATAACCTTCGCGCCCCATCAGAACGTGAGAGAGGGTCGACTTACCCGAGCCGTTAGGCCCCATAAGCGCATGGACCTCGCCGGGGAGAATCTCGAGGTCGACACCGGTGAGTATCTCCCCTCCGGCTACACCTCCACGCAGGCCCTTGATGATGAGTGAATTACTCATGGGGTTACCACCAGAACATCGTCTCCATCAACACGAACTCCATATGTTGGTACCGGGCGCGTAGCGGGCAGAGAGGCTGGCTCTCCGCTGACAAGAGAGAACATCGCACCGTGCTTGGGGCACTCAATCGCACATGCTTCGCTATCAATTTGGCCCTCGGAGAGAGAAGCCTCTGCATGCGAGCAGCGATCGCCTAGGGCATACCAGTTATCCCCGATGTGAACGACAACTACACGGTTCCCATCGACATCGACGCGTAGGGATGCTCCGTCTGCAATCTCGCTAATTGAGGAGACTCGAATCTCAGGCATGGGCGAGACCTGCATGCAAGTTGCCGATTTTGTCTTGTACTGAGCGCCGCAGAGGAGCGACAAGCGCAGGCACCGGGAGTCTCTCGAATACATCCTCGAAGAACCCAAGAACAATGAGGCGCTCTGCCTCTTCGGGTGGGACCCCACGTGTTGCGAGGTAGTAACGCTGGTCTTCGTCGATCGGCCCAACAGCAGAGGCATGAGCACAGCGCACGTCATCGGCCTCAATCACGAGGTTTGGGATCGACTCTGCGCCGGCACCCTCGGTTAGTACAAGGTTTCTATTGCTCTGTACCGCACGCGACTTCTGCGCCTCTGGTCGTATGTGAACCATGCCTGAGTAGACAGAACGCGCAGTATCTTCAACTGCGCCCTTGAACAAGAGATTGCTCGTCGTGTTCGGCGCAGCATGGTCTTGAAGCGTACGGAAATCAAGCATTTGATCGTTATCGCCGTAGTACACGGCTACCTGCTCCGACTCAGCACCGACGCCCTCAAGGAGCGACTCGCTTCGAAGACGCGCGTATGAGCCGCCAAGCGCTACCGCTGATGAGTGGAGAACCGCAT
>Ga0209190_1002753_pt1 | contig 11764 bp, 8 predicted proteins | sample M_140205_XF_Meta_FD_187315 | JGI IMG/M metagenome (GOLD analysis project Ga0209190, IMG submission 187315) | Freshwater microbial communities from Lake Montjoie, Canada to study carbon cycling - M_140205_XF_MetaG (SPAdes) (version 2) | ecosystem: Environmental > Aquatic > Freshwater > Lake... | reverse complement strand
TTACAAGAAAAACCAGATGGATCAGTAAGTCTTGCTGATTTTAATTATCCAGATGGAGATTATAATGTTAGTATAATAGATAAAGACGGTGATGTAATATCTAGTAATAATAAAATAATAAAAAATTCAAATGTAATTGAGTTATTAAGAAGGTTTGAAGGTTCAGATAAAATGACTGTGGCTCAATCTTATAAAATTCTATTTGGTAATTTAAATAGCAAAATACTTGAATTTATTATAAAAAGATGTCCAGATGTTAAAAAAATTTTTGTAGATTTTACGTCTTGTATTAATAGCAGGATTATTGATAGTAATAAAATGATTTATAAAATACCTCAAGGAAAATGGGTTAAAGCAGGGTTAGATTCGGATTCAAATTCAAATTTGGATTATGATTCAAATGTAAATATTGTTAATTTTCAAGACATTATGGAGTTTAGTGAAAAATATATAATTGTTAAAGGATTTATGCAAGTAGGAAAAACAAATTTTATTATAAGTAGTGCTGTTTGGTTTATGATAAACGGTATGAGTAGCATTATTGTTGTTCGTAACTGTAATGGAGATAAAGATCAGTTTGTTCGTAGAGTAAAAGAATATAATGATATATTAAAAACATATGTAGGAGAATCAAAATTTGTTATAGAATGTATTGTGGACAACGTAAATCCAAGTAATTTTTCAAGTAAAAATCCAAAAATAATAGTTTGTATTGCTAATATTGCACCATTAAAAAAATTAACTTTTATTATTGAAAACAACTGTTCTTTAATCTCAAAAAAATATCCGTTGTTTTTGGATGAAGTTGATTATATAGATTCAGAAGGAACAAGTGTTGTAAAAGAGCTTGATAAGTTAAGACAGCATTGTTTTTGTTCTTATGGTGTTAGTGCTACGATTTTAGATTCTACTTTTAAACGTGATGTTGAAAAAGGAAACGTAATAATGTTATCAACTCCTGAACATTATAAAAGTATAGTAAATTTTAAGTTTATTCACTTAGTTTACAAAAATTCATTGATTACTAAAAAAGACTCTGATGCATTAAGTGACTTAAATTTATTTCCATATTTAGATGAATTTTCTAAAAAACCTCCTTATTATGTAGAATTGTATGATAATACAGGAGAATATTCAGACTCTCATCATCCTGTTATATCTCTTATGCGAGTTGCAATAACAAATAATTCTAATATACGTCTTTTATGCGATATTGCAAACAAATACAATTTTCCTATTATGTATTTTCAAGGTGGTAAAGGGGCTGGACATATAACTCTTAGTGTTTTTTCTGAAACAAATCCAATAAAGTTAAAAAATGGATCTACGTCAATTATTGTTAACGGAGAGTATCATGATTTTGATAATGCTTCTCCTTCTATAGTTTTAGAGTGGTTAAAAAATAATGGAGGTGTTAAGCGTTTTCCTCGTATATTAATTTTAGCCGGATGTATGGCTGCTAGATGTCAATCGTTTGGTTCATCAGATTTTAATGTATGTCTTTTAAATAAGAAGCTTGCGTGGCATTTAACAGAAATGTATTTAACTGTTTCAACTATAATGGATCAACCTGAATTATTACAAACAGCAGGTAGATTGTGTGTTGTTGCACGTGATAATATACAGCCTTTAATGTATGCATCTAAAGAAACTTGTAATGATTTAATAAAAGCATTTCAGACCCAAGAAGAATTAATAGAAAGAGCAAGAATGTACGGAGACTCCGAAGGTATGGACAAAGGTATGAACGGAGTTTCTGAACAAAAAAAATGTATAGGTAAAATTATGGAATCTCTTCCAATGTACACACAAAAAATAGTGTCTGGTAGGTCTCTAACAAAAAAAGCTAAGTATAAGTTAAATTTAGTATCCAAAAAAATAGATATAGAGTCTGGTGGGTGGAATAAAAGTGATCTATATTGTTCAAAAAATATATTTTCTCAAAAAATAAATTTAGATTTTAATATTGGCAATCTTATTTTGGTTCCTCGTATAGATTCTCATCTATACAAAATTTACATTAATATAATAAATAAACTAAAGGGTAAACATTGGGTAGCAAGAGTAATTTTACGAAATGACAACACAGTGTCAAATTCAGCTCGGTTTGATGAATTACAAGGAAAAACTAGTTCGCAAAGTGATAAAGGTCTAATATGGAGAAAATTACCCGACAAACCATATGAGTATAGATATATTGAATAAATTTAATTAAATTTATAATAATAATTATTATAAATGACATTTCCTTGGAGAAAACATAGTAAACATGACCTGTTTGTTGAGTATGATAAATTAAAAGATAAATTAAATACAATAAAACATTTTAAATTTCCTATTCCATATACAAGAACTGGTATGAAATGCTCTAATATTTTTTTTCAAAAAGAAAGACTTAAAACTCCTTCACAAAATAAAATATCTTGTTTTAATTTTTGGAAACTTAATAAAGCTAAAATTATTAAATATAATTCTAAAAGTAGTAGCCATGATTTGTTTACTACAATAGTTTTTATGAATCACGCTCCTTCTCAATTTCCTCCTGTTACAGCTGGAATAATATATAAATATTTTGGAGCAACTAAAATATTAGATCCATATGCAGGGTGGGGAGATAGATGTATTGCAGCTATGGCTATGAATATAGACTATATAGGCATAGATAGTAATCCTAAATTATTAAAAAATTACAAAAAAATAATTAATTTTTTTGAAACTGATTCAAATATTCAAATTATTAATAATAAATCGGAAAATATAAATCTTAATAAATTAGATTTTAATTTTATATTATCAAGTCCTCCTTTTTGGAATACTAACAAAACAAAGCTATTAGAAGAATATACTAACACATCTAATAGCTATCAAAATTTTATTAATAATTCTATAATTCATTTGATAGAAACAGTAAGATATAAAGACCCAACTATTTGGATATGTTTACATATGCCACCTGATATGTATAAAGATATAAAAAAAATAATCGGACCATGTAATAAAATTATTAAATTTAAAACAACTTTAAATACAACATCAACTCAATCTTTATACTGTTTTTAATAAAAAATTTAATATAAATATAAAGATTTAATTAAAACATTAAAATGAATTCTTTTCCACATATTTTAAATCCTGAAAATAAAAATAATTTTCAAGAAATTTATTATAATATAGTATTATGTTTATTCAGAGAAAGTGTGTATAAACATGTTCTTGTAAAAGATGAAAATAATTATTTTGATTTAGAAAAGTTAAAAACAAATTATAAATTAACAGACGATCAATCCTTACAAATGTCTGATATTATTATAAATGAATTACAAGAATTAGGTTGGAAATGTAAAAAATCATTTAACCAAACGGCATTGTTTATATACTCAACAGAAAATCCTCCCCCTAGTTGTTGGGATGATAGTTTTGTATAAAAATTTTACAAAAATATTAGTTCTTTAATATGTCATGTTGATACATATCAGAAACTTTTCCGTTTGTAAATTGTATACGATATTTAAAATATGGTCCAAATAAATATTTTCCAGTTTTTCGATTATAAATTCCATTAAGTCCAAGTGTTTTTATAATTTCTCCGTATTTTATTTTACCGTTGATCCTATTAATCATAATTTTGTCACCAACTTTAAATTTCATATTTTTAGTTGCTTTACGACTTGATTTTTTATTTGATTTACGACTTGATTTACGACTTGATTTACGACTTGATTTACGACTTGATTTACGACTTGATTTACGACTTGATTTACGACTTGATTTACGACTTGATTTACGACTTGTTAAATCTTCTTTAAATTTATTATACGATTCAATTTTACCATTAATCATAATTTTGTCACCAATTTTAAATTTCATATTTTTAGATTGTTTAGGTGACTTTCTTGAAGATCGTTTAGGTGACTTTCTTGAAGATCGTTTAGGTGACTTTCTTGAAGATCGTTTAGGTGACTTCTTTTTTGAAGATCGTTTAGGCGACTTCTTTTTTGAAGATCGTTTAGGTGACTTCTTTTTTGAAGATCGTTTAGGCGACTTCTTTTTTGAAGATCGTTTAGGCGATTTTTTTTTTGAAGATCGTTTAGGCGACTTCTTTTTTGAAGATCGTTTAGGCGACTTCTTTTTTGAAGATCGTCTAAACTTAAATACCAGTGGTGGCATTTGCCTGTCTTTCTCTGCCTGTTTCTCTCTCTGCATTTCTTCAAAAAAGTTTGGCATTTTCTCTTTCTTAGGCATTTTATCTAAGTACAATAACTTAGATTTTTCTTTATCATATTCGTCCTGAGTAAATTGTATACCATTCATTGGTGCAGCCCACTTAGCAAATTCTCCTCCATAGTATGCTCCACCTCCTATAGCAAATGCCCAAGATCCTAAGACCGCCGGCGCAAAACTTTGTCCCATTAGTTTCAACAAATCATCCATACTCTTATTTATATTATCATCCACAGGTAGACGACCAACAGTAGTTGCTGCTAATCCAGCCACAACTGCACTTGATGGAGTCATCTTACAAAGAGCAATTGCTACAGGAGCTAGAGCTCCTATAGCACCTCCACACGCTAAACCTATTTGTCTGTACTGTTCTTTTAGTTTTTCTTGTACTGCTTCTAAATTTTTTTTATTTTCTGTACTTAGTGACATTTCAAAATTTAAAGTATTAAAACTTAAAACGTCAGTATATTTTTTTGTTTGTTCTATAGCAAGTTTCATACAATCATCATGTTCTAACTTTGCAGAATTTTTAAACTCCTTACTAACTTCACTAAAAAATAATTTATTAAACATTCCATCATATAATATTTTTTCTACTTCTCTAACTCCTTCATTGTTTTTTCCTCTTATTTTTGATTTTGTGTTAAACATTCTATTACATACATCATTATTTATACATATTATTTTTTGTAAATCAGTAATGTTATAATCTTTAAATTCTTGATCATCAACCATCTTTAACGTTTGCTGTAGAATATATTTTGCTTCTGTATAATCTCCTGACTCTTTATTATATACAGAGTCCTGTAACCAAGAGGTGCCTTGGCTAAAAATGCCTTCAACTTCTTTTCTTTGGTTTCTTAATATCTTTTCTAATAATTTTAAGATACCTTCTTTATCTATATTTTTTTTTGCATCTTCACCTTTTAGTATTGTATCCCACACCCATTCATTAACAGTTCCTTTTCCATTTTCCTTAGATTTCATATTATTAAGTTTCTTGGAATTTTCTTTAGACAACTTTATAATAGAATCGTATATGTGTTTATAAATTGTGTCCTTAAACTGTGCTTTACATTTAGTAACGTCACTATTATGTAATTGCTCAATTAATTGTAATGAATTAAAGTGCATTTCACGAATTTCCTTCATATACATTGGATCATTATAGGGTTTTCCTTTTGCTTGTATTTCGTTAACTTTTAAAAGCTCTAAACCTTTTGCCAATTCTTCGCTATTATAATCTGCTAGTTCTTTAAACACCGGCATAGGAAACTTTGGAACCTGTGGATTCTTCGATTGAAAATCTTCAAAAGTATGTCTCATTAATGAATTAGTGTTGTGTACATTTGTTGACAACTTATTTGATGTTGCAACAGCTCCTGCAACAGCTAACATTAACTTGTTCTTCAATCTAAATTTTGTATGGGGTTTATTACTTATATTACTTATTGTATCATTTACTACAGCTTTTAGTTGGATCATAACCATACATGCATCAAGTATTAATAATTCTTGAGCATCTGGAAGTTGAAAATACTTGTAAAGCATATCTAGTATTTTTATAAATATTGGTGAATTTATTACATATATTAGTTCTGGATGTAAACGTAAAACGTCTTCCCAGTATTGTTTTCCAATTGTTGATTGTAAATTAAAAATATTGCTAAGATCTTTAATACACTCTCTTAAAGATTGTATAAGATGGTTATTTAAATAGTTATTTAAATCGTTTTCATTCATTTATTTAATAAATAAATTAAATAAATTAAATAAATTATTAGTTTTTAATTTTAGATTTTGACCATATAAAAACACATATAATTAAAATTAATATTAAAGTAGACAGCATTATTATTATTGTATATAGTGATTGATCTGTATATAATATATCATCATATTTTGAATTAATATTATTTTGGTAGACGTTTATAGTTTGTACATTTGCATTTATCCCAGCAATCCAGTTTTTATAATCAGGTAAATCTTTTAAATTAATAAGCCTAGAAAAATCAATCCAAGGCATAGTAGCTAATATTCTACGAGAATAACCAGTTTCTGGGTCTCTTCCTCCAGCTGTTTCAGTTCGTTTAGTTACTTGTTTTCTTCTGTTAATTATTTCTTGAGATTCCGACCAAATATAGTTAGATGGTGTTTTTTGTATATTATATGATAATGGATACCAAAAATCTGGAACACCAGTTATAACATTTTCTTCTATTTCGCATTCGTTAACTCCTCTTAATATTTTAAAATATCCATCATCTCCCCAATCTGTTCCCCATGAATTTTTAACAATCCAATATTTTGTATTTGATTGTTCACCCCATCCTACAATTTCTATTGCATGCGCGCCAACTTGTTTATATTGTTTATTCCATTTGTATATACCTTTTCCTTTAAAAGTATAAAAATCTGGGTATATTTTTATAGCAGAACATACAGGACCCCATCTAAATATATCATATCTAATATTTTTTTCGTTACCATTATCTTCTTTTATACCAGCTATAGCATAAAAATGTAATGCTCTATAAAATTTAGCAGGAGTTCCAATTTCGCTAGAAGTATAAGGATCAAATTTAATGTCTGAACACATATCTCCTAATATTCCAGTCATTTGCGTACAAATAGGAGTTTTTTCCGGAATTGTAAATGATCCAATGCCTGATAATTGATTATAAATACCATAGGTTTTTAAATCATATGGAAAGCATTCTGAAGTATTTGTACCGTATACAAATAAATAAGTCCATGCATCAATTAATGAAGCTCCGAAACAAGCTCGAGTATTAGCTGAATATATTTCTTGTACAGAAACTTCTTCTAGATTATATTCAGGATGTTTTATATTCCTTAATCTTCCTTGTTGGTCACACAAAACTAATCTAGCACTTGATAAATCAACTTTTAATAGACCCATTGATTGTATGTTAAATCTGTCTGCTAAACAACTTGTAGATGCAAAAGCCCAGCAACTTCCGCAAGCTCCTTGATTTTTTGGTTTTGTTAATAATCCTTCCCATACAATTCTTCCATCAAATGAATTAGGAATATCTACATTTATATCAATGTCAATATCACACTCTTTCATTAAATGTATAAAATCTTTATTTATAGAGGTTGATTCACTTCTAATTATTGTATTTGTTGGATTTGAATCAATAGCACTTTGTAGTTTACCACTTAATAAATTATTATCACTTAAATTCATTTATAATAATATTTATAAATATTATTATGCTTTACATTGTTTACAATTTTCTTCGTCTTCTTCTGCTATGTACATATTGTTTAAGTCTTTATTTATACACATACTGGGTAATATGAACATACAAAACATAGCAAACAAAAGTATTCCAAAAAATATAGATATATGTTTATTTGTCATTTATAATATAAATTATAAATAATAAATTAAAAATAATTATACATATCCGCCTGTTTCATATATAGAAATTGCTGATCTACAATACAAATCATATGATGTATCATCCATAAAATTTTTAAATTCTTCGTATAATTCTTGTCTAATTGAAAGCAAATTTTTTCTAAAAAATAATAAAAAATTTAATCTATGTTCATAATCATTTGTGTTTATTGACATTTCTTCTAAAACTTTTTCTTGAAACTCTTGTAATAATTCTTTTTCATCTTTGTATTCATCTTTTTTATATTTTAACCCATAAAATTTAACATTATATTCATATTTTGTAATATCTCTAGCCCGTGCATTTAATCGCCCGTTAAAATTAGCAACTATTTGATCTCTCCAACTAATTCTCAAGTTAAATGCTCCAAATCCGCATATAACATTAACAAGACGTCCGGCAAATCCAGTTGAACATGTACCAGACATATCAACTAATTCTTCTAAAAGTCTCTTTCTCATATCTTGTTCAAATTCATGAGATGTTAAATATGTCCATACTTTTAAAAGTATATGTAATAATGTACAGTTATAGTTACTATATAATGCTCTATCTAAAAATATACGGTTCATTGAAATATTAATTTTATCGAGTTTTTCTTTGTATTTTAGGATTTTAGGATCTTGTTCTTCTTTAATATTTTCTTCTTGAGGATCTTGTTCTTTAGAATTTTGTTCTTGAGGATCTTGTTCTTTAGAATTTTGTTCTTTAGAATTTTCTTCTTGAGGATCTTGTTCTTTAGAATTTTGTTCTTGAGGATCTTCTTTTTTTATCATTTCATCAATTTCTTTTTTAACGTAATCGTAATTTATAACTGGAGATCCAGGTATTCCAGCTATAGTTTTCATTTCAATAGAAGACAAAAATTCTAATACTTCTAAAACGCTATCTTCTATTTCCGTTATATGAACATTTTGAGAATTCTCAAAAATAGTTTTAACCTCATTTTGACGTCCAAGAATCATAATTATTTGTCGTGCTATTATTTTGTTTGTTTCACATCCTACTCGTAATATAACATCAGCAGCATCAGCTCTAAGGTTATAATCTAGCTGTTCATCTTGGCTAAATTCTAATAAAGTATTTTCTATATTTGTGTGATCTGATAGGTCCAAGTTTGATTTACATTTTTGTATTAATATTTGAGCAGCTAGTATTCTATAAAATGTTCTATTAGTTTTTTTATAGAAAAATTTTAATGCTGTATATGCCAAAAAATCTAAATAATCTGATATGTTTTTATTTTCTAAAGAAAGTATAGTTTTGTATCTATAATCACACTCTAATTTTTCATCATTTATTATGTTACAAAAATATTGTTTAGACTCTGTTTTAAAATTAGAGTGTTCCATTAGTAAACATACAGCTTCAATTTGACACGGAGTAGCAACGTCAGACATATTTTGACAGACATAATTAAGAATTTCATATCCAATATCTTTTTTTTTGTCAAAGTAACAAATACTTTTTGCTATTGTTATTTTTAGTAACGATGATATATTAGAATTTATACATATTTCGTGTAAATATTTTTCTAATAATTTTGTACCTGAAAATTGATACATAGTAGAAATTCTGTTAACAAGTTCGATACATTCTTCTTGTCCAAAAGAAGAGTAAAATAATTCTAAAGCTTTAATTCTTAAACTTAGTGAAACTGTTAAATCAATAATTAACTGAGATAATGTATTTTTATCTGCGTCTATAATATTAACTTGTTCATCAAAAACAGTTTGATTTAGATTATTTATTAAAGTTCTACTGTTTGACATTTTAACGTAGTACAAGAATCTTTTAAATTAAACATAAATTTTACAACTCTGTATCAAAATAACATGCTCCTTTTTGTTTAATACATTCAAATATTTGTCTTCCTATTAACAAATCAGCATAGTTACTTACATCATTACAAGTAATACCTGATTTAATTTTTTCATCATTACTTAAATATGGAAAAGAATAGAAGAATTTTTTAATTGTATCTTCATTACTTAACATTGCTTCTATTTTTTTAATTTCTTGTTCTACAAGAAATAAATGATTTTCATCAAATTCATAAATTAATACATTACCGGCATAAATAGCTTTAAATCCGAATCTATCGGCACAGTTACTGCTTTGTATTCCAAACAAAAATTTACCTTCAATAAATCCTTTGTAATAGCGACCCATTTATAAGTAAAATTAATTTTACTTATAATAATTCAATTATTTACACATTTACATATTTACACCCATCAAAACAGTTACTTTCTTTTCTGTTTTTTTACCACTTGAGGAAAAATTCCACTTGTTTGTTATTACAGGGAATACACCTTTAAATCTATTTCCAATTTTTTCAAGAGAAGTGTTTGTATATTCTCGTAATTTTATCATTGAGTTAAAATAAGTTTCGAAATTTATTTTGTCGTTAACAATATTTCCAAATAAATCAGACATTATTGTTGTAAACATAGTTAATATCATATTTATTGCACCGTCTTTTTCTTGTTTTTTCATTTTTTGTTTAATTTTACTCATAAAATAAGCCTCTGTTATTTCATTTAACAAAAAAGATACTCTTAATTGTGAATTATTAATTTCATTAACTGTATTTGGATATCGAAATATTTCTACAAAAGTTATATGATTAACTAGACGATGAGCTTGACATAACATATCGGAAACATGTAATGTTGGTCCTTGTTTAGTATAACTGTATAGATAGTCTCGGTAGGCTTTTTCTACAGTTCTTACATCAATAAGACCTCCACACCTGACATCACCTGCGTTTCTAGGAATAACTCCATTATTATTTGCTCTTTGCCATTCATAATAATGAGGATTATGTATAACACCTCTTTCAATTGTTCCTTTATTCCAACTAAAAGCTGTATGACATTGCGTGCAATACATCTGATCACATCCATATATTTTATAAATAGGAGTAGAACATCCGGGACATGGTTTTGTATCTGAAGATAATAATTTTACAGTTGCAACTGTATCAGGATTACATTTGTGATCATCATCATATTTACCAATTTTTGGTATATGACAATCTTTACATACATACACTTTACACATACCACATTTAAGAGCAGTAGATAAAAATCCCTTACACTCTTCAACTGGACAAGCTCTTACAAACACTTCTTTCTTTTTTTCTTCTTCTTTCACATTTAAAGAAAATTTTAACTCTGTGCGTAATTTAGTTGCATCCCTTATTTTTTGTTGTAATTTTTTTATCTCTTCTTCTATAGAAGACATTTGTTTTTTAATATTTCTACATCTTAGTTCTTCAGTTGCTAAAGGTTGAGTAGAAGGTAACATACTTTTTTCTCGACCCATTAAAATTGAAGCTCTTCGTTCTCTATATTTTTTATTATGAAAAGTTAATGGAAAATTATCAGACAAAAATTCAAAACTCCATATTTTTTTACAAGATGTGCTCATACATCTTGGATTACTATCTTCAATTTCCATTAAAAATCTTGTAACACATTTATTACAAGCGCCAAAATTACAAAATGGACAACTAATAATATTTTGAGTATTCACGTCAGACGCGCATATATTGCATTCAATCTTTGTCATTTATTTCTTTGTATATTTGTTTAAAAATAAATTCATTTATTTTTAAACAAATATACACCAAAATACTTATTCACTTGGTAATTGGTAATTGGTAAAATTAAAATTGTAATTTATAATAAATGAGCTTTCGTATAAGAAATTATGATATAGTAAAATTTGTATATAGTAATAATAATAATAATAATATAAAAGCAAAAACTATTGAAATAGACAGTATTACATTAAAAACTGTTAAAGGAGAAAAAGTTGAATTAAAACTTGATTCAGTTGGTACAAATAATCAAATTTTAGTTTATAATGAAAAAGGTCAATTTAAATGGGAAGACAAAGAACAAAAAAGTTTGGTAGAAATGACAAATGAAGATCAAACTTTTAACTTGAACGACGACATACAAAACTTAACATTTTTAAATATAAGACAAGGAAATATATTTACACTAAATAATAACCAACATTTTATGTTAAAATATAATATAATATATAAAGTAGATGATAATTTAATTGATTATTATTTAAACTTTTATTTAAATGATAAA
>Ga0209190_1002750_pt1 | contig 11766 bp, 14 predicted proteins | sample M_140205_XF_Meta_FD_187315 | JGI IMG/M metagenome (GOLD analysis project Ga0209190, IMG submission 187315) | Freshwater microbial communities from Lake Montjoie, Canada to study carbon cycling - M_140205_XF_MetaG (SPAdes) (version 2) | ecosystem: Environmental > Aquatic > Freshwater > Lake... | reverse complement strand
ATTTCTCAGCAATTGCAGCGTATTCATCATCTTCGCTCTTCGTGCGAGATGTTTGTTCACTGAAACCGAGATCTGCGGCACTAGGCCCAGCTTGCTTTAATTTGCGCGCTTCTTCGAAGCGACGATGACGACCCTTTTTCACGAGAGGGCTCCGACCTAACTAACGGTGAAACCACCGCTTTGGACACAACAGTTTTATATTGTATCGCAGGCTGGTCTCAGAATGCTGTTATTGCTCGAAGTTCTCTGCTGGAGCCGCCCGCACTAGGCGTAACCCGCCTTTTCCATCAAAGGAGATACCGGCCGAACCCGCTCGCAGGTCGTCGAGATCAGACCCGATAATTTCCGCTCTCCAGCCCGTGCGCAATCGGGCGTGACTATTGCCACGTAGATAATCGATTATGTCGGCTCGGGTGGCCAGCAGGGCTGTTTCGATGCTCGTTTTACCGGCAACTTCACTGATCCAGGCCGAGATCAAAGTGGCGGCTGGTCTGAGGTCGCGGTCGAAGTCTTCAACGTCGTTGACTGGGAACTCTGCAACGACATCGCGACCTCTCGCTACTGCAGCAAGAATTTCACTGGCAATAGCGCCTTTGAGATGCCTCCCGTCGACCCCCCTGCACTGAGACAACTCATCGTGATTCTGAGGCGCTTTTTGAGATATGCCCAACAACGCCAGGTCAGGCAGAACTTGTCGGATGGGTGTATCGAGCTTCTGTGCCCGCTCTTCTCTCCATTGTGCAACCGATTGGGCAACACCGCGCGACTTCGGCTTCAGTGTGCGCGCATCTTTCATTCGCAGCCACGCCAATGCAGGGTCAATGGGTTGCGTCGGACGCTTCGCTAATTCTGCGCATGCGTCATGCGCCCAGCTTTCCCGGCGAAGTTCTTCTAACTGAGCGCTAATGACCCGCTGTAGGTCATGCAAATGTTCAACGTCGCTTGCCGCATAGGAACATTGGTCACTCGTAAGCGGGCGCCTGAGCCAATCGGTGAGTCGGTCGCCTTTAGGCAGCGAGATATCGAGTTCGCGTTGCACCAACGATGCAAGTGACGGCGTTGAATAGCCGATGAAACCTGCAGCAATTTGGGTGTCGAATATCAACTCTGGTTTCGCGCCACACGCGAGTGAGAGTATTTCCAAATCTTGTTGAGCCGCGTGAACTATTGCAACAGCACTGTTCTTGAAAAGATCTGCTAACGCACGTGCAGAAATCTTTGGAGCATCTAGAAGAAATGTTTCGTCTTCAACACGAATCTGAATGAGCGCAAGCTGGGGAAAGTATGTCTTTTCTCTATGGAACTCAGTATCAATTGCGTAGTTCGCAACGCCACGCAAGCGATCTGCAAGAGCCAAGACAGCTTGGTCTTCGTCTACCCAACGATAAGCAGTGCTCATCTATGCGTTTGGCAATTCACCGAGTACTACATCGAAGCCCGATTGGATCCATGCTCCTGTGCCACCTGCGACATTGATACAGGCCGCGCCGCTCTGTTCTGCAAATTCGCAGGCACGCATACTTCGGCCTCCCACTTGGCAAATGACATACGTAGGTTTTTGCGCGAGAAATGGTTCAACATTATTTTGCACCGTTGAGAGCGGAACTGAAATGGAACCCGGAACGTGGCCAGACAGATATTCATCTGTTTCACGCACGTCTATGAGCACAACGTTGGGTAACAAGGCTTTTAGCTCGCCTACCGATATTTCCTGAATTGCCATGACTCAATGTTAGTCAGGCGGGTGCGAGACAACATCACTACGAGCCAATCGTTATTTCGGGTAATTAATATTCGCGAGAAATTCATCGGGGAATGTGAGGAACTCACAAGAACACTCTGTCCACAGGTTCTTCAAAGAGCCGCACTCGCCCGCTTCAATACAGGCAATTGCATCTTCGTACCGAGAGGCGTGCACTGCTACCAGAACCCAATGTTTGTCTGAAGAGGTTTGTGATTCTGCGACAACGATTCCTTCTAGCTCGCAGGCTTGGTCTCGCAGTAAGCGCAGATGCTCAGATTGAAGCATAGGCATGTCAATTGGCTGAATAATCAATACATTGCTCTTCGTCTGCAGTGCAAAATGTAAAAGTGCGTGAAGACCTGCAAGCGGCCCTAAATATTGGTGGCTATCTTCAACCACTTCCCACGACTCGTCAGGCGACGGCCCACCGCTCAGAACAATACGATCGGAATTGCCGCCGAGTTCTCTTATTCTGTTTCTGGAGATATCTAAAAACGACTGGCCATTCCATTGCGCAAGATACTTCGGGGACCCAAACCGAGAACTTTTTCCTCCGTTTAATATTGCCCACAAAGAGTTCATTTGTCTTCGGGAACCCCAGACGGATCCAACTGGAGCAAGAACAACCGGCAACGCTCGGCTTCGTCGATTTCACCAATGTGCTCTGCATTTACTTGCAGCCCCAAGAGACACAAGAGGAAACCTCTATTGCTTGGATGTTGCCATCTGACGAAACCAGAACCCTTCCAACCATTGGCGCGCAAGAGGTCGAGGCCACGGTGATAACCCACACGAAACGCCGCGTACCTTTCTAAAATATCTTGGCCATTTTGGCCGTACAGCGCCCAAACACTTGGCGACCGTGGCGCCAAGGACACAAGTTTCAATAACTTTTCGCGATCAAGATGCAGCGATGAAGAGATGTCGCCAATTAGCTGTTGAATATGCGGTGCGTCAGCTGGCAAAACAGTTTCTGGTGGACCACTGGGAGTAAGCGAGACATTAGCCATATGCAAAAGTTACCGTATTCCCACCAAAGAGATGTCCTCATCTGCAATATGAGGGACCGCTAAGGTCTCGTTATGGACTTCCAAAGCATCACCAGTTCGCTGACCGTCGATCAAGCCAAAAATGGTTCGCTTATTGCAATCGCGGCGTGTGTCATTTTGTTGCTTGTTGTTTTGAAATTCATCAGCTCAGTTGTCACCAAAATCATTTTGACCCTCGTTTTGACCTTGGTTGGGGGCGTCGCTTACTCCCAACGCGCTTCCCTAGCCGATTGCGCTGAAAAAATTTCTCAAGAAGTTCAAGGTAATACAAGTGCCGAATCAGTGAATTGCACCTTTTTCGGGCAGGACATCAGTATCGATACTGCGAAGCTGATCAAATAATCATTCGGCTTCATCAAAAGGACCTCTGTGCAATAACGTAGAGGCTTCATGGAACTTCTTATCATTCGTCACGCACTCCCAGTCCGCCGCGAGCTCACGGAAGGAATTGCCGACCCAGAACTAGCACCAGAAGGCCTGTTGCAAGCTGAACATCTTGCGAAGTACCTCTCTACAGAAAAGATCGATGCGGTTTACGCGAGTCCACTGCGTCGCGCTCAGCAGACTGCCGCTCCCCTCGCCGCTCTGCAAAATGTAGGTGTCACTCTCATTGACGATGTTGCCGAATGGGATCGCAACTCAAATGAATACGTACCCGTGGAAGAACTGAAGGCAGCAAACGACCCCCGTTGGCAAGCCATGCTTAAAGGCGAGTGGAATGTGCATGAAGAGTCTGTTGACGACTTCAACAAGCGCACCATTGGCGCTATTGAGAAACTCATCGATCTTCATTCAGGTCACCGCATAGCCATTGTTTGCCATGGTGGCGTCATTAACGCTTACCTCACCCACACTCTTGGGCTCACCAACTTCATTCAAGGGTTCTTTTACCCCAACTACACGTCCATCCATCGGGTGGCTGCTGCTCGTAGCGGTGAAAGATCCATCGTCACCATCAATGAAACTTCCCATCTTCGCGGAACTGGTTTACCCATGGGTTTGGTTCAAAAGGGTTAGTCCATGATTTCACTGCGAGATTTTCTCGATGCTTCTCCAACGTCGTTTCATGTAGTGAAAAATGCATCCAAAGAATTAGAAAACGCTGGCTATGCCTCAGCGGATTATGTAGACGCAGATGGTTCACAATTTGCAAATGACAAAGGCGTAGTAACACGTGGAGGCGCTTTAATAGCGTGGAGCTGGCCAAAAGGGAATACTGCTCTCGACGGCGTTACAATTTTTGGCGCTCACAGCGATTCGCCAGGTCTTCATGTGAAGCCTAATAGTTCTTCATCAACTCTTGGTTGGGCTCAGTTAAATGTTGAGATCTATGGCGGTGTGTTACTGAACTCGTGGCTCGACAGAGACCTAGGAATCGCCGGTCGCCTGCATTTTGCAGACGGCACAAGCCAACTCGTTTGTATTGATGAGCCAGTTGCGCGTATTGCTCAATTAGCAATCCATTTAGATCGTGAAATTTCTGAAAAGGGTTTGATGCTCCATCGTCAAAACCACATGAAACCAATTTGGGGCACAGACACCTCGTTGCAGTTCAGCAAATGGATATGCGAAAAGAGCTCCGCTTCAGAGTCCATGCTCACTGGTGTCGAATTGCAATTATTCGATACACAGAAATCATCAGTACTTGGTTCATCAGCAGAGTTTCTAGTGTCGGGGCGTCTTGATAACCAGGTTTCTTGTTGGTCAGCTATTGCCAGCATCATTGAGAATACTGACCCGAAAAAACCAGTCATTGTGGCGCTTTTCGACCATGAAGAGGTTGGATCGGAAAGCATCAACGGTGCAGCCGGACCACTCCTTGAACATGTCCTTGGCGAACTAATGCTTCAACGCAACTGCACTCAGGGGTTTGCTGCAATTGCAAAGAAATCTGTCATGGTGTCTGCAGATAATGCGCATGCAATTCACCCCAATTACCCGGAAAAGCACGACCAACACCATGCCCCAATGGTCAACCTCGGTCCAGCCATTAAACGAAATGCCAACCAGCGATACGCAACAAACGGAGAGTTGGCTTCCCGTGTTGTTGCAGCCGCTCGTCGTGCACACATTCCTACTCAGGAATTCGCGGCAAATAACGCAATGCCCTGTGGAAGCACCATCGGACCAATAGCTGCTACCCGATTAGGAGTAGACACAATTGATGTCGGCGTGCCACAACTTTCAATGCATTCCGTACGCGAAATGTGCGGAACAAAAGATCCTGGTTATTTGGTAGAACTTTTCAACCTTCTTGGCTCAACAGACTTCTGAGCAGCATCAAATACGTTTTGTAACGACAGCTGTAATTCCTCTGAAATAGTTTTGACCGAAGAACGTGCAGTTCGTGGACCGTCGCCAATGTCGACATAAATAGGTTTGCCAATGACCATTGCACAACGCACGGGTCGAACTATCTTTGAGCCTTTTTGCATGGCTAGTTCTGAGCCACCGATACCCACGGGAATAATGGGCACGTTGGCTTTAATGGCAACGTAAACGGCGCCATCAAAAAGCTTTTCAACAACCGCACCAGATTTGCGCTCACCTTCAGGAAACATCACTAGAGGTTGTCCGCTTTGTAGAACGTAAACGCAGCGACGAAGAGCTTCTCTGTCTGCAGTGCCACGAGTAACAGGAAAACCACCGAGTGCAGAAAATAGCCAACCTGTAACGGAATTTTTCCACAGTGAATCTTTTCCCATGTAGCGCATGCGACGTGGAGTAACCGTGCAAGCGAGCATGGTGTCGATATTTGATCTGTGCACTGGAGCAAGTACGAACGCACCAGACAACGGGATATTTTCTCTTCCCGTTACCCGCACCCTCCAATAAACCCTGCAAAGAAGATTAATAATCGCTCGTGCAAAACGATAAAAAGCCTTGCTGCCGAGTCCTTCACCCGCCAAGAAACTTTCCACGTCACTCATGTGCCGAGCCTTCTATCTTCTCCACAGACTCAGCAATATGCTGCACAACCTTTTCAATGCTTAAGTCGGTGGTGTCTATGAACAGTGAGTCTTCAGATTCGCGTAGCGGACTATCGGCCCTGGTGGAATCAAGATGATCGCGCTTCCGAATTTGCGCCTCAATAGCCAATACATCACCCCCCGATTGGGACACGCGACGTTGAGCGCGTACCGCTGGTGAAGCGGTAAGAAAAACTTTGAGAGTTGCGTCGGGGAAGACAACGGTGCCTATATCGCGACCTTCAACTACTCCACCACCGGCGTTTTCAACCCAAGCTCGTTGAGCAGATCGCAGTTCATTACGAACCGCACTAAGGGCTGCGACAATACTTACTGCTTCGGTGACTTGCGGGCCACGAATGATTTCAGTGACGTCTACTTCATCTACAACAAAACGATTCGCAGACATCGTTACCTTCATTCGCCCTGCTACATCTGCCACAGCGTTTTCATCTTGCAGGTCGGTGCCGTCTCTGAGAGCCGCGTAGGTGACCATTCTGTACATTGCTCCCGTATCGAGGTATGGAATTTCTAAAGAGAGAGCCAAGGCTTGCGCGATTGTTGACTTCCCGGCTCCCGCTGGGCCGTCTATTGCCACTATGCGTAGGCGCTTGGTCATCTGCTTACCAGGTGGTTCCTTGAGGACGTCCTTCGTCGTAGCCTGCTGCACTTTGAATGCCTACCACAGCGCGCTCATGGAATTCATTGATGTTTGAAGCTCCTGCGTATGTGCAAGCAGAACGTACGCCTGCGACAATTTGATCGACAATGTCTTCCACTCCTGGTCGATCGGAGTCGAGGTACATACGCGAAGTACTAATGCCTTCTTCGAATAGCTCTTTGCGCGCACGGTCAAGGGCTGTTTCAGTGCTCGTTCTATTGCGCACCGCGCGGTTTGAAGCCATGCCGAAACTTTCTTTATACAAACGACCCTCAGTGTCTCGCAAGGTATCAGCTGCCGACTCGTAGGTACCTGCGAGCCAAGAACCAAACATCACGCTTGCCGCCCCACCGGCGAGAGCCAAAGCGACATCGCGCGGGTATCGAACGCCGCCGTCGGCCCAAATATGTTTGCCAAGTTCACGAGCTGCTTGCGCACATTCCAAAACAGCACTGAACTGAGGGCGACCGACGCCCGTCATCATACGCGTCGTGCACATGGCGCCCGGCCCGACTCCTACCTTTACAATGTCTACGCCTGCAGAAATGAGATCACGCGTGGCTTGCGGTGTCACAACATTGCCAGCAACGAGTGTTGCACCTGGCACAGCCCTGCGCACCGATTCAATGGTGGAAATCATTCTCGATTGGTGTCCGTGTGCGGTATCAATCACTAGCACATCTACACCCATGTTGTGCAAGCTCTTTGCGCGCGATGCAACATCACCGTTAATTCCCACTGCTACCGAGACAATGAACTTACCTTCCGCATTCAATGCAGGCTTATAAATGGTGCTGCGCAATGCGCCCTTACGTGTCATGCAACCTTTTAACGCTCCACTGCCGTCTACGACCGGTGCAAAAGTGAGACGAGAATCGGTGAGGAAGTTAAATGCTTCTTCAGGTGACATCTGATCGTCAAGCGAAATGATGTCTCTATTCATTACATGTTGAACTTGTGTAAAACGGTCGAAACCAGATGCATCGTGTTCTGTAAAAATACCGATGGGCCTGTTTGATTCGTCAACAACAATAATTGCGCCATGTGCACGTTTATGAATGAGACTCAGCGCATTACCAACAGTGTCTGTAGGCGCGAGGGTGATAGGAGTTTCATAAACGGCATGACAGCTCTTCACAAAACGAGTTACAGATCCAATGATGTCGAGCGGAATGTCTTGGGGCATTACCGCTAACCCGCCTCGACGCGCAATGGTTTCGGCCATTCGCCTGCCAGCAACAGCTGTCATGTTGGCTACAACAACAGGAATTGTGGTGCCGATGAGATCTGGCGTAGTGAGATCTACGTTGAATCGGCTGGGAACATCAGACCTGCTTGGGACCATAAACACATCGTTATAGGTCAGGTCATGGGAGGGAAGCTCGCTTAAAAAACGCACTTGTCTTAGGATATGCCTCTATGAGTCAGAAAACAGTGGTTCTCGTGCATGGTTGGGGTGGTTCTTTTGCAAGTACCTGGCAAGAGCCGGGCGTGACCGACATCGTGTCCGAATCGGGTTTCCATGTCACGGGCATCGACTTACTCGGCCATGGCACCGCAGATAAACCTCATGAGCCTGCTGCGTATGCAGATCTGGCGGGTTACCTCCTGTCGCACCTTCCCGAAGAGCCGGTCATAGCAGTTGGCTTTTCCCTTGGAGCACTTACTTTGGCAAGAGCCGCCGTTCGCTCCCCTGAGCGCTTTATTGGTCTCTGTTTTGCCGGAATAGGCGATGGAGTCTTTGAACCTCACAAGCCTGAGGAAACTGAAAGGATTCTCGCGGGGTTAGAGGGTCGAGCCGATCCGAGCGACAACGTTGCCCGATTATTCGGGCAATACGGGAATCGCGAAGGAAATGACCCGGCTGCCCTTGCCGCAATTTTGAGACGTGCCCCGTCAGAAGATATTACCTCTGCCGGATTAGCTACTTTGAAACAACCTTCACTCGTCGCTATTGGCGATAAAGACTTCGCTTTTCCATCGGAGAAATTTAGTTCGTCGATGCCCTCATCGACACTTAAAATTCTTCCGCGCACCGATCATTTCGCCACGCCGAACTCGTTTTGTTTCATTGATGCCTTGGTTCAATGGCTGGAAGAGAATTTTTCGTGAATGGCGAATCACCCAGGTGTCTGCAATTAAAGGACAACGTACGCGATGTTGCCAAGGCTGTGGAGATTCTTGTTGCGGGTGGATTAGTAGCGCTTCCTTCGGAAACGGTTTACGGCCTCGGGGCCGACGCAACTAATACGTCGGCTGTCCTGAAAATATTTGCGGCCAAACAGCGGCCAGTAGGTCACCCTCTTATCGTCCATGTCGCAAATATAGAAACTGCGCGAACATTCTCATGTGATTTTAATAAAGTTGCAGAAACACTGGGTGCCGCATTTTGGCCTGGACCACTCACTCTTCTTGTGAAACGGTCGAACAGGGTAATTGACGAAATAACAGGAGGTCGAGAGACCGTTGCCATGCGCGTTCCAGCACATGAAACATTTCAATTGGTCCTTACCGCTTTTTCACAAACAGGCTCTGGAGCAATCGCAGCACCTTCAGCGAACCTGTACGGCTCCGTCAGCCCCACAACTGCCCAACACGTCTTCGGCGACATGGGAAACCTTATTGACGCAGTGCTCGATGGAGGTCCTTGTGTAGTTGGCATTGAGTCAACCATTGTTGATTGCACAGTGAACTCTCCCGTCATTCTTCGACAGGGTGCCGTCACATTAGAAATGGTGAACTCAGCGTTGAAGCCAATTGGAGTTGTTGCTGCGGAAGAATTTGGTGGTGATTCTCGTGCTCCGGGTATGAAACTTTCTCATTATGCCCCACGCGCAATGGTGAAATTATTTGAGAGTAAAGAATCACTGTCCACCTATGCCAGACAATGTGAAGCAAACGCTGTTACGTGTGTTTCTATCACCGGAAACAACGATCGTGAACTTTATGCTCGCGAACTTTATTCGTTAATTCGCGACGCCGACGCTCTTCATCCGCAGGAGATTCTTGTTTTATTACCTGAGTCAATGGACATCGGAGTGGCCATTCGCGATCGCCTCTTTAAGGCAGCTGCACCTCATTAATAGTGCTCACCCACATGTCACGTATTTCCTCTAAGTTGAATGTTCTGTTTCTACTGTCGTCAGCATTATGAACGGTGATGCTAACGATGGAGCAACCAGCTTCAGGAACCACAGAAATTAAACACCAGCAATGCTGAGGTTCATTCAGAAGCACTTGTAAGGAATATGGCGGATCTTCATCTGCCACTTGACCTAAAACGTTCGCTGCCACGAAGATATATTCATAAGCTTCTACGGGCAATACGTCGATAGTGAACGACGGGTGATCACTCTTGGATCCCACAAAGGAGTCATTTGAAGGTGGTTTACGAATTTGCGCTCTGCTTAGCAGAATTTCCACCGCCCTTGTTACATCTATAAAGGCACTATGGGATCCGCCTGCATCGGGATGAGCTCTTTTCATGAGCGCTCGCTGCTCAATTTCAATATCTAAGCGCGTATATGGCTGGCGTAATTGGAGCAGGTTTTCTGCCCATTGCACTTCATCGTCCAATGAAATGTGGATCTCTCTTCTCCATAAACGCTGCTACGCCCTCTTGGAAATCTTTAGTCTTGAATAAAGGTAGAAGTTGCAGGAATACGTGATGAATATTTTGCTCAAATGTTTCTGTTTCAGCTGCTCTCATCATGCGTTTAATAGCCCTTACGGCGAGCGGCGCATTGCTTGCAATGTCGGTTGCCATTGAACGAGCAAAAGAAGATAACTGGTCGGGAGCCACTACATGATTCACAATTCCCAGCGATAATGCTTCGTCGGCAGTGAGTGTCTTGCCGGTGAAAGAAATTTCAGCAGCTTTGGCGTATCCAATCATTCTGGGGAGCAGCCATGTGCCTCCACTTTCGGGAACAATGCCGCGCTTTGCAAAACCAGGATTCAGTTTTGCAGTTGCGCTTGCAATACGAATATCGCAACCAAAGGCCATATCGAGCCCGTAGCCAGCAGCCCCTCCGTTAAGCGCGCAAATAGTGGGAGTGTCCATATAGTGCAACACCACCGGTGGCGCGTTACGTATGTCGAACTCGCCTGCACCTGCGCCTAGGTTGCCCAAGCCACCAAGGGCATCTTTCGGACCAGACATTTGAGAAGCTAGATCGAGTCCTGCACAAAATGCTCTACCTGACCCAGTGAGAATGACGCAGCGCACATCGCTATCTTTCTCGGCACGTAAAAATGCCTCAGACATCTGATCGAGCATCGCGCTGGAGATTGTGTTCATTCTCTCCGGAGCATTAAGCGTGATTGTTGCAATGTGGTCAGCAACTTCATAGAGGACTTCTTGAGGTGTATCCGATGGGGCCATTCACATAAGTTAGCCGAAGCAAAATGTGCAAATATATTCAGATGGACCAAATAACGCCGACGCCCATCCGTAACCGAATCACGGAACTCCTCAACATCCCCTACCCCATTGTTCAAGCACCTATGGGCTATATCGCGCGATCGGCACTCGCTTCAGCCGTGTCAAATGCAGGGGCTCTGGGAATTATCGAAACATCGTCGGGTGATCTTGTCGCAGTGCGCAAAGAAATCTTATTGATGAAGGAACTCACCCCTCACCCATTTGGTGTCAACATTGCTCAACTCTTTGTACGTGATGAATCAATAGCCGACTTTGTTGTCGAGCAAGGCGTTCGTGTGGTGACCACGTCTGCTGGTGACCCCACTAAGTACACCAAACAATTGAAGGCGGCCGGACTAAAGGTTTTTCACGTCGTACCCACACTGGCTGCAGCATTGAAAGCGCAAGACGCTGGAGTTGATGGTCTAGTAGTTGAAGGTGGCGAGGGCGGAGGATTTAAGAACCCTAAAGATGTGGCCACGATGGTTCTACTTCCATTGGTGTGCGAGTCCGTGGACATACCCGTCATAGCTGCAGGAGGAATTACTGATGGGAAATCGATGGCTGCAGCTTTTGCGTTAGGGGCCGAAGGCGTTCAGATGGGTACCCGTATGGTGTCTGCTTTGGAAAGCCCTGTTCACGAAAATTGGAAACAGGCAATTATTAATGCAAAAGAAACAGACACTGTCTTTCTCAATCGGTTCTCGCGACCAGCATTACGTGCACTACGAACCGAAAAGACAACTCTCCTTGAGCATGAAGACCACGTTGGTCTTGAAAATTTCGCCAATATGACCGACTTGTATTTCGGCGGCGATATGGAATCTTCAATTGCCCTGACTGGTCAAGTTGCGGGTCGAATTAGCTCGGTAAAGCCGGTAGCTCAAATTATTAATGAGACGATGACTGGCTTTTGGGAA
>Ga0209190_1002748_pt1 | contig 11776 bp, 10 predicted proteins | sample M_140205_XF_Meta_FD_187315 | JGI IMG/M metagenome (GOLD analysis project Ga0209190, IMG submission 187315) | Freshwater microbial communities from Lake Montjoie, Canada to study carbon cycling - M_140205_XF_MetaG (SPAdes) (version 2) | ecosystem: Environmental > Aquatic > Freshwater > Lake... | reverse complement strand
CTTGGCTCGACTAGGGGCATTGGCAGCGGGCGACGGAATTCGCTTGCTCATGCTCGACAGTACAAATGCCGAAGAACGCGGTTCGGCGCCGAGCGAGCGCAGTGTTGGTGTGGTGTTGCGTCAGTTGTTTGCCGAGCACAAGACCGAGCGCATTATCACCGCGAGTTTTGCAAGTCACATTCACCGTGTGCAACAAATTGCCGAGGCAGCCATTGATGCGGGCAGAGTAGTAGCCACACTTGGCAGGTCGATGATCAATAACGTGCGCATGGCACGCGATCTTGGCATCATCAAGTTGCCCGATCATGCGTTTGTCAACATCGAAGATATTGACAACTATCCGCCAGAAAAAGTGTGTGTTATTTCGACTGGTTCGCAAGGTGAGCCGATGGCCGCACTTTCACTGTTGGCGCGCGGTGACAACAAGTTCGTCAAGATTGGGCCTAAAGATTTGGTGATTTTTTCGAGCCATGCAATTCCTGGCAACGAAAGCAACGTCAACCGTGTGATCGACGGCTTGCTGCGCGCTGGCGCCGACGTGGTGCACTCGGGTATTGCTGACGTGCACGCAACAGGTCATGCTCAAGCCGAAGACCTTAAAATGTATTTATCGATTACTGAGCCCGAATGGTTTGTGCCAATTCATGGCGAGTACCACCACATGGTTGCCAACACCAAGCATGCTCGCACGATGGGCGTGCCAGACTCGCACATTGTGCTGTGCGAAGACGGCGACGTTATTGAGATCACCGACAACGGCATTGAACTTGCAGGCAGGGTGCCCGCAGGCATGTTGTATGTAGACGGCATAGTTGGCGATGTTGGTCAGGGCGTGTTGCGCGATCGTAAGGTGCTTGCCGAAGAGGGCGTTGTCGTTGTTGTTGTCACCGTTGATATCGACGCCGGGCGAGTGCTCGTTGGCCCAGAAATCATTACGCGCGGATGGGTGTATGCGCCAGAAGCAGAAGACTTGATTGATGAGGCGGTTGCAACGGTGTCGAAGGCTGTGGAGAAGGCCCTCAAAGCGGGCACTCGTGACGTGGACGCACTTGAAAAAGAAGTGCGCCGTGCTGCTGGCAAGTTTGTGTCAGAGCGCACCAAGCGCCGACCGATGATTGTGCCGATCGTGATGGAGGCATAGGCCCAATTTGGGTATGCCCCAATTGGGTAGTACCCCATTGGTAAGTTTGTTCAATGGCAAACAAGCCCCGTAAGGGGTCTCAATCGGGTCGCGCCCAGTCGCGACCGGCATCACGCGGCGACGCCCAGATCAGGCCACTGCGCAGCCACAAACCGGTTGACCCCGACGAGATGCAATTTAGACGCGCTCGCCGCCCTTCGGTGCTGAAGTCAATCCTTGAGGGTCGGGGCCACGAATTTGGTGGCATCGCCTTGGTGTGTCTTGGCATTCTGCTCTTTATGTCGGTGTATGCGCGCATGGCTGGGCCGGTTGGTCGCGGTCTTAACACGTTGTTGTCTTGGACAATCGGTGTCGGGCGGTTCGTCATTCCGGTGCTGGTTATCGGTGCCGGAGTTGCCTTTATTAAGCGCACCGAAGTGCAACATCGTGTCCGACTCGCATTGGGTTGGACTGTGTTGTCGATTGCAGTGTTGAGCGAAATTCACATTCTGAAAGGTGGTGGCTCGATAAGTGCAGAAATGAACGCGCTCTCGAGTGCTGGCGGATGGATGGGCTGGTTGATCGGGGAGCCGTTGCGACAAAGCATTGGCGGTATTGCCACAACAATTTTGTTACTCGGGTCAATGCTTGGCGGTGTGTTGTTGATTACTGGTAATACGTTGCCAGAGTTGTATCGCCGCATCTCGGCGTGGGTAAACGGAGTGTCAATGCCGCAGGGCCGCCGTGATGCCAGTCGTGATAGCAGTCGTGATGAGCAATTTGACGATGAGTCTGACGAACCAAGGTTTTACGACATCGCGCTTGATGACGACGACGTAGCAGGGAGAGATGATGTTGAAGAAGATGCGGTTGAAGCAGAAGATGAATACGAAGAAGAAGTAAAGCCTCGTCGCGAACGCAAAAAGCGCAAGCCAAAGCTTTCGCAAACAGATGTTCCCGTTTCGACGCCTTCACCTACGGCTGCCGCAATCGTGAAAGGTATCGCTCAACAGATGCCGCTTGGGCCAGGTGCCAACCCAAGCAGTTGGTCATTGCCAACACTCGACATGTTGACTGTGACTCGACATGAGAAGGCCGACGAGCGCGCAACTCAAGAGCGTGGCATGAAACTGGTTGAAGCGCTCAAAGAACACAGCGTCGAAACCGATCTAGTTGGATACACGCGCGGCCCAACAGTTACACGATTTGAGTTGTCGTTAGGTGGTGGCGTCAAAGTTGCCAAAGTGACTTCGCTGTCTCGTGACATCGCGTACACAATGGCTGCAACTGATGTTCGCATCTTGGCTCCAATTCCTGGCAAGTCGGCAATTGGTATTGAAGTGCCAAACGCGCAACGCGAGTTGGTGTCGCTTGGTGATTTGATGATGTCGCAAGAAGCACGAGCAGCCGGACATCCACTTGATGTTGCAGTGGGCAAAGACATTGCTGGTCGGGCAGTGTTTCTCAATATCTCTACAACTCCACACATGTTGATTGCTGGTACCACTGGTGCTGGTAAGTCGAGTGCGATTAACTGCATCATCACGTCGGTACTGATGCGTTCGACTCCGGATCAAGTGAAGATGATTTTGATTGACCCAAAGCAAGTTGAAATGGCGCAGTACGCACGGTTGCCACACTTGCTCACACCGCCAGTAACAAACCCAAAGAAAGCTGCCAATGCGCTGGGTTGGGCAGTCAAAGAGATGGAGCGTCGTTACGACTTGTTGGTCGAGGCCGGCTTCAGAGACATTGTCGGTTACAACGCTGCGTACGACCGCGGAGACTTGTCGGAAGAACAAAACACCGACCAGAGTTTTGATCGCATTCCATACATCTTGATTGTGGTTGATGAGTTGAACGACTTGATGATGGTTGCGGCACGCGACGTAGAAGACTGCATCACTCGCATTGCGCAAAAAGCGCGTGCGGTCGGTATTCACTTGATAGTTGCAACGCAGCGTCCAAGCGTCAACGTCATTACGGGTGTTATCAAAGCAAACATTCCTGCTCGTATGGCGTTTGCGGTATCGAGCCTTACCGACAGTCGCGTGATTCTGGACCAGCCCGGCGCAGAGAAACTGATTGGTAAGGGCGACATGTTGTTATTGCCTGGAAACACATCGGTGTCGCAGCGAATTCAGTCGGCATGGGTTGATGAAGCCGAAGTGCGCAAAGTTGTCGGACATTGGCGTCGCCAAGCACCCGAAGTTGTCTATGTTTCTGGTGTCGATGGCGAGAAGAGTGGTGGCAGCGGTGCAGATCTGTTTGGTGGCACCACTGGCGATAGCGATGACGATGAATTGTTGCGTCAGGCAATGGACTTAGTCGTGCGCACTCGTCAGGGCTCAACATCAATGTTGCAGCGCAAGCTCAAGATCGGTTTTGCTCGTGCTGGCCGCATCATGGACTTGCTCGAAAGCCGCGGCATTGTTGGCCCAAGCGATGGCTCTAAGCCTCGCGAAGTGTTGATGACATTGGAAGAACTCGAGCAACTGCAACAAGCCAGCTAGCAAGATTTGTGCCGCTTGCACGGCGGATCAGTTGGAGACCTAAGGTCTCGCCATGACCGAATTTGCCGAAATCGCATCTGGACTCCGTTTTCCCGAAGGACCAATCGCTATGCCCGACGGCAGCGTGATATTGGTGGAGATGTTTGGCAAGGTGATTACGCGAGTGCAGCCAGATGGGAGTAAGCAAAAAATTGCAGACACACCTGGTGGACCGAACGGAATTGCAATTGGTCCTGACGGAGCAATCTATCTGTGTAACAACGGTGGATCATTTTCGGAAACTGATTTTCTTGGCCTCACATTTCCTGGACCATTTAATCCGGACAACTACATCGGTGGCCGCATTCAACGCGTGGATATTGCAACAGGCAAAGTGACCGACCTCTACACAGAGTGCGACGGCATCAAGTTGCGCGGACCAAACGACTTGGTGTTCGACAAGCTCGGTGGCATGTGGTTTACCGACTACGGCATTCGTCAGCAACGTACGGCTGACTTCACTGGTATCTATTACGCCAAGACCGATGGCTCGATGATCAAGGAAGTTATTTTTCCTGCGGAGTCTCCAAACGGAGTCGGCTTGTCTCCAGACGGCACCAAATTGTATTGGGCAGAGACCTACACGGGTCGCGTCTACCAAGCAACGGTTACTGCGCCAGGCGAGACAACACCATTTTCGTCGATTGATCCTTCTTGCTTGCTGTGTGGACTGCCGGGCTTGCAATGTCTTGATTCGCTTGCGGTTGACGGAGACGGCAATGTCTGTGTTGCAACAATTGGTCTGCAAATTGCTGGCATCACAGTGATCTCGCCAGAAGGCGTAGTGCTTGAACAGATTTTGACCGGCGACCCGCTCACGACCAACATCTGCTTTGGCGGACCAGACAATAAGACTGCATACATCACGCTTTCTGGAACGGGCAGATTGGTGTCGATGCCGTGGCCATATAAGGGGCTCAAGCTCAATTACTAAACAGGCGAACTGTAGGATTACATGCTGTGCAGCAACGTTTTTATGTCGAGACGCTTGGCTGTCCAAAGAACGATGTCGACTCAGACAAAATTGTTGGCACCTTGCTTGCTGATGGCTTAATCGCCACCGATGACCCTTCACTTGCAGACTTGGTTGTTGTAAATACTTGTGCATTTATTGAAGATGCGCGCAAGGAAAGTATCGACACGGTGCTTGCGCTTGGAGCGCAACGCAAAGATGGCGCCCGACTTGTGGTCACTGGCTGTATGGCCGAGCGCTACGGGGCCGAACTCGCCGAGGCGCTTCCCGAAGTAGATCAAGTTGCCGGTTTTGGTGTGCCGGTGCAGATGGGTCGCAAACCAATTTCGGTGTCGGCTGCGCCAATTCCATCATTTGATCTGCTCAACTTGCCGCGACCAAAGAGCACAGCACCATGGGCGTATGTAAAAATTGCTGAAGGTTGCGACCGCAATTGCGGTTTTTGTGCCATCCCAAGTTTTAGGGGTCCACAACGCAGTCGCGATGTTTCTCAGATCTTGCATGAGGTGGATGAACTTGGCGCAAAAGAGATCGTTTTGATTGCACAAGATCTTGCAAGTTATGGCAAGGACCGCCCGAGTGAACTTGGTGCTGGTTCCATTGTTCCACTTGTGCGCGCTGTTGCCGCCAAAGTGAAGCGCACTCGTTTGCTGTATCTGTATCCAAGTGACTTGAGCGACGAATTAATCGCAGCAATTCTCGATACGGGTGTGCCGTACTTCGACCTTTCGTTGCAGCATGTCAGTAAGACTCATTTGCGTCGCATGCGCAGGTGGGGTGATGGAGAGCGATTCTTGAAGCGCATTAACGACATTCGCGCATTGTCGCCTGATGCTGCTTTTCGTAGCAACTTCATTGTTGGATATCCGGGTGAGACCGAAGAAGACCACGACCAGTTGTTGCAGTTTGTTGAGGACGCACAGTTGGATTGGTGCGGATTCTTTACATTTAGTCCCGAAGAGGGCACGCATGCAATGACGTTGCCGGATCATGTGCCAACCGAACTCATGAACGAGCGAATCGCCGAATTGCGCGAGATGCAAGACAACATCACGGCAGTGCAACGTGATGCGCTCATTGGTCGCACGGTCGAGGTACTTGTCGACGAAGTGGGTATTGGTCGCACACACTGGGAAGCACCGTCTATAGACGGCATTGTGCATGTAAGTCGAGACCTGCCAGTTGGCGAGTTTGCAACGGTGCTCATCGTGGATGCAATGGGGCCAGATTTGGTGGCAGAGGGAAGTTCAGTGGAAGATAGTGACGATGAAGAAGGGGATTTTTAGCCGTGACTGTTGATCCAAGCGCGATTCGCACATGGGCTAACGCTGTAACGGTTGGTCGATTACTGATTTCGCCGTTGATGTTTGCAATTATTCCCGCAGACAATGTGGGTTCTTGGGCAGCAACAGGCTTGTGGTTTGTATTGTGCCTCAGCGATCTTGTGGACGGCCAACTTGCACGCAAACACGGAACTACTCGTAGCGGTGCATTTCTTGACCCATTGGCTGACAAAGTTTGTGTGCTTGGCGCCATGTTTATCTTGGTCAGCCGCGGCATGTTTAGCCCTTGGCTTGTGGGGCTGATTGCGGCGCGCGAAATTGCGATCAGTTTGTATCGCGTGTTTGCTGGTGCAAAAGGTGTGAGCGTGCCTGCAAGCAAGGCTGCGAAATTCAAAACATTTGCACAGCAGGTATCGGTTGGGTTTGCGGTGTTGCCGTGGAGTGCTGCCGATTACAACTACCTTGCCAAAGGATCTCTTGGCATTGCCACCGTGCTCACGTTGTATAGCGGCTTGCAATACGGTGCGGTTGCATTCAAAGCACGTAAGCAGGCCTGAGCAATGCGTTGTGATGTTGTTGCTATCGGCACCGAACTATTGCTCGGGCAGATAGTCGACACAAACTCGGCATGGCTTGGTGAGCAACTGTCGGCTGCCGGCATTGACTCGTGCTTGCAAGTCAAGGTGGGCGACAACCTTGAGCGCATGGTCAAAGCAATTCGCACGACGCTGGCCGATGCAGATGCAGTCATTATTTGTGGCGGACTTGGGCCAACACACGATGACATCACGCGTGAAGCAATTGCCGAAATCATGGGTGTCACCCTCGAGTTTGACGACGCAGTAGGCATGGCAATTTCCGAGATGTTTGCCTCACGCAATCGTCGTATGCCAGAGATCAATATGCGTCAGGCGATGGTGCCAAAAGGCGCTGCGATTATCGAGCAACGCCGTGGCACTGCGCCAGGCTTGATCTGCCCGGTTGGCGACAAGGTGATCTATGCAGTGCCAGGCGTGCCGTATGAGTTGTATGAAATGTTTGAGCGCGCAATCCTTCCCGATTTACTGACGCGTTCTGGTTCTGCATCGGTGATCTCTAGTCGCGTGTTGCGCACGTGGGGCGAGAGCGAGAGTGGATTAAATGAGCGCCTCTTTGGAGTGATCGAGCAACTCGAGAGTGTTGGTAATCCGACCCTTGCGTTTCTTGCCAGTGGATGGGAAGGCATCAAGGTGCGACTGACCGCAAAATCTTCGACCCAAGCCGAAGTTGTTGCGATTTTGGACAAGTGGGAAGAGACAGTCCGCGGTGCCATCGGTGACATTGTGTTTGGCATTGACACTGACACCATGGAGTCCGTTGTGTTGCACATCTTGCGAGAGCGCGGGCTCACGCTTGGACTTGCCGAGTCGGTAACAGGCGGGCTTGTTGCCGGACGCCTCACTGGCATTGAAGGTGCAAGCGAAGTGTTTCGCGGCGGAGTCGTCTCATATGCAACCGAGGTCAAGCACTCGGTACTCGGAGTACAAAGCGACATGGTTGTTAATGAAGAAGCCGCGATTGAGATGGCTGTTGGTGCGTGCAAAGTGTTTGGCGCAAGTGTCGGGCTGGCATTGACCGGAGTCGCAGGGCCTGCTTCACAAGAAGGTGTCAAGCCGGGAACATTGTGTGTCGGCGTGTGTTTGCCAGATGGGACCACTGCTTCAACAACGTTTGCTCTACCTGCTGTGCGCGATCAGATGCGTCAACTTTCTGTAATCAGTGCGCTCGACTTTTTGCGTCGACACATTCGCGAATTATAAAACTTGCTAGATAACTAGCGTTAAACCACCGTCAACCACAAAGATCTGACCTGTTGCATATTTCGTGCGTAGCAAGCCAAGTGTTGCTTGCACGCAATCTTCCATGGTGGCCGAGCGGTGAAGTGGGGCAACTGCCTTCACTGCATCGTGTTGATTTTGCCAATCTTTTGTCCACGGAGTTTCGACGAGACCTGGTGCGACTGCATTGACACGCACTGGGCCACATGACTTGGCGAGCAAGACCGTCATTTGATTGAGAGCCGCCTTGGTCATCGAATAAGCCATTGAACTACCAATTGGTCGTACACCAGCAACAGATGTGATGTTGACAACATTGCCATCGTCACTTTTCTTGAGGTGGGGCATCGCGGCTTTGGTGAGCATCCAGGTGCCGGTCACGTTGACATCGAATGTGCGTGTAAAAATCTCGTCAGTCAAGGCTTCTAGGTCGTGATGAGCGATGAGTTTTGTCCATCCAGCGTTATTGATCAAGATGTCGAGTTGACCAAACTGTTTGAGTGTTTCGTCAATGAGTCGTTGACCAGAGTCTTTGTCGCTGATGTCGGCCTGCACGTAGATTGCATTGTCTCCAAGAGATGTAGCAATCTGTTGGCCAGCCTCAACCGATGAAGATGAGTTGATCACCACTGATGCGCCAAGCGCATGCAATGTGCGGGCAATGGCTTCCCCAATACCGCTAGAAGAACCCGTAACTATTGCAACCTTTCCGCTGAACTCAGACATGTAACTCAGACATTGCTTGTTACCCGAAGCAGCGGAGCGGTGAGACATGTTGGGCCACCGTCGCCTTTGACTGCCACATTGTCGCCATTGAAAAGGTGCACTTCAACGCCTGCTGCCCGCAACTGAGCCTCGATGACTGGGTTGCCGGCTGCGAGCACGACAACATTTGGTCGAATGGTCAAGATGTTGCTGCCTTGAGTAAGCATTTCTTTTTCACTCACGCTAAACCACGAGATGCCTCGCGATTCGAGAAACTGCAACAAGCGCACAGGTGCGAGTGGTTCGTAAACAACTGCTTTGTTATGTGCGATAGGCGAGAGCACGCTCATGAGGTGAAGTACTGCACTTGGTCCTTCGTAGTGAGGAAGGTCGAACGAAAAAACATCAACTCCATGTGGTGTGAGCAATGCGCGCACTTGGTCGATGCCAGCCTGATTGGTGCGGTAGCCATGTCCAATCAAGAGGGTCTTTGCATCGAGCCAAACTTTGTCTCCACCGTCGGCAAATGCTGGGTGGGTGAGTTGCCCCAAGATGGGCACGCCAAGCCGCTCGAGATCTTTGCGAAACTCTGCTGGCTCTGGTGAACGCACTGGCTTTGCCATGCGCAACAAAATTGCGCCGTGTGGTGTCATGATCATCGGGTCGTGCATGTAGACGGCATCGACGAGTCCATCAACTGGTGGCGCAACATCGACTGTGCAGCCAAGGCTTTTGAGTAGTTCGGTAAACGATTTGTGTTCGGTAAGCAATGCCGAAGTATCTGGTTGACGCCAGAAACCTTCTTCCACAAACTTTCCAACTGTTGTCGGCGTGCGCACCAGCACTCGCTCGAGTTGCGAAACCATGTCGGGGGTGCCCCATTGAGTGCTCTGTGATGTAGTCATGAGCCTCTAAAAGTAGCAATGATTGGCGTAGTATTTGTTAATGGCACGCAACAAAATTGACTTTTTACGGTCTTCAAGTGCACTGATTGTGCTGGGCTTAGTGGTGTTGTCGGCTTGTGCTGTCAGCAGCACTCCAAGCGCGTCAAGCACATCCGATGAAGTCACCAACTCATTGGTTGAAGCGGAATCGACGTTGCCAGAGACTGCTCCTCCCGCTGCGGAAACAACGGTTCCTGAAACAACAGTGCCCGAGACAACCACCACTTTGCCGGCTCTAGACATCATGTGTATTACGACACTGAAGTGTCAGTTTGCAAACCTGGTTGGCGTCGATTATTCGTTGCTCAAACTTGAGTTCACCGATTTCAGTGTGGCCAACTTGACTGGAGCGCACTTTGTGAGGGCCAACCTTAAACAGACTCAGTTCATTCGAGCCAATGTGACCGGAGCAGATTTCACGGGTGCCAATCTGGCGAGCGCCAATTTCACAGGCGCAGTGATCGCTGGCGCAAACTTCACAAATGCCAACATGCTGAGCACAGTGATCTGCGGTTGGGATCTCGAGACGGTTGTTGGAATCTCGGCGAAGCAGCTTTCCGATGTCCAAGTATTTCGAACGAAGGGCAATCTGTACTGTCCATGACGTTCGTGATTGGCTCGCGTATACGAAAACGATTGAAGAGGAAGTGGATCAATCAACAAGTTGCTCAACCTCTAGCACCGGTGAGTGACCGTCAGTCATTTGTCGAATTGATTGCACCGTCTGCTCGAGTTTTGGAGATTGGTCCATTTGCAGCGCCAATGTTGCGTGGACCAAACATCTCCTATGTCGATGTAATGTCGACAAATGATTTGCGTGCTCGCGCAATCCAGTTGGGTCTTGATCCCGAGAAAGTTCCAGAAATTAACTGGGTCAGTTCTGGCTCGGATCTGTCGGTAGTTCGTGATCAATTTAATGCTGTGGTGAGCAGCCGTGCGATTGAGCATCAGCCAGACATCATCGGCCATCTTCAACAGATTGGCAACTTATTACTTTCAGGCGGTCGATATTTTCTGCTGATTCCCGACCATCGGTATTGTTTTGATCATTTTTTTGCGCCATCTTCAGCGCAACAGATGATTGATGCGCACCTAGAAAAGCGCACAGTGCACCCTGATTCGGCAGTGATAGCTCATCTTGCTCACACGACTCACAATGATGCAGCACGACACTGGCAGGGTGACCATGGAGATCCTGACGAGAATCGTGCCGAGCGAACGAAAATGGCAATTGATGCGTTGGAGGCATCTCATGGTGCTTACATTGATGTTCACGCATGGTTTTTCACTCCGGAGACATTTGTGAACACCATGACTTCTTTGTCAAAAAGTAAGCACATTCCGTTTACGGTCGGTCGAATGTTTCCAACGCGAGAGAACGCTCTTGAGTTCTGGGTAATTTTGCGCAAAATATGATTCTGCAACGAGCTTCCGAACGGGCTGCGGTTCCATGGCGCAATGGCCTTGGGGTGCAATATGAAATCATCTGCGATGGATCGCTTCCTGATGACTGGACTTGGCGGCTGTCGACGGCTGACATCACGCAGGACGTTCCGTTTTCATCGTTCTATGGAGTAACTCGAGAATTCTGTGTTGCCGATGGCAATGGGGCGGTGCTCAATATCAATGGGGTTGATCACCGATGCGAACCCGGATCGGTCACGAAGTTTCGTGGAGACGACGTGGTATTTGCCGCTCTGATTGATGGCCCTATGCGCGCGCTCAACCTAATGGTGCGCGATGGTGCAAAAAGTAGTTCATTGCGTCTGTGCACTGCGGGTGAAAACGTCGTTGATTGCTCTGTAGCCGTGGCAATTGGTTCAACATCAATTCTGGTCGCAGACGGGGATGAAATCGGTATGCAGATACTGGATGCTTTGATTTTCGATTCCCCAACGACAATTCGAGTATTCGACGGTGTTGTCGCAACGATTTGATTGTTAGGTATAACTAATTTGCGTTAGGTGTCACTATTTATTTTTGATGCATCACTTATGTGACTAGATGCAAATCGTCACATCGAAATATGTTCCTGTGTTTAGTGGAGTATCTGTTGTTTCTCATCTTGAAAGAACTGAATGTGTGAGGGAACTATTTCATAACCTGATGTCACGCAACGAAAGGCGAACATCATGTCAGATACTTCATCAGGGTCAACAGTTGAGAAGAGTGAATCATTCCTGGCTAAGTCGGTTGTCGGTCTTATGTTTGTGGCCGTCTCAATTGCGGCACTCGTATTGGGAGTTGTTGCAGTGGTCGCGATTAATAACAATAATGGCGGCTCGTCAACGTCGAGTTCTTCATCGGCGGGATCGGCGACAATTGTTCAGGTACGACTTACCGAATTTGCGGTCACCATGACACCTGCAACTGTTCCACCAG
>Ga0209190_1002742_pt1 | contig 11790 bp, 6 predicted proteins | sample M_140205_XF_Meta_FD_187315 | JGI IMG/M metagenome (GOLD analysis project Ga0209190, IMG submission 187315) | Freshwater microbial communities from Lake Montjoie, Canada to study carbon cycling - M_140205_XF_MetaG (SPAdes) (version 2) | ecosystem: Environmental > Aquatic > Freshwater > Lake... | reverse complement strand
AAGCGAAGTCCTAATCATTGATCGACTGCGAATTGAACTGGACATGCTTTCACTGGTGTTGGGACCAACCACGATTCGAAATTTACAGATCGACGGGATTCAAGTGAATGTGGTTGAAGATCCAAGAAGAGGCAGCATCTATAACTTTCAAAGTCTGCGAAGAAACGTCATGATTGCTCCAAAGGAAAATCTAGCGCTGATCGAACGTGCGGCCATGCGTGATGTTCGAATTTCGTTTCAGCGAATCAAAGCAAACAGAGCAAGCGAAATTCTCAAGGTGCTTGTGACGGCGGAACTGCATCCGTCACAGATCGATCCATTTCAGTCCGTGGTTGACATTCGACAAGTCGATGGAGCAATCCATCTGAATGGTTGGTGGAATCAGCAAACGCTTGCGTTTGACGTTTCCGCTGAAGGCATGCGTGTGAATGAAAATCTCGGATTCGTCATGCCCCGAACGCTTCGCACTCTTGTTGAACAAGCCGATGCCTCAGGAACCGTCACATCCGCAACCCTATCCGCCTCACCTGGAAAGGCGCTGCATGGGAAGCTGGAAATCGCTGATTTTCAAGCCACTTTGCCAATTGACAGCTTTGACAGTTGGGTTCGATATGAAAACGGGAAGATTTCGAAGGCGCTTGGTTTTCCACAGATCAAGTTGCAGACTGGCACGATTGAACTGACTGGAACACTCTTAGAGTTTCGAGATCTGAACTTTGAGCTCGTCAATACTTCCGGCGATGCGCGGGTGACATCACTGCCAGTTCGAGCATCACTCAATTTAGATTTTGACGCATTGCTGACCAAAGAGTTTGACTGGGAAGATCGGGCCAAGTGGGCGCAACAAATTCGTGACTTCGCTCCATTTGATTTGAAAGTTTTCGTGCCAGATTTTTCGCTGGGCTTGAATAAAGAAAATGCAGCGATCGAGGTCCCCCGCTCTGTTGCAGACATCTTTGAAACTTTCGGAGCAAGAGAAGTCAAGTCTTCCGCACATCTCACTGCTACACGTGCCACTCCTGTGGCAACTGCCGATGGATCATTGACGGCACAGCCTGTTGTCATACTTGGACAACTCGACATCAGCGACGGGAGTGGTGCCTTTGAAGATTTTAAATATCCCCTTCGCAAGATTCAATCTGTCATCCGCTTTTCAGGACAGGATGCACACATTGAAGACTTGCATGGATTTGGGCCCGACGGGCAGAATGTTGTGCTGACAGGCGATGTCACCAAGATGGGACCGACGGCAGGCGTCAATCTGACGGTCACGGCAGAATCGCTGCCAATTGATTCCACGCTTTTTCGCAGTTTTCCCAAGCAAGAAGGCGATTTACTAGCGGGCCTTTTCTGGACTGAAGGCTTTGAATCTCTGCAAGCCGCAGGCGCGCTCTTCGATCAAGCGCAAGTGACCGATGCGGCTGCGGAACTGATAGTCATCGAGAATCGATTGGCTGTGTTAACGACGGCGAATGATCAAGGGACTTCGTTAGAGATATCCCAATTAGCAATCCGCGCAGGACAACTGCGACGAATCGTCGATCATGGATCGTTCACGCCAGGTGGCAGACTTGCGCTGACATTAAAAATCACTCGTCCAGAAAATTCCACTGCAGATGCAGCCGTCACAGGAAGTATTCGGATTCTCAACGCAAATATTCTTACCTCGATTTTTCCATATCCCGTACGAGCAAAGAGTGGTGAAATTGCTTTGCATGAAGACCGAATCGATTTTGGTGATGGCATTCCATTCGAGACATTCGACGGTGCAAAGGGAATGTTCAAGGGCCGAGTTGACATTGATAATTCAAAGGGATTGCGAACTTTGAACCCCAAGTTGGAATTTGTTCTCAAGGATGACACTCTCAGCACACTCTTTTTTATGGCGATTCCTCCAGCCGAAAACGAACCTGTTGTTGGCTGGCCTGGAACAGGCCTTTCCAAAGGCGGGAAGATTCTCTCACAACTTGACCCACGTGGCAGCATCTCACTCGAAGGAATGATCAAACTTTCCAAGAGTGGCAAACTGGATGTTGCTTGCGATATCACCTTTCAAAATGGTTCAATTCAGCCAGATATTCCAGCGGAAAAGTTGATCGACAGCGAAGAACTTTTTTGGCCTGCTGGGTTTGGACTGGATGATTGTTCTGGGAAATTTCGAGTGGCAGATGCAACTGTTGTCGTGCAATCCTTTACCGGATTTCGCCGTGAAGGACGACTCGATGCGAGTGGCATGTTTTCGATGGATGGAAAGTCGATTGACCTCACAATCCAATTGAACAATATTCAACTTGCAGAATATGCAATCAACTTGATCCCCTTCGACGACCATGCGCGTGCCGTCGCACTTTGGGATCGCTATAAACCGAGAGGGCAATTCGATGCAGATATTTCTTTCAAGACTCCCAATGCCGATGGGGAAATTGACACGATACTTACGGTGACCCCGCGTTCTTTTGGAATCACTCTCCCTGAAGGTCCTCTGCAAGCCATCTTCGATTCGGGAACACTCACGGTTGAAGATCAGCACATTCGGTGCGATGCGCTTTCGGGAACGATCGGCGCAATGGGTGGGGTGCCAAGCCACATCTGTCTCGATGGAAGTTATGGAACAAGCGGCGGCGGCTTGGATCTCAATGGTTCCATTGAGAATGGGTTGATTCACGGACCACTCATAGGCGAAATTGTCCAGCACATCGACGCTGGTGGTTTAACTTCGTTTCTGAAAGAGTTCAAACCAGAGGGTGTGTATGACGCTCAGATCTCATATTCAATTCCAGCCGAATCAAAAACTCCATCGTTCGAACTCGATGCTTGGATTCACCAACTTTCCCTTGGAAATTCGACCAAAAGGCTTGCGCTTGGATTTGATGTCCCCGCACACATCAATGCCCGCGGAGACTCGCTGAAAGTCTTGCCATTTCGTGCAGTCTTTCCTGGTGGCTCAATTGAAGCGTCCGGATGGCTCGCTGCCAATAGCACTGGCACGATTGATGATGGAGAGTTCGGTTTGAATCTGCATGCCATGGGAACTGGCGAGAGCGTCATTTGTGCACTCCCGGCGGCAGCGAGAGAACCTTTGAGCACGATCGGGTTTCAATGCAAAGACATCATGAGCGCAAATATGCAGTTGCGCCTCACTCGACCAAAGGACATTGCACATATTGACATTGATACCAATGTTGAAATCTATGGATCATCGATTCAGATCGGTTCCTATCTCTCGAACTTCTCCGCAGATCTCATGATGCATATTGCAACCGATGCACAGGCGACTTCTTTCGACTCGAATGTCGCCAATGGAAATTTCACTCTTGCAGGTCGTAAAGTGCATGATGTATCAGCAACTCTCATCAAACCTGCTGAGAGTTCAAATTTTTTCATCAAGTCATTTCGTGGAATGCTTGGCAATGGAATTCTCTCAGCAAACGCGAAGGTTGAGACCATCGAACCTTTCCATTATGAAACAGACATCTTGCTTGCAAGCGTTCCCTTGCACTCGCTGAAAATTCCAGGCGGAGGTGTTGCGACACCGAACGAAAAAACCGCGAAAAGTGCGTTGGAAATTGACCCTGGCTTGGTAGACGCTCGCATCAATATCGCTGGCACTTCTGCAGGAATTTCGACGCGCCAAGGACGAGGTAGCGCAACGATACGACAAGCAGAACTTGCGAGACTACCCATCGGTGTTGCCTTGCTGCAGATCACGCAGTTGAGTTTGAGTCTCGACCCAATCGTGAAGCAAGGAGAATTTGATTTCACGATTGATCAGGATCGGATTCAATTCGAAAAGTTTGATTTAGCTTGTAAAGATTTGTTGCTGTCTGGAGAAGGATGGCTGAATACTGAATCAAATGAGATTGCTCTTCGACTTCGCAACCGCGGAACAATGCCGATCATCAGTGACATCCTTGGTGGTGTGACCAATCAACTTTTTCAAATTGATGTCCGTGGAACGATCACCGATCCAATCGGATCGCTCGCCCCACTGCCAGGCCTGACTGCGCCACCAGAATTACCTCCAAGTGCGCCGATCGCGAGCACTCTCCCATGAACGAAAAACAGAAGCGAATCGAACCAAATATTCGCTCTGCTATTGATGCGATCATCGATCTTGTTGCGCCAGCCAACAAGGCGGGTGTGCAACAGTCAAATGTTGACGATCATCAAAGGCGCCTGCTCGTCGCAGAGATGGTGGCGACTTCGCTTCGCCTTCTCGATGACAAATTGACCGTTGGTGAACTGCGTCTCGTTCGTCAGGCACTTCGCGAAATGCGGGCTGGATTTACGATGTTTGATCGATATCGAACGCTCCGCAAGATCGCAATCTTTGGAAGCGCTCGCACGCCGCGCGAACATCCAGATTATGTCGCAGCATTTCAATTTTCCAGATTGCTTGCAACACGCGGTTGGATGGCGATCACCGGTGCGGGGCCTGGAATTATGCAGGCGGGAATTGAAGGGCCAACTCCAGAACAATCCTTCGGACTTTCGATTCGACTTCCTTTCGAGGACAAACCAAATCCTGTCATTGCGAATGATCCTAAATTGCTGAAGTTCCGTTATTACTTCACGCGCAAGTTGGCCTTCATGGGAAATGCTGATGCAGTCGCTGCGTTCCCAGGAGGATTTGGTACGCAAGACGAACTCTTCGAAGCATTGACTCTCATTCAGTGCGGCCGAAATGCTGTCGTCCCAATCGTTCTTATCGAAGGAAATTCACCCGATGGGACTCCCGGGGGATATTGGAAAAAATGGGAGCGCTTCGTTCTAGATTCGATGCATGATGCTGGCTGGATCAGTCCAGAAGACGAAGACTTGTATTGCATCGCGAAATCTCCATTGGCGGCAGCGGATATTGTGACTCAATTTTATCGCCGATATCAATCGAGTCGCTATGTCGATGATCTGTTTGTGATTCGCCTCGATACTCCACTTCCATCCAACGCCTGCGCCCAACTCGATAGTGAATTCAGTCAACTCTTGGCATCTGGCGGTTTTCTGCAAGGAAATCATCTTGATGGCGACGACGTTCCTGACGGTACGGCCCGAGTGTGGTTTCGCCATAATCGCAAGTATTTCGGCCTTGTTCGACGATTGATTGATCGCATCAACGCTTTGCCAAGAGTTTCGAACATATGAATCGTGCCGTAACTTTTTCCGTCAAAATAATCTTGATGGTCGTGTCAACCTTTGTGACATTGACCGTTGGTTGTGCGACAACAAATACTCCGAGTAATCCTGCGGGACAAGCAACGACTCGATCAACCGCACCGCGCCCCGAATGGGATTCGCCCTCGACTGGAAATGTCGCCGACGACGCAAAGTCTTCGACTTCAAACTCTCCCATGAAACACATCACGCTTCCTGTTGATGATGGGAAAAGCGATGGGATCGCCGTCATTCGCTGGCAGATCTTCGATAACCAATCAGTCATTTCAACATTCTTCAAGAAGCATCCGCCTTCTGGAATTTCGATCGAAGTTCAGAAACAACTTGCCAGCAATGGATTCATGGTGGCTGAGGTCAAACTTTCTTCCCTTCCTGCAGCGCTTGATGATCTTGGCGGGACCTATGCGAATATCCGCGCGTGGCTTGGAGAAGCCACAACGTGGAATCAACTCGCCTCTTTCCAAATTCATGGTTCATATGCAGCAGTCATTGACGGTTCGACTCGTCGATTGAATGACGGTGCAATTCAACTACTGCTGCGTGGTTGGACCGTTCCGCTTGAATCTGGAGCAGTCACAGATGTAGAAATACTGCCCGCATTTCTTGCTGGTGGAGAAGTTCCTGGCGCACGCACAACAGTTCGCGAACCATTTCAGTCTGCTGGATTCTTTGTCTCGCTTCAGCGAGGAAGCGTGCTCTTGATCACGGGAATGACACCAAAGAGCAGTCGAGAATCATCCACTCGCGGACCATTTGCAGGACCTCCTGTTACTTCCCCGCCAACGTTGGGTGAATTATTGTTGACTCGACCTTACGAAGAATCCTCTCCGGTTCCGCAACGTCCATTCATCGTATTGATTCCACTTATTTCGGCGAACAACTTTTTTGATGACGCCCCCATAGAATCCCTTCCAGCCAAAGTACCCTGATGACCGATCAACCACCGATTTCACCTGACGAATCTCGCTCGATGCGACACCGCCGTCGAATTGCAACTGTCTCTGTCATCCCAACACTGCTCACACTTGGAAATTTGATTTGCGGATTCGCAGCGATTCATTACGCCAGTAAGACAATCGGCCCAAGCAATGTGATGGGATGGAGCACGCTGACAATCGCAGGAGCATTGGTCTTTCTTGGAATGCTCTTCGACGGACTCGACGGATTTGCCGCTCGACTGACACGGTCTGCAAGCGAATTCGGCGCGCAACTGGACTCTATGGCGGACATGGTGACCTTCGGGGTGGCTCCGGCATTTATGGTCTTACGACTTGTGAGTTATTACTACGGCGGACCAGAGCATTACACGGGAATCCTCGGACCTGACGCAGATAATGCATACGGCAAAATAATGTGGGGAGTTGCTGCGTTTTATATCTGCTGCACTGCGCTTCGATTAGCACGTTTCAATGTAGAGATCGCTTCGACTGACGAAGCAGATCACCGCTTCTTCCGCGGCTTGCCTTCGCCAGGAGCAGCAGGCGCGATTGCCAGTTTGACTTTGCTTCACCAACATTTGATGGTGATTCAATTCCACGAAATTCCCCCTGATGGATTTGAAAAAACATCGGCGCTCCTTCTTCCCCTTGCCACCATGATGGTCTCGGCCGCGATGATTTCGCGCCTTCCATACGCACATATCGTCAATCGTTACATGCGCGGACGGCAATCATTTGCATTCGTCGCTTGGATGATGTTGCCGATCGCCTTTGCAATCTGGTGGTTTCAGGTCGCACTCGCTGTGTGCTTCTGCGCGTATGCCGTATCGGGACCAATTGGCCGATTGTTCCGCGGAAGTAAAAATCATTCACTTCTCTCCCAGCAGAGCGGAGAGACTGCGACAAAATCAACGAAGATCAAGATTGATCCCTCCAGACGACCTACGATTCGATCATGACCATCCTCGATTCCGCCACACTCCTGCCAGATCGATTTGGACTCTATGGTGGAAGTTATGTTCCAGAGACTCTTGCTCATGCGCTGAGTGAACTTGAGATCGCATATATCGCTGCTCGTAATGACCCAGCATTTCTCGCTGAAGTTGACGATCTTTTGAAGCACTTTGTTGGGCGCGCCACACCGCTGACTGATGCACCGAGATTGACTCGATATGCCGGTGGCGCTCGAATCGTTCTCAAGCGCGAAGACCTTGCGCATACTGGAGCGCACAAGATCAACAATACGATTGGCCAAGGATTGTTGGCCAAGCGCATGGGAAAGAAGCGTGTGATTGCTGAAACTGGAGCCGGTCAACATGGCGTTGCAACTGCCACTGCCTGCGCTCATTATGGAATCCCCTGCGAAATCTTTATGGGCTCTGAAGATATTCGGCGCCAAGCATTGAATGTCTTTCGCATGAAACTTTTAGGTGCAAAGGTGGTCGAAGTCACTTCGGGTTCGCGCACACTGAAAGACGCGACCAATGAAGCGATGCGAGACTGGATGGGATCAGTCGCAGATACGCATTACATCATTGGAAGCGTTGTCGGACCGCATCCATTTCCCACAATTGTCCGAGACTTTCAAAGCGTGATTGGACGTGAGTGCCGCGCACAATGTCTTGATCGATTTGGAAAACTTCCCGACGCTGTTGTTGCCTGCGTCGGTGGCGGTTCGAATGCTGCTGGAATTTTCGCTCCTTTCATCGCAGATAAAGCCGTGCGACTCTGTGGGGTCGAAGCTGGCGGCCGCGGAAATGCTGCGGGCGATCATGCGGCTCCATTATCACTTGGAACACCGGGAGTTTTGCATGGTTCTTATTCTTATGTGCTGCAAACTGCTGATGGTCAAACCGCAGATGTTCATTCGTGTAGCGCAGGATTGGATTATCCAGGCGTCGGTCCAGAGCATTCGCACTGGCGCGATACTGGCCGAGTTCAATACTCCGCCGTCACTGATCAGCAGGCGCTTGAAGGATTTCAACTGCTCGCAAAGCAAGAGGGAATTATTCCCGCATTAGAAACTGCGCACGCAGTTTGGGGTGCAATTGATATTGCGCGAAAACTTCCCGCCGATGCGATTGTTGTGATCAATGTTTCTGGCCGCGGAGACAAAGATGTCAACGAAGCGATTCGGTTGCTCTCTTTGGATTCACACTAGTCCTGCGCCTTCGAATCGGCTGCCTTCGCATCCTTGGACTTCGCATTCTTGGACTTCCCATCCTTGGCTTTCGCATCCTTGGGCTTCGCATCTTTGGGCGTGAATTCAATTGCAATTGGATAGTGATCGCTCGCATATCCCGCCGGCGGCTTGTCTTTTTTCCAGTCATACGCATCGCCAGGATGCAACGAGGAAAGAACAAAGTACGAACCAGGAACGATTTCATTTGCAAAGCCAGGCGAAAAAATGATGTAATCAATTGGACGACCGGATTCATGCGTCGTATATCGATCACGAAGCGCATCACGTTCGGTATCGGACATTGACTTATCTTTCTCCTGCTTGTTGCGATCTGCCACGGATCGATAGTCATAACCATTTAATAATCCCGCATCTTTATAGAGTTTTCGACATGAAGACAAAGGTGTCGAATTGAAATCGCCAACAATCACAACATTCGCGTCAGGAGTCTTCGCCATATCCGCCTTGACGAATTCGATGATCTTCTTGGCTTCGGCTTCGCGATGATCGTTGAATTTCTCACCCCCTGCTTTGTGGTGAATTGCATATGCAGTCAGCGTGTATCCATCTGGAAATTCGATATCAACTGCAAGTGGACTGCGCTGAAACTTTGTTTTGTCTTCGGGGACTTTGTTTGAAGCATCTTCCGGAGATCCTGCAGTTGGTTTGGAATCCTCTGGATTGTCGTCAGCAGACGCAGTCGACAATTTCGTGTCCAGAAAAACTCGTGGATTCTTCGTCGGAAATCGTGACAAAACAGATTGCTCAACACCTCGATAATAGCCAGCGTCCAAACTTTCAAGATAGACATATCCCATATCCTTAAGATATGTATCGCGGAACCATGTGAGCGCTTCTTTTGATTCAACCTCTTCCAAGAACAACACATCCGCATCTAATCGATGAATCACTTTCGCGAGAGCTTCTGCACGGTCATCCGTGATGGCCAACTTCATATCGTCCCATTCGCCAGACAACTTTGGGTCGTCAACACGGTCGAAAAAATTCTGGATGTTGTATGCAGCCAAACGAATTGCCTTGGTTTTCTTTGGCGCATCTGCGATGCCATAACGAAGGCCAGGACCTCGCTTGGGCTTCGCACTTTTTTGCGAGGAATCCTGTGTGTCTGATTGCGGTGTCGTTGGAGTCGCAGTTGGGTTCGCAGTTGGATTCGCAGATTGCGATGCTCCAAGTGTGATTGCAACAACAAGGGCGAACGACCCAATAAAGAAACTTGTGTGCTTGAGCATAGGCAGAGATAGTAACTCCCTACTATCCCACCATGCCAATATGGTCCAGCCGAAAGCGATACAAGGAATATCAAGTCGAATCAGCCGTGCGCCGCAGCAAGCGGCGATCGGAACGGACGATTATCTCTCGCCAAGGAACTGAAATCAGCGCCAAGCGCTCTCGTTCGATCGGCCCACTGCTGAAAGCCTTCTTTTCCTTTGTGCGCAGGGACAAACGCGCAGTCGCCACGGCGTTGCTGTGCGCAACCGTTTCGGCAAGTCTTGAACTCTTCCCACCCGCTGCAACAAAGATTGCCATCGATAATGTTTTTTCGGGACTGCCTCTTCCAGTTTCAATCACGCGCTGGATTCCAGATTCTTCGACCATACTTTCGACTCCGCAATCACTACTCGCAACACTTGCGATTGCAATTGTCATGCTTTCATTTATCGCGGTGGTCTTTGGAATCATTGGACGATGGCTTGCGACACGAACTGTGAAATCAGTGCAAAATCGCGTGCGACGATTGGTCTTCGGTCACGCGATGAAACTGCCTCTTTCGCGGGTCCAGCAAATGCGAACAGGTGGATTTGTTGCAACTCTTCGCGAAGATGCTGGAGGCGTCGGCGAATTAGTTTTCAGCATGCTCTATAACCCGTGGCGCGCAGTCATTCAACTGCTCGGCAGTTTGACAGTTCTTGCAATCACCGATTGGCGACTGCTGATTGGCGCACTCATGCTGCTCCCCGTGATCGTGATGACTCACCGAACTTGGATCGGGCGCATTCGACCAATCTTTCGCGACATTAAGGCGACGCGCGACTCAATCGACGCGCATGCAACCGAAGTCTTTGGAGGAATGCGAATCGTGCGAGGCTTCGCTCGAACGCGCACAGAATCTCTGCGATACACCGGCGGCGGTCACTTGATGGCTCGGCAAGAATTTCTCGTGTGGTGGTGGTCGCGTGGAGTGGATCTTGCATGGGCGCTATTTATTCCCGTCGCTTCTGCCGCGCTCCTTTGGTATGGAGGCCTGCAAGTTCTGCGCGGTTCTTTGACACCCGGCGACTTAGTTCTCTTCTTGACCTATGTGATGATGCTGCTCATCCCAATCCAAATGCTCGCATCCAGCGCGACTGCTTTTCAAACAAATCTCGCTGGATTAGACCGCATTCTGGACTTGCTCGTCGAATCTCCAGAGATGCCAGATCGACCGAGCGCCGTTCGGCTTCCCAAGACCGCGATCGAAGGTGAAGTGAAAATGCACGAGATCGGATATTGCTATCCCAACACTGAAGGTAATGTGCTTCAAAATATTTCCTTCACTGCGAAACCTGGGCAGACGATCGCCCTTGTGGGACCATCAGGTAGCGGCAAGACAACGCTATGCAATCTCGTCGCTCGATTCTTTGATCCAACGACCGGCTCGATCACAGTTGATGGACGAGACCTTCGCGATATTCATCTCGACTCTTGGCGGCGAACGCTCGGTATTGTCGAACAAGATGTTTTCCTTTTCGACGGAACGATCGGAGACAATATTCGTTATGGCGACCGCGAAGCAAGTGATGCACTTGTTCGTCGCGCAGCTGATCTTGCCAATGCCACCGAGTTCATCGAGCAACTTCCCAAGGGACTTGCGACACATATCGGTGAACGCGGTGTTCGGCTTTCAGGCGGACAGCGACAACGCTTGGCGATCGCGCGCGCAATCCTCGCTGACCCACGCATCTTGATTCTGGATGAAGCGACCAGCAGCCTCGATTCTCAAAGCGAAAGACTGATTCAATCTGCTCTCTTTACACTTGTTCAAGAACGCACCACATTTGTCATCGCGCATCGCCTCAGCACGATTCAGCATGCCGACTTGATTCTGGTTCTCGAGCGCGGGCAAATCAGTGCAGCCGGGACACATGCAGATCTCATGCAAAGCAGCGAGAAATATCAACAAATGGTAATGATGCAAACTGCCATTCCAGCGCCGCCCAAAGTGCCGATGCCTGCGACGCCAAAAAAATAATAAGCCGCTCATTCAAGTCAGCAAGTCAAGTCGGCAAGCAAGCAGAATCTGGCGAAGTTTGATCGCGACCCTTCCAAGATCTGCGACCAGTTTTCGCAAGCCACAGACTGTGCCACTGAATGATGGTGAGCAGAAGAATCCCCAGTGGATGCAGAAGGACTGTTCGCCAAGAGTGCTGAAATCGCTTTGCAAAGATCATGCGCTGAAGAGTTGCGATTGCAATGGCAGCGATTGCTAGCACAGTTGCA
>Ga0209190_1002741_pt1 | contig 11791 bp, 12 predicted proteins | sample M_140205_XF_Meta_FD_187315 | JGI IMG/M metagenome (GOLD analysis project Ga0209190, IMG submission 187315) | Freshwater microbial communities from Lake Montjoie, Canada to study carbon cycling - M_140205_XF_MetaG (SPAdes) (version 2) | ecosystem: Environmental > Aquatic > Freshwater > Lake... | reverse complement strand
AATGTATCTTTAATTGTTTTAAAAAACATTTGATATTTAACTTCAATTGATGTAGTTTTAGCGGATAATTCTAATGACTCACGTGATAAATATTCATCTATTCCTGGTATGCGAAAACGGCGATGAATTGGCTTACCATTTTGAAACACGGGTAAGCAATGCCGATGTTTCATGAAACTTTCTAAGCAATATAATTCAACATCATTGATGTTAGATATATTCGTTAAATGTAACCAATCATGTTTACTATTTTTAATGACAATGATATTTGTTTTTATACAATTTGTTGATATAAACGCAAAAGCAGCCAAATATGAATCGAACATTTGTGTGAAATAATCGCTATTCATATCATTATAAAAACCGACATAAATTTGATGGGGTGGATTTTCATTTCTTTGTAAAAATATAATTAAATTTTGATTATAATTAGGTTCGTGTAAATCTATTGTAATACTGTTATTATTATCTAAAGTGCCCAAACGTTTTGATGATAAATTTTTAATTTTATAATTGATATCATTGATTTTATATAGAATTTTTAATTCAACATGATTATTACTCATACTATGTTTATTTATTACATATTAAAAAGCTTTTATATTATTTAATGGTTTCATCCATAACGATGAAATAAATTTGATTTGAAATAAAATGATATCATATAATTTATTATATAACGATTCGATATGGTTTATACTGAAAAATTTAATGACATCTGCTCTATTGAAATAGGACGTTCACAATTAGAAAATGATAAACTGGTTCGATTTCATAAACGAAATAGTATTGATGGGTTGACTACAATATGGTTTCATTTAGGTGGGGGTGATTCTAGTGGTCATGGTTTTGCAACACTTCCAATGACCGATTATGTAAAAGGAACGGTTCTGTATAAAGAATGCGTGTATCGCACAGCAACTCTTGTCAAAAATTTCAGTAAACGAAAGGATGACAAGCACGTGCCTATTATATACACTGTTATATCAAATGTGGCATTAACAACTACCCGTGGACTTGTAACATTGGATGATTCAAAAAAAGTATATACGGTTAAAATATAATATGGGAAACATTATTAACGCTGTATTTTGTGGATTATGCACATCAAAACATAATAATTTCGAGGAAAGTTTTTTTAATCATACAAATGATATATTGAAAACAACGGATTTGAATACGAATGAATGTACGCTATTTCGAAGAAGATATATGACGAAATTATTCTCTTTGCGAAAATATAAACATCAATACGCAATATGGTTTTATGTTCAACGGTTTTTAAGCACTACGTTGGGTGTAGGTATTCCCGCATTATTATCCGTTCAGTATTATTATAACAATTCAGTAGATAATCCAATCTATTGGGCAACATGGGGACTATCGATTTTTGGTGGTTTTGTAGCTGGTTGTAATACGATTTTTAAAGTCGACGAACGATTTTATTTACTGAAAAATATATACCAGAAATTAAAACACGAAGGATGGTGCTATATTCTACTATGCCAAAAGTATAATCAATTGAAAGATGGAACAACCGAAAAAAAACGCCATCGTTTAATGTTCACATCGTTTATGGAATCAGTCGAAAATATTATTGATGATTATTATAAACACGATATGGACACAGTCATGTACGATAAAGAAAATCCAAATCCGCGAAATATACAGAATCCGCAAATACCGTATATACGGACTGCTATACCACAGCAACCACCGACACAGCAACAACCACCGACACAGCAACAACCACTGACACATCAACAATCACAGCAACCACCGACACATCAACAATCACAGCAACCATCGACACAGCAACAATCACAGCAACCACCGACACAGCAACAATCACAACAAGAACTAAACACTAATGATACGTATATTGTAGATATTCCTGTATAAAAAATCGATTTATATATTAAATCATAAACGAATAATATCAATATAAATGAATTATAACGGATATTATTCATTGATTCCACGTGAGAAAACAGAACATTACAATGAGTGGTGTGTTAAAACATGGTACATATTATATGGTACACGCGAAGTAGATATTGATATCGTGATAAGCCACGCAAATGTATTTGCAAATCAATATCAATATAATATGGATTATGCTTGTGTTTCACAAAACAGTATTTTAGATCATATAAAGATACATCTCGTTTAGAATAATATAATAAATTCATTGATATAGTATAATGAAAACACTCGAGATATTGTGTATTTCGTTGGCAGCAATTGGACTTATTTTATTATATCTTCAATATAAAAATCAAAAAACAATGGAAATGATGCATGGAACAATGCTGGCTATTCAACAACCAGTTCATCCTATACCCGGTGATCTAGTTAATCAACATATTTTATTACACGAAACTCAGCAATTAAAATCACACATTGACGCTAAAACATTAGATGTTCACGACCATTTGAATATGGTTTTACAATCGATCGATAGAGTATATGGAGAAAAAAAAGACGATAACACTGTTCTAAAGAGGTCATATACAGAAATGCTCGATAATGTTGATGAAATTAGTGGAATTGATGTGGTTGAAACAAATGATTTTACTGAACCATTACAAATAAATTCGTTTACTCCATCACAAGAAAATTATCGGTCTCGTTCACATTCGATGTCTCGTTCGAGGTCTAAATCAAAAAGTATTAGTCTAAATTCACATAAATCTAATAAATCATCTACATCCGCAAAATCAACTGAATTTAAAAAATCAGTGGAAGAGCACGATATGAATGATATTATAAATTCATACACTGAAACTACTATAGAACATACACCACCCACAGCAATGAACGTATCGATAAGCAATGATTCAACAACAGTTAAATACCCACACTTACCCGAATTAAGGTTATTATGTAAATCACGCAATTTATCTATGGTTGGAAATAAAAAGGTATTAATTAATAGATTAATTGAGAATGGATATGAATTTTAAAAAAAATATATTTTATTCATATATATACAGTATAATAATGAGTTGCTATAAAACAACAAACAATAAATATTTTAATTGCCCACCCAGAATGGCTGATGGTCGTCATTTTACTGATTATCGTCCACATTGTGATTTAAATAATTTAGTTGCAAGTAATAACCAACTTGTTAGTAGCTATGATTATCGTCAATATTTAATACAAAACAGTGAAAAACTTATGGATATCAATCGTTCTTATTCTTCTGGAATGAATAGTTGTGGTCCATGCAAAACACCCTATGACCAAGGAACGATGTTGCCTGAACAATCTGATGTGCAATGTTCCGCAAATACGTGCGCAAACTCGATGAGAGTATTATCTGGCTTAGGACAAGGACGCAAATATGATTCAGGTGATAGCAATACACAATGTGGCACTAACTGGCAATTTCCTAAAAATGTTCCTTCCAGTAATTGTGCACAAGATGCTGACGTATTTGATTATTATAATGGAAGCCAAATTCGTCAGGCAACTGATGCCAAACAAATGCGCTATGCTATGCCATCAGGTGGATTACCCCTTAGTGGTGGCGATCCGGCAGCATTTTAAATAATTTCTTATCATCTAAATGAAATCATTGGATGTATAGAATTTATTATAATTTAACCCTTGGTGTATCAGGTACATTTATTGTGTTTTGCTTTGGCATATTTTACAAGCGATAAATAAGAAAATATCCACAGCATTTGATTTTAAGGAATCCTAGTACACCTGTTGGTCTAAAGACCATGTCAAAACGCTGTAAGGGTTTAAATAGAATAATTTAAAACTTACAGCATAGTGCACAGTGCATACTTATGGTATTTGATAAAGTAGGTAGTAATACCAAATTAAAATCAAGAAATAATCTTCGGCGTTAATTTAGTATTATAAAAGTATATTTACGTGTTTAACCCTTACAGTGGTGTATTTATTTTGTTATTTATATGAAAATAAACGTGATTTACAAGAGATAAATGACATAATATTTATTAACCGTATGATGACTCCAGTTGTCATCAAAATGCTGTAATGGTTAATATAATAAGTCATACGATTGATAAACATCGATGTGCGTCAATAATTATATAATATAACATTTATTACTATTTTATTTTGCGTTTGTTCTATATAAACTACAAAATATTATTTTAATTGATTTATATGGCCTATGCATTATTTAAATGAAGAAATATAATTTTGGTTAGTTTGAATTTGATAAACGTCAATAAATGATAATATAATTTTAAATTCTAACTATTTAAATATTTTGTTATAATATAAAAATGGCAGGTTATAAATTTATTGAAAAACCATACCCCAAATTGTCGATTGATGGAAAACACGGAAAACACGATTTACAAATTGGTAGTTGCTTTAAGATTCATAGTGAATATTATGTAGTGTCATCGTTTAGTTTATTTAATGAAAAGCTAGAATCTATTGAGGCGTTAAAATACAATTCGGAAAAACAAGTATGGAAAGAACACCCAAATCAACCTCCATATCGTATTACTCTAAATTTGTTTAATTCTATTCAACCAATTGATTGCCTACCAAACACACCAAAAAATATTGCAACTTCAAGTCCCAATTTGAATGATGGACTGTCAAAAAGATTCAATGAATCCAGACAATCGAATTCACTTAGAGGAAAACCTATATTTCAAGCCAGATGGATGGACCCCAAATACAATTCACAATCTTCAAAATCTTCAAAATCTCCAAAATCTCCAAAATCTCCAAAATCTCCAAAATCTCCAAAATCTCCAAAATCTTCAAAATCTCCTGGATTCTTAACAGGACTCTTTAACAGGTTTAGAGGATACAAAACATTCAATGGTGGTAATACTACACAGTTAAAATCTAGAAATAATCGTCGTCGCACCTTACGCCGTACTCGTCGTAGTTAATTTACAGTTCGAAACCTCAAGACATGCACTTTTTTGATTGCTTGTGAAAATAAAATATTGAATTATATTTTCTTATTCTATCAAGCAGTTTATAGACTACTTGTATTTTCAAAAAGTGCATCTCTTCAAGTTTTTATCTGTTACTTATAAAAACAATAAATATTCCAGAAGTATATCTAGAATATCTATTTACATCTTCCAGCGATGCCCACACTGACATGAGCAAAATGTAGTTATAGGTTCATCCGCACTACGTGTTTGTAGCTGATAATACGTAATACGGTCATTCTTACATTTGCCGCATTTATACAACCCTTTGACCATATGTTCTGTTCGAATCTCATACGCCATTTTGTCTTTCTTCTGCTTACTATTTATTATATTTTCCCAATGTTCTGGAAAAAGTTCGTGTGGGCGCAATCCACCCACTTTATATGGACTCACACTACCCGACTTGATACGTTCAAGTAGTTTATCATTTTTGACATAACTAGATGGGTCTAAATTGGTAAATATGCTAATACATTGTTGAATATAACTATTACGAAAAATCGTATTATCCCACTTCTTAACAAATCCTTTTTCATCGGCGAAAGCAATGATTGCATTATAACAACTGATTTCGATATTTTTCGCAATGCGGTAATCACCATCAACCAACATTAGAAACTTGTCTATCATTTTTTCACGCAATTCATCAACTTGATCATTCGATGAGCTAACTGACATTTTATTTATATTTATGAATGAACAATTACAATTATAGTGTAATTGTTCATTTATTTTTATATGATAAATCAATTTTTTAACAGTATTTTACGATTTACGATGTATTGTTAAATTTATTTTTTAATTCGTTAATCACACTATGCATGCCGATATTTATGGGTCGTGATTTAGAAACGGAATTCGTGGTAGTTGATGCTGAATTAGATAAAAGCGGATTACTAGGTAGAACATGTTCTGTTGTAGAAATTATGCTCGATTGTTCTGCTATAGGCGTCGGCGCGGACATGGATATCATTTGGATACAGTTGTGTGATTGTATGGGATTGGTAGCAGGTGCTATAGATAACATCATATATTGTTGAAAAAAATCTTTGGTATTGATTATATCTCTCTCTAATTCGATAATTCGTTTTTGTAATCGTTCATTTTCTGTTTTAATACGACGATATTTCTTATCTTTTTTAATCAATTTATTTTGAATGCGTTTCACTTCTATTTGAACTTCATTACAATACGATTGTTGAACACGCAACTGTATTTTAAATTCTTCTAAATTGTTTATTACGACATAGTCGTCTAATAATGTGCTTGTTGTATCCATTATATATAATATTAATATTTGATTATTTACATAATTAACGAATAAATAATCAACTATCTTTACCCTAACAAATGCGAATCATTCATTTGTAATTATTATAAGTGATATGAGATCCATCAATTATCATACACATTAACCCTTACAGCGTCAGACATATTTATATATCGTGTAATTTTAACCGTAATCAGCGTTTTGCTAAAGCATAGGATTCCTAAAAATCACACAATTTACAGATATTTCCTTATTTATCTCTTGATTACATAAGGAAATATGTGCTTAAGAATGACGCTGATTACGGTTAAGTAATGTAGTCCTCAAAACGATGTAAGGGGTAAGGTTCATATGATATTGTAAATTATATTTGCAGATTCATTATTTTTTTAAATTTGCCTAAATTGATTGGTTTAATACGTGTATTCAGCAATGTGTACAATAGTTGACATCTATTTTTATATACATTATCGATTTGTGTTGGTTTGATGGTTACACAATTGTTGGGATGATTATCTATTATATTTGTGAATCGTTTTGACCATGTACATATACATTCTATTCTATTCGTAAATATACTATTTGTAAATGTTACACAATTGTTGGATTTATCGAACACTAATGGTTTTTGACCACTAGAAAAATAGCGAGAGTCATTCGTTGTAAATTGTAAATTTTTTAATATAATAGCTCCACCCGAATTTCTATCATTTAATGTGTTATCAGGTTTCAAATTTATTTGCACGGTATAATCGGAATAAATATTACCAATATTATTTAAATATTTCGTTTCAATATTCTCAATGTGTGACGCACGCAGTATACCAAAATCAACTAAACGCATTTCTTCATTAGTATTTAATCGAAATAAATTATCAGGAGATACGATAGTTCCTTCCCTATCCCAAATGCTTAATCTATCTGCTATTGGATTAGAAGTTAATGTTGTATCCGCAAATCCATATCCAAATGAATAATATTTAGTGTCTATCTTAATTATCGTTGTCATATGTGTTGAACGTGGCATATCTATATTAAAATATATGGGTAATTTACGCATATCTTCAATAGATATAGAAGATATTTGATCACGCGAACTACCACTTCTAGGACTGCTGCCACTTCTGGGACTACCACTTCTGGGACTACCACTTCTAGGACTACTACTTCTAGGGCTAACACTTCTAGGACTGCCGCTGCTACCACTTCTAGGGCTAACACTTCTAGGACTGCCACTTCTAGGACTAACACTTCTACTACGTCTATCTTTATAATCATCTTGTAATTTACTTAGTCTAGCTAATAATTGTTCACTATCGTAAACAGCCTCCTTAATATCTCTTCTAACAAATACTTTATTTACTAATTTCTTTTCGAAAAGAACAATTTTATTATCTAAATCATGCTCAACAGTATATGATTTTATAGGGTTTGTGCCTTGATTTAAATCAAATGATTCTTTATATTCAGATTTTGTATATAATTCATTTTTACTAATGAATGTTTTTGGTTTTCGTTCATAACCAATTAAAACAGTAGAAAGAACATCTATCTTTGATTCTAAATTATGTAATTGTTCTGTATTTACATTAATAATGGGTTGTAAATATTCATTATAATATTTATAAGATGTTTGAAAACCTTGGTCACATTCAGTATATATTGTATCAAGGTCGTTAATAAAATTTCCTTTATAAATTTCACCACCATTTAACCTTTTACTATATTGTTTTTTATTTTTTTTTGCTATTCTACTTATCTTTTTGCCACCTTGTTTTAAATTAGTTGATATTTCTTTCAAAGAAATTATTGAATCTACATAACCATTTGAATCCCTTTTTATTCTATTCATAAGAGTATTTATTACACATTTTTTATTACAAGGTGCTTCTAACGATATTTGTGGTGTATCAGACCATTCACAATTCATTATTGTTATATTATATTATAATTTTATTTATTAATAATAGTTAAAATTATATAAATTTATGCAACATTGTTATTTCTAAATAATTCTAATAAGTGCTGTTAAATGTCTCAAACAATTGTCTCAATTAATTTTTTAACGTCCAATAAATCCCCGCGCATCGATTCTAATACACGTCGACGTTGCTCTATTTCTGGAAACTCTTCCAATAACATCGACGTATCTCCGCTTAATATTTTCTCAAATAATGCTGCGTTTAATTGGTCCGTTGCCGATTTGATAAGATGGAATACAATCGCTTTTGGAATAGACTCGCGTGTATTTCTAACCACTGTTTTATAATATTCATACAACACTTGTTTGAATTTAGAGATATCAAATGAACCATTCGGTTGAATTATTTTCGAATAATCACCCGTTATTATCGTTTGAAAATGAGTATCATCTGTCCAAATGTATGCTTCCTCGCTATCGATAATTTCAACGATACGGTCCAATGTTTTTTGATAACGGGGCATTAAAATATCACTAACGACAACCGAACGTATCGATTTAATCAAATTTGGGTATTTTTTCAATGGAACGTGGTCCAAAATATCCTGATTCAAACTACTTAATAGGTCAAGAGAATGTTGTAAGCACTTTTCTGCTGGTTCTAATATTGTTCGTATAGGACGATGTTTGGACGGTGGGCGCAAACAATTTTCAAGTACTTCTATAGGCAAATATGGAAAACTCATATGAATTCCATCATAACATTTTAGTATTTCTACTAGATGATTATCATCCATATCATTGAATGGATTATTTTTCTCAATTTCTAACCGAAAGAGTGAAAATTGCTCTTTGATTTGACGACCCGTTTGGATAGTTGAACCGCGCAATTCAATTGCTTGTACGAATGTCTTGATATATAAACTAATGAGTCCATTCAAAACAGTCATACGCACATCTTTATCTGCTGGAATACTCGACCCAAGTGTTGTTAGTTCTACTGAAACTTCTTCCATTTTTACATTGATATTTGCCAATACGGACGGCAGGCATTGTTTTATGTTGGAAATAAGAATGCTACTTAGATTTTGAGACAAATTCGTTATTCCCAAATGGGATTTATATTTATCCTGCCGATATACGGGATGCGATGCAAAAAATGATTTCTCAGCATGGATTGTTTCGGATATTGTCTGTGATACCGATGACCGGTTTTTAATACCATAATACCCATATTTCAATTTTAAATCGGAACTCAATTGATTTTCCAAATATGCGGCAATATCACTATCCTCGTTCATTAAATCAAGTTTGGTTAAAATACCGAGAGTCCGCTCTCCTCGTGGGTCAACCGTTTTAACAATTTCCATCGCCATATCTGCTTCTATGTCCGGCCTGGCAGCAATAACAGCCAAAATAATCGTATTTTTAGGTTCGATATATTTCTGTATGAGGCGAATAATTTGCGCCTTAATATCGGCAGGTTGGCCTCGGTCGGTTATTGCAACACTTGTTAATCCGGGCAGGTCAATAAGACTCAAATTTGGAATCGCTGACGCATATATTTTTATAAATATGGGTTTATCGCTAATATTAAGACTACTACCCGCTTTTACATTTGTTTGTATTTCTATTTCATTTCGAATTGCGTCTCGTTGCTCCACACTAACATTTGGATAAGTTATCGGTATTTTTTTATCTTGCTGCCATTGACAGTTATTATAATGCCCAAATTCAACACGGCATTCCTGTGTGCTTTGAATTAATTCTAAATGTAAAGGTGTTCGTGTAGTCATAGATTTACCTACCGGTAGTATATCAACACCTGTTAGCGCATTTAGCAGACTGGATTTACCACTTGATTGTGTTCCAACAACTACCAATTTCGGCAAATCGATTAAATTTGAATCGATATAACTACTGTTGATTATACTTGCGATTTTCAAAATTTCACGGTTTGATAAAATTGTGGGTTCCGTATTCTCTTTCGTCCATAACGATGAAGCTGCTGTAGCGGCAGCAGCTATAATTGTGCCTTTTGCTGGCAAATATTCACTTATATAATTCATTATATGCTATATTTGGTTTCTTATTTATATATAGTACGGATGTATATTTTTGCTTAAAATTAAATATACGTTAAAATATACATGTTCGGTCCATGCAGACGATGATACAAGACGAATATCGCGAACGATTAGGACAACGGTTTGTAGAACGTTTGGATAAATATTATAAAAAAATAGAAACAATTCAAGAATTGAAAGAATATATAAATGGTAATAATACAATAACTGTCTATTTCCCGGCAACAATCAAACCCTATTGTAATTTAAAATGCGTTATTCGGGAAATAAAAGATGATGGTAGTATAGTTTTAGACCAAACAAAAGAAGGTCGCGCTGAAAATATTGAATTTTTCTATCAAAATATGTGCGTTCATTTTCATTCGATTGTGTGTTTTCAACAAGTTCATCCTATATTTGAACAAACAAAATATACTGAAAATAAGGAGAGTCGAGATAGACTAGTAAAACTACTTAAACGTATGAAACAATAATATGCATAATGATGAAATGCACAATATTGATATAGATACAAATACGCATATAGTTGAATTATTTAAAAAGGTTATAGAAGATGATTTAAAAGCATTCGCCATTAAAATCTCAAGTGAAAGAGATATTCCAATAGATACATTATTACCATATATATCTATTATATTAAAAACACCTATGATAGAAAGAATTCACGAAAAACATCTGGACATTAGTTATATTAAATATAAAACGGAATTACAAAGATATACATTAAAAGATTTGCGGGAAATCGCGAAAAATAATCATATTCCCATTTCAGGAACACGTGTAGAATTGATTGAACGCATTAGTGATAAATGTGGCATACGTGATTTTACATCGGATGAAATATTAAAAGCAAAATCATTTATAGGAAATACTGCCACCAAAAGTCGGCCACGCAAAAAAACAACTGAATCGATAATTGTAAATCTAGTCGAAGATAGTGATGAAGATATGGATTAATCTGCGTTGGCGTTTGTCAATATTGGAACATCTTTATTAGCGTGTATAATAGCAAATACGATAGTTCGTAATTCATCTGGGTTTTCATATCCTATTAACCGACAATGTTCATCCGTTAATCCATCCCATTTTGATAATATTTCATAATTTTGGTCCAAGGTATTTTCGGGATGTAAGCAATGCTTCCATTCGAACCTTTCAAACCACCCCCGATTTTTATCGCTAACATTATCTTGACATGTCGCATTATTCAATCGAAACCCCTCTATACGGTGAGTATCTAAACGAATTGAAAAATGTCCCTCAAGACAATCATATTTAGTGGAATATTTAACGATAGGAATGCGTTTATTATGTATATTGACTGGAAAGGAAATACTCTCGGATGGATTTGTTATGATAGATAACGTATAATAATATTGTGGTTTTTTAGTTTCATCGGCATTTATTTCACTGACATCTATTTTATTTTCATATTTATTATACACCATGTACCATTTCGTTTTAAATACGCCGACATTTGTTGTTGTAGGTCTTCCATCTTTATGGACGACAATTGCTTCACGTACGAAATAGGCGGGTTCATATAGAATATAATGTTCAGGTG
>Ga0209190_1002737_pt1 | contig 11805 bp, 5 predicted proteins | sample M_140205_XF_Meta_FD_187315 | JGI IMG/M metagenome (GOLD analysis project Ga0209190, IMG submission 187315) | Freshwater microbial communities from Lake Montjoie, Canada to study carbon cycling - M_140205_XF_MetaG (SPAdes) (version 2) | ecosystem: Environmental > Aquatic > Freshwater > Lake... | reverse complement strand
TGCGTGAAGGCAATGCGGAACAATTCGACAACGCCATCGCAAAATTTCTGCAAGGCATCACGGCGTAGTCGGCGGCAGCAGGCGAATCTTTGTGATCAGCGCCGAGGATTCTTGGGTCATTGTGAACACGCTTGGACCAAGCGCTTGCTTCCAGTGCGACTCATCATCATTGAGCAAGATGGCGAGCGGATCCATTGGCACACCAAGTCCAAGTTTGTTGGCGACATCGGAGTCATCAGAGTCATATCCCGCCGAGAGAGAGGCCGATTTGGATTGCGGCTTGTCGCTCGATTCCATGCTGAGCAACATGTCTTGATATCCCCAGCACAACACGGGATTTGCGCCAATATCAGCCAATACTTGGCGGCATGCGGGAGTTTGAGCCAATGTTCCACCCGTCGGGTTGCCAACCACGGCTCGCAATCCCTGCTCCACAAAAGCAGATTTGCCCATGAAGAACCAACCGCCTCCAAATCCACAACTGGACTCGCGCGACTTCTCATCAAAGATTGTGTTGCCGTTGAAATCACGCGGTTCGAATCCGGCTTGCGGTAAAAATAAATTCAACAACGTGGTCATGGATTGCTCATCGGAGCAGCGAATTGCGTACAGACCACTGGCTTCCTCGTTGGCTGACACCGCCTTGGAAATGTCGCCCTTTGCCAAGTTGAAATCATTTGAAATTTTACGCTTGAGAATGTGCGTGTCCGGACCCAGTTTAGAAAATACGCGCGCCAAATCTGGACCATATTGTTGTAGTGAAGCGTCGAATGGCTCGGACACTTCCTCGGGCATGGATGCCACCACCGACTCGATCAATTTCATGACCTGGTTGTATTGCACATTGATGGTGCCGTATCCGGTGGCATCACTTGGCACAAACGCTGGAGGTGGCGACGCGCTTTTTGCGGGATTGAACAAACCCAACACACCGGTGCGATCGCCCTCAATCATGATGCTTGAAAGCAATTGAAATTGCGCGCCTGGCGCTTCGGATGAAAGCGCGAATCCATAGCCGTGAATGTCGCCAAAAAGTGTCTGTAAAAAAGGCTGAATCAGGGCCACTTGCGGTCCGCCCGCGCCAGCCACCTTGTGCAAACCCGAAGTCAACATCACCATCCAACCATCTCCCCTACCCACGCTGTCCAACGTCTTTTTAAAATCCAGGGAATCGGCGACGGACTTGCGCGATTTACCTTCGTACACGCCCATCGCCTCGTCAATGTCCTGCTTGACGCTGCCAAAGAAAAATCGATTTCCATCGCGCACAAAATAAACCGTTTCAATATGGTCAAGCGCTCCCTCGGGCACGAAAGAATTTCCAGGGCCACGGCGCTTCTTTTTCATGGGCGCATTCTTCTCCCTCGCCTTGATCGCCTTGCCCGACACGCCATGAATATCCACGCCGCTCACGGCGCCCGCGTCTTTCTTTTGCATCTCGGTGAAGACCGCCTCAAATATGGTGTTGACCTTGTCGGCGTTCTCGTTCCACACGCCGCACACGATGAAGTGCGGCAAGTCGGCGTCCAACTCCTCGTCATGCACAATATAGAAGCCAATTCCCAATGAATTGGGCCAACTCCAGGCGTCCTCATCCACTCCAAGCTCCTGCATGCGCTCCTTATTTTTTTTTGCCGAGGCTTGCATTTCATCCTTCACCAACGCTTGCACCGCGTCGCTCTTCCACCACTTTCCCAGGGGCGTGTTGGCCCAACGCTCGCGGGTGGTGGCGAGATTATCAATGCCAAGCACCAACCACGCGTCCTCGGGAACAAGCTGCTCAAAGCTCACGGCGTCCTTGGCTTGATCCTTGACTTGTCCCAACGCATTCGCGGCGAGCAACAACACAGCGGCGCAAGTTGCCATGAAATTTTTATTCAACTGCATCATTTGAATCCTTTGAAACGTCTGCTGTTGGCGCAGGTCCCCGCCAATTTAAAATCACCACATGTTTTAAAAAAACTATTTCGACCCGACCGCGCCCGTGTTTGATCCATCGAGCAACGCGGACTCGGTTTCAAACTTGGAACGCGTTGGACCATCGTGATAATTGTGACCAGAATTTGGATTGCTACGGTCGTAGGCGAAGGCTTCGCGATTGCGCACAAAGTCCTTCACGTAACGTGCGGGAATTGCAAAACCAAGCGATTCGCCGCCGCGCAACCCCATATTGGTGATTCCAATTACCTCGCCACGCGTGTTGAACAAAGGGCCGCCGGAGTTGCCGGGATTAATCGGGCAATCCATCTGTATATAAGTGAGGCCGTCGAAACTTCGCTGCGTTGTGCTGATCACGCCCTGCGTCAGCGTGCGCTCAAGTCCCAGCGGATTTCCAATGGCAAACACGGCTTGACCAATATCAAGTTGCTCCTCTTTTTGAATAGGTGCGAACGAGAAGTCGCCCTCTTTGGTGGATGGAATTTTCACCAATGCCAAATCCAAATGATTGTTCACCGCGATCAATTCAACCTTGTCAATGTCAACGCGCTTGAGCGTTCCATCTGGTTGCGGAAACCACACAGTGGCTTTCAACTTTTGCTCGCCCTGCACAACATGCGCGTTGGTGATGGCGTGTCCATCCTTGTCAATGATCACGCCCGAACCCAATCCACTGGGCGTGCTGATTTTCACGACCGCGGGACCAATACTTTTGGCGTGCTCCTTTGGACTTTGCGTGGGCGCGTTCACCACGGTGTGGAACAAATCATCGCGCTCCACTTTCACCGGCGCGGCGGCGGCGGCGGCCTCGATGGAAGCGACATCCTCCATGTCAAATGACAACACTTCCGCCCCAATGTCCACCCACACGCGCTTGTCGCTGCGCTTCACAATTTGACCGTTGATGGTGGAGCCACTTTGCAAGTGAATCACATCCGCGCTGGAGAACTCAACCGCGCCAAGAAGCAAAGTCACGCTTGCAAATGCCCGAAGCGACGATAATGACATATATTTTTTCACAGGCTTATGATAGCCCGCCCGCCCATTTGGTCGGGGCTTGAGATTGTGCTTTGCAAAATACTTTTTACTGACCTCTTTATGGAGACCTGTGATGTTTATTCTTTCCGCCGTTGCCATGAGCTTGAGCGCCGCCGTGCTCGCCGCGCCGCAAAGCGCCGATCTATCCGCCAACTTTGGCTTTGATCCACTTGAGATTCAAAAGATCGACTCCAAAGCTGGCCCCATGATCGCCACCGACTTGGATGGTGACGGCCGCAAGGATTTGGTGGTGGTGAACAATCGCAAGAGTCGCATTGAACTGTATTACCAACGCGCCGACGCCAAGCCCGGCGACGAGAAGCCGACAACTCCGGGTTCCAATGAATTGCCGGAGCTTTGGCGCTTTCGTCGCGAGACCATTTCAGTGCCGCACGAAGTGTTGGCGGTGCTTGCCAACGACTTTGACCACGATGGAAAGATGGATCTGATTTACGCGGGACAGCCAGGAACGATTGCATTTGTGCAACAGAAAAAACCCGGCGTGTTTGAAATTATCCGCAAGACGCCCGTGAAAAACTTGGTGGGAAACCGCGATAATTTGCTACTTGCCAATGTGAATGGAGATTCCAAACCCGAACTGATCACCAACACGGGCGGAAAAATTTCCGTGTGGCCTTTGGACAATGATCAACTTGGAACTCCGCTGGAATTAAGCGCTGGCGAGGGAACAATTGTGGCCATTATGACGGACGATTTTGATGGCAATGGAACCATGGATCTCGCTGGCATTGTGCCTGACGACTCCAGTCCGATTCGTATTTGGCTCACCAGCCTAGAGGGCGACAAACTTGCGGTGGGCCCGCAAAATAGATTTGAAATGCCGCCGTTGCGCGAGGTGGATGCGCTGCATTTGCCCGGCGACAAGCAGGCGATGCTGGCGGTGATCGAGAAACCCAGCAAGCGTTTGGTGTTCAGCAAATTGGTGAAGTCCACCATTGAACGCGCCAGCGACCGCGAGGCCAGCATTCAAACTGTGACCTTCAATGATCCGCAAAATAAAAAGCGCAACTTCGCCGTGGCGGACATTGATGGAGATGGCCGTTTGGATTTGCTCGCAACCAACACTGGCGAGAACGCGGTGATGTTGTATCGCCAAAAGCTTGGCAAAGGGTTCGAGACGCCTGAGAAATTTCCAGCTCTGGCGGATTTGGATTCCATCGCCGCGCAAGGCGCCAAAGGCGATCAACTCGCGCAAATATTTTTGCTCTCGGAAAAAGAAGGCATCGTTGGTCGCTCCGATGCCGGCAGCGATGGCATCGCATTTCCCAAGGCAATTCCGCTTCCCGCTGGTAGTTCGCCAGTCACAATGAATTTGCTCGACTTCAATGGCGCCAGCACGTTGGCGGTGGTCACCAAGGATGGACGCAACTATCAATTGCTTTTAATTCCCACCACTGGTGAACAATCCATGGATACAAAAAATCACCGCACTGTGAGTTTGGGAACGCTAAGCCGCGGGCCTGAAACAATTCTTAGTTTGGACGTCGATCATGATGGCCACACGGATCTTTTGGTGTTCACTCCCGACAAGCCCATGATCATGGTGCGCGATGGCATGGACAAGGATGGCAAACCGGAGTTGAAAGTTCTTGAGAGCAAGGACATGGGACAATTTGGTTTGGTGCAAGCCGCCAACGGCCGCAACACTTCGTCGCTTGATGTGCTTGGGGATGGGAAGAGCGAACTGCTGGTTGCGGATCGCAATTATGTCCGCGCATTGACATACAACGCCATGCCACCTGCGGGCACGAGTCCGGGTTGGCAAGTGGTTGCGCAAATCAACGCCGAAGCCTCCGACGCCAAACTCACCAGCATCGCCATCATGGGCGACAAGATTGTCGCGGGCGACCGGGAGAATGGTCGGCTTGTTGTGTTCTCTAAAAATAAAGACAAGAACGACAAGCCTGTTTGGAAACAAAGCGAGGCGATTGAGGTTCCAGGTTTCAAGTTCAATCAAATTTTTGCCGGCCGTCTTGGTGGCGATGACAACGATGTCATTCTTGTCATTGGCGATTCCAGTTTCGCGGTGGTTCGACTGCAAGGCGAGCGTTGGCGACTTGATGAGGTGGCGACATGGAAAAGCGACGAACCACGGCGCGTAGAGCATGAATTTGTGATGGGCGATTTGAATGGCGACGGATTTTTAGATGTGACCGCGCTCGACGCCGCCGACCAAATGGCGGAGATCTTGACGTTCAGTCAATCGGGAAAGTTGCGCTATGGAACAGCCTTTGAAGTATTTGAAACAAAAATGTTCGCGGGCGGCGAGCCCAAGGAGTTTGAACCCAACATGGGTATCGTGACGGACATCACTGGCGACGGTAAGGATGACTTGGTATTGATGGCGCATGACCGAGTGTTGATTTATCCGCAACAAACCAAGCCAAGCGCTGCGCCCGTGCCAGAGGCAACACCCGTGAAAAAGTCGGCCGTGAATACAGCGCCGGATGCGGTTGGAAAACCCGCGGTGATTGCGCCACAAACTAAGTCCGCCGGCAAGTGAGATGCGCTGCATTTTATTTACAGGTGGCTTACGCGTAACTATGTAGACCCGTGATTACAAAGTTGATCACGATCCAGTTGAACAACATTACGCCCGCGCCAATAATGGCCAGCACCGCGGTCCAAAGCCCCTTGTCTTTGCTGCGCCAGCGCGTGTGAATAAGCAGCGCGAATACAACAAAGGTGTTCAGGGCGAAAACTTCTTTTGGGTCCCAACCCCAAGGACGTCCCCAACTGTGATCGGCCCAAATCGCCCCCATGGCGATGCCCGACCACAGCAGCACAAATGACAATTCCATAAGCGTCATGGTGACGCCGTCCAAGATTTCGCCAACGCGATTTGCGCGTATTTCAGCGACGGAAACGGTGGAATTCACCATCGACATCATTTCACCCGCGCCGCCAATGCGGGCGTATGTGGCTGCGCCGCCACGCCAGCGCCACACTAAATACAGCGCCGCGCTTACTGCGGCCATGAAGATCAATGCGTAGCTAAAGATGACAACATTGGTGTGTATGTACAGCCATATATCGTTCAGCACCGGCATCATGTTGGAGATTGCGGGATTCAACTGCGCGGGCAACAACGCGCACGCCATCAATGCTGTCATGCTGGTCACCGCGGCGCCCAGCGCGAACAATCCGCTCACGGCGGTTCGGCGCAAAACGATTTCAACCACAATGGCCAAGCACGAACCAAACCACGCGCTGGTGGTGACGGCTTCAAACATGTTGGAGTTGGGCCAGCGATCGCTGATGTACCAGCGCAACAACAGCGCCGCAGTTTGCAGAATGAAGGCCACCGTGAATACAACCATTCCCGCGCGCCGCGCCCATGGCCATTTCCAAGACACTCCCAAAAGCAGCAACGCCACGCTGCCAAAAAACACAAACCAAGTCCACGTCATTTGTCCCGTACGGAAATACCAACTCTCCCACCACAATCGCTCGGGCGACGGATACGCCGCCGCATCAATTTTGGCCGCCGCGGTCGCCAAAGATTTCGCGGCTGCATTCACGCCATTCGCGTCGCCGGCGCGCCAGGCGAGTTGCAATTGTTCCCACGGCGCGGCGGTTGCACCCGTAGCGGCGTCTAGGGTTTGCCACTGGCGTGAAGGCTTAGAATTTGCTTGAATTGCAGTGGTTTGCGCTGAATTCACGGCGACAGCCCCCTCGCTTGACGAGGCATTTGATGCCACGCCGGCAAGTTCGGCTGGAGGCACAGCCCGAAGACGGGCGCGAATTTGATCAAACTGCATCAGTGCGATGGCGCCGCGCATTTGATCAGCTTGCTTAGCCGTGCGAATTAAATCGCCAGAGAGTTGGCGCATCAGTGGCGCGATACTGTCCTGCCAAGCGCCGTTCTGATCCGACCACAGCAACTCACGCGAAATCATTCCGTGCGATTGAAATCCTCGCATGCGTTCTTTAAGAGATGGATCACTTTGCAGCAACGCTTGTGCAAGACGCGCCCGCACCTCGGCGTTCTTCACGCGGATCACATCGGCGCTCTCATATGCCTCTGGTCGAATCGCCAAGTCAAGAAGTGTGAACATTGGCGACTGCGCGCCAATTTTTTTACCGCCAGAAATTTCCTGCATATAGCCAAAGGAAAAACTGCCGAGACTTTTAATCCGGCCCTCACTCATGATGGCTAGCCCTTCAAGCGGCGCAAGATCCACTTCACTGGCAAAGGCGTTTGTATTTTCGCCCAAAACTTTTTCGACCGCGACTTGCGCCGCATTGGCTTGACTCATCAAAGCAACATCGCGGGTCTCGACCGCGTGTGTGTGCGCGATAGGTGAAATATTCTGCGCGCTTGCGTTGCTATTGCCCATACAAATCACCGCGCTCATCATCAGCAGCGCTGTCAACGCGGATGCTGAATGCAGCCTAATTTGCGCCGCATTTTTGCTTTTTTCAATTGCGCGTCGCTTGATCACGGGCTTCACATAGAAGGCATAGCACATTCCAATGGCAGCCATAATTGCGCCCGTAAGTTGCAACCACACTCCCTCGCGGGTTCCCACACCAAGCACAGTGAAGTTTAAACCCGCGCTCGCGGGCAATCCATCTTGGCCTGCGTCAGGCGGATCCCACTGCGCCTGAAAAAACCAAAGTCCATTATGTTCAATTGGTTGATTCACGCTGACGGCTTGCGGCGCGCCCCACTTTCCATCGGGCTCGCCAAATCGCAGTTGACTTGTGTAGTCGCGAATGGTCGATGTTTCTCCGGTGAAACCACCCACATGCGAAGTGAGAGTGAATGTTTCAAGCGCCACCGCGCTTGGCAGCGGCATCCGTCTGCGCGAAAATAAAACCTCCGCTTCGGATCCATCGGCTAGGCGAATGCGCGTGGGCGAAAATAATCGACCGCGAAGGACATCTTCAGTTCGATCAAACGCGTAGTCGTGGTAGCGAAGCCATTTGGTTTCGCCGTCAATGGTCCCAATACGCGCCATAGCTGAGCGCTCACCAACATCTTTCACGCGTTGATTTGGAGGAACAATGACTGGCTTCACTTCCGGCACGGCGCGCGTAAAATATTCCAACACACGCAACGTGGTTCCCTCGCCCAACACAAGAGGTTCGCCAATTGCAATGGGACGAACTTGCGTTTCATTTGTGATCGCCAGCACCGCGGTCAACTGAGCGGGGTCCGGGCCCGCGATTAAAGTGATGGGAATACGCCCAATTCCAGGCAAATATTGCGCGCCAAGTTCAGGCGCCATGCTCATAGGTGCGGAACTTGGATCGCGATTTTCACTGGCTTTCATGTCGCGGTTGAGCGCTGGATCATTGAATATCCAGCGGCGAAATTCGCCGTGCGGAGTCTTCATGTCAACAATAACTACGCTCACTTCGCCGCTCGAAAGAACCATGTCATCTTGCGCGCCGGCCACTTTAAAACCGTAACCGCGCTCAAGGGGCCCAACAGGCACGAAACCATCCACGCCAGGCTTGGCGGAAAGATCCACAAAAATGTCGACCGATCCATCAAGCGTGAATTGAACGCGCGCCTGTTTGACGCTTGCAGCTAACATGTCCGCGGAGTTCACAAATCGAAAGCGAATCAAGTCGCCCTCCGAAGTGCGCGCGCGCGGATCGAACGCGGCAAGCGTAAAATCACGAACAGTTCCAGTGGCGGACTCAATTCGAACACGCATGGCTGGGTTCAATGGGCTGTCCGCAGCGCCGCGCGCTAGACGACTTTGCTGCACCGCGTAGCGCAAATAGCCAGTCGCGGAAAATATGACGTTTGGAAATGGATCGTTGGTCGCGACGGCGGGAATAGCGACATCGATTGGATCAATAGGTTCATCCACGGCGGAGGAGAAAATCTGCGAGCGATCAGAAATGTAATCGTTATAAAATGGAAGTCCGTTGATGGGTCGCTCGCACCACGCCGTGTCGCCGGGCTTGCGCACATACAACGCCCACGATTTTTCCAAATCGTTTTTCAAATAGAACCAGTGTTGGCTGGCGTACTCCACGCGCGCCACAAAGAGCGGCTCCACAATGGCGGTTCCTTTCGCTTTTACAGCTCTTTCCAAGGGCTTTTGTTCATTTCCAGTGAACAGTAAATCCTCCGCAAGATCGGGCCGACCGTCGATCACTTGGCGAATAAATTTCTGGCGCGGCCCCTCCACCATCAACATGATGCTGTAGGCGCTTTCACCAAGAGCATCCGACGTTTGCATTTTCCAGTTGGGATCAATCGACGCCACTTGCACACTCCACGACTCCGCGCCAACTTGAATTTGTGTTTGATTGCCAGGCGCGGCCAGAATTTTTCCAACGCCCTTGCTTGCGCCATCGCTTGAGGTGATTTCCAAAAGCACTTCACGACGCGACACAGGAGCGTCGCCCTCAACCTTGGTGGAGAAATACCACAGGCTTCCCACAATCACCGTGAGGATTCCAGAATGGATCATCCATACGCCAAAGTTCACGGGACGAAATGGAATTCGCCGCAACGTGGTCCATGTAATGTTGGCCGCGATCAGCAACATCAAAGTGAGAAAAGGCCACCAATGGAACCACTCGAACTCCGTCAACTCAAAGGGGCGCCACTGTCGCAACATGGCGTGGCGCCACGCATCGGGGTGGAATAAGTTGGGATGAATTGGATAGACAATCCCGGCGCTGCCCACTGTCATATAGATGAACAAGAGCGCGAGCAACGTGATTCCAAACTTGATATTGGAAAATAAATCGGAGATCGCACGAAATGGATTCATGGGTGAGGAATCGATTCTACGAGGGCTTTGCAAGGCAAGCCACACGACAATCCATGCGCGTAGAAATGGCTACCATATTGCCCCTATGAGAAACCCTATGCACAAAACACTTCAATCCGTCCTTGTATTTGGTCTATTTTCCGCAGTGTCTTTATTCAGTGGCTGCAAGGCAACATCTGAAGATGCTGCAACACCAGCAGCAACTACAGCAGCTGCATCCGCACCTGTTGCACCCGCGAAAGCAGTTGCAGCAACCGAACCCGACGCTCCAATTGCGCCTGCAAAACCTGTAGCCCCAGTTGCACCCGCACCTGTAGCTCCGGTCGCCCCAGCAAAGCCCGTTGCATCCATAGTTCCTGCTCAACCAGTTGCGCCAGCAGCAACTCCCGCCACAAACACATCCATGCCAATGTCAGACATGATGTATGTGGTGATGAAGACCAACAAGGGTGATGTGGTCATGGAACTTGATCACAAGATGGCGCCAAAGAGCGTTGAAAATTTCATGGCGTATGTGAATGCCAATTACTACGACAAAACAATCTTTCACCGCGTGATCCGCGACTTCATGATTCAGGGCGGCGGATTCACAAGCGACATGACGCAAAAGTCCACCAACGCTCCGATTGTCAACGAAGGCAAGAATGGGTTGCTCAATACCCGTGGCACTCTTGCAATGGCACGAACCAACGATCCAAATTCAGCCACAAGCCAATTCTTTATCAACACTGTTGACAATCAGTTTCTCAACGCCAGTGGCCGTAACCCCGGCTACGCAGTGTTTGGCAAAGTCATTGATGGAATGGACGTGGTCGATGTGATTCGCGCCATGCCAACCAAACGCGGCGATGTGCCTGTTGAAACCGTGGAAATCATCTCCATTCGTCCGTTGCCTGGAGCACCGGCTGCCAAGAAATAAGCGGGCAAAACCGCTTGTTTCGTAATGGCGCAAGAACCCAACAGGTTCAACCGCCACAAAATATTTGCACAATCGCTCCCGCGGATTTTATCCGCGGGAGTTTTTTAATGCCGCCACAAGTTGGGCCTCGTTCCAAATTGCCACGCCCAACGCGCGCGCTTTTTCCAATTTGCTACCTGCGTCGCTTCCGGCGATGACGAAATCCGTTTTCTTGGAAACAGATCCGCTGATTTTTGCCCCGAGTGATTCCAATCGCTCAGCCAAATCCGAGCGCTCAAAATTATCAAGCGTGCCTGTGAGCACGATTGTTTTTCCTGCGAACATCTGGTCACCACCCACGCCAGCCGTCTTGGCCGCGCCATACAAAGGGCTTCGCAAATTCACACCTGCCGCGGCAAGGTCTTTGAACATCTTGCGAATGTCTGAGCGGCGCAAGTCCCCCGCCAAACTTGCCGCCGTGGTTTCACCAAAGTCATCCAGCGCTTCAAACTGCTCTTGCGTTGCGGCCAACAACGCGTCGGCGTCTGGAAACATTTTCGCCAAAGTCTTGCTTGCCGTTGCGCCAATATGTCGTAAACCCAGCGCCGCCAACACGCGCGCCAAACCTTTTCCCTTGGCGCTGTTGGCTGAATCAATAATTGATTGAGCTGTTTTCAAGCCAATTTTGCGCTGCTGCGTGCCCGCGCTTGTGGTGGATTCGCTTGTCATTTGCGCCATCGTGTTGGCGTCAAGCGTGAATAGATCGGCAAATTTTTTCACCAAGCCCGCGTCAACCAATTGATCGACAACCTTGTCACCAAGGCCTTCTATGTTCATTTGATCGCGGCCCACAAACCATTTCACGCGCTCGCAAAATTGCGCCTTGCACGCCGGGTTGCGGCAAAATATTTTGGGTCCTTCTTTCTCTAATTCACTGCCGCAACTTGGGCACACAACAGGCGCTACCACTGGCACGCTACTTTTCTTGCGCGCTGAAAGATCCACCTCCACAACTTGCGGAATAATTTCGCCCGCCTTCTCAACCAACACGCGGTCACCCACGCGAATGTCCTTGCGCCAAATCTCCTCAATGTTGTGCAGCGTGGCGTGGCGCACAGTGCTGCCGCCAACAAATACTGGCTCCATGGTCGCGCGCGGAGTGAGCGT
>Ga0209190_1002736_pt1 | contig 11805 bp, 7 predicted proteins | sample M_140205_XF_Meta_FD_187315 | JGI IMG/M metagenome (GOLD analysis project Ga0209190, IMG submission 187315) | Freshwater microbial communities from Lake Montjoie, Canada to study carbon cycling - M_140205_XF_MetaG (SPAdes) (version 2) | ecosystem: Environmental > Aquatic > Freshwater > Lake... | reverse complement strand
GATGCGTTCTTGGACAAACCGGAGGAATGGGTGGCCGCCCTGATGGCTAAAAACGGTAACAATGAGTCATTAACTTTAGACTACGTCATTCTTGGAAGAAAATTAGCAAAAAATGCTAATCGATTAGACCTAGCTAACCCCCAGATTGGTAAGTATAAGCAAGCTATAGCTGCGATGGCGACAATAAAACCTCAAGACGGGGAGGATATGGTGCAGGCCAGAACTAGGACAATGAGTGAGCAAGGCGCTATCCTCAGAGAGGACGCCCGCATCAATACACTGCCACAAGAACTTATGGCGGCCGGGGACGGTGTGGTCTCGGGCATTGCTCTTGGATGGATAGCTCACCTAAAAAAGCTAAAGCAGGCTGTAGTAGCTAACCCAGATGACAAAGCAGCAGAAAATGCATTAAACGCAGAAATGGCGGCGGCGGCGCAGATATCTAGCTCTCTCAACTACAGTGGATCGAGGAAAGCGGCCCGTACCTTTGACTTTGGCGGTGATAAGACGAACAACATGGGCGTAATGAGCTACGACTTTAGAGATCTAAAAGACGGAACAAATAGCCCATTACAAGTACCTGGCGATACTGCTTCGGGCGAGTTAAGTGTGAGACAGATAATGACAGAAGAAGGTACTAGCAGTACAGGCTTAACAGCAGAAGAACAAGAAAGAATTAGAATATTTAGAGGACAAAATGCTCAGGGGGGCGACCAACAAAATGGTCAACTTGGTGGGCCAAGCAAGCTCTTCTAGACCAGTTTTAATTTCTAATAATATTATCAAAGGCGTGATATTATTTAAATCATGGACGAGCTCGAACCAACCATAATATCAGAAGGTACTAGTAGCGAACCAAGTGCTGATTGGGCCCCTCCAGTACTAGAGACATCGCCATTTGGGCCGCCCAGCATAGACACCGCACCAAGTGCTGATTGGGCCCCTCCAGTACTAGAGACATCGCCATTTGGGCCGCCCAGCATAGACACCGCACCAAGGGCTGATTGGGCCCCTCCAGTACTAGAGACATCGCCAATTGAGGGTTCTGAAATCAAAGAACTAGCATTTGCCGCGCAAGCTATGCTTGCCGCCATGAGACAAAGGCATCATATAAAAAAACTCAAGGAGTCTCTAATCGACAAAGGAGTCATGGTCGCAGAAGCGCAGAAGCTGACTTTAGCCAAGGATGAGCTAAATAAACCACAAACAGTAACAAATTCTGAGGGCGAGGAAGTCATCCTGCCAAGCACCACAATTCCTAGGCCTATTACTAGAAGACAGCTTAGAAAAGATAGGAAATTAGACAAAATATCTGCTAGGTTACAGAAAGATAGTCTGATGAGCTATTCGAGGGCCATAGATGTAGCGAACAAAGCAAGATCAAATCCACAGTTCAAGGCAGGGATGCCTGCGAACATAAAAACTTATGGACTTCTAACTCCAGAAGAGATGGCCAGATGGAGAACTATAGACACGCAAGGCTATGGCAGGGGGCGCCGAACAAATCCTGGTCGTGAAGGAACCATTGCCCCTACAAAAGCTGCCATAAGTATCGATAAATACGAAAAAAGAATCACAGACAAAACAAGCAAACGACACAAAAGACTATTAGCTCTAGCCAATGACGGAGAAGAGAAGCCTGACACACAACGAAGAGGAGCGCATAATACTGGAGGAAAGCTAGCGAGAATAGTCAACCGGAGAATAGACCGCCACGCAAAATTAGCAGGTGGCGATAAGAACTATGAACTTAGAGAGCAAGAGCGCAGACTAGAGTCATCGCCATTTGGGCCGCCTAGCATAGACACCGCACCAAGGGCTACATGGGCCCCTCCAGCACTAGAGTCATCGCCATTTGGGCCGCCTAGCATAGACACCGCACCAAGCACTCCAGAAGCAAGTCAAAAACAACCATCTAAAGCAGTTAAAGCAGCCAAATCGGCCATAAAATTTACGGCTCGTACTATAACTAATATTGATAAAGCTTACTCCAAAAAACTATATGATTATATAGATAATTCCAACATTTACACAGCAGAGCGGAAGGCTACAAGATTACGCCGCCAAGCCGAAGCATTAAACTGGCAAATTAAATCACATGATCAAGAAAGAGATAGTGCCGGAGCCGAATCTAAAAAATCTCCCAGACAATTAGCCAAAACAATAAGCAGAAAAAGTAGCCGAGCAAATTGGAAGTTGGCTAATGCCAGACAAGAAGAAGTATTGGCAGCAAGAATCCGTGACAGACGCAGAGATAGGCAAAACAGAGATACGCTTTAGTTCAAGCACAATCTATTCCATAGTTGGCTTTTAGCCGTTATACTAATGCTTATAGTTCACGTCACTAAGTGGGCAACGAGGATTAGTTATGGCAGTTTATGTAGTAATTCAAGATATTGAGGCCGAGGACAAGTTCCTTGGACCTTTGACGTTAAAACAATTCTTGTTCGCAGGCATTACTGCAGCATCTGGTTATCTGGGCTTCTACCTTATATCTACAGCCGTTTGGTACTTTGCTATTCCGCTGATTCCTGTCATCATACTGGGCGCATTCTTGGCCTTTCCTTGGGGCAGAGATCAGCCTACAGAAGTTTGGCTATTGGCCAAGATTCGTTTCTTATTTCGACCTAGGCGACGAGTATGGGACCAGGCTGGCGCACAGGAACTAATATCTATAACTGCTCCAAAAGGCGACAACCACCAATACGTCAATAACCTTGACCAAGATGAAATTCACAGTAGACTACGGATTCTAGCTAACACCATAGATAGTCGTGGGTGGATTATCAAAAATGAGGCAATTAACTCTTTATATAATTCCAAGATCAACACTCAGGTCAGCGGCACCTCTGATCGCCTTATCGACATTAACTCGATGCCGCAAGATGTACCCGACAACGATATAACCGCCTCTGACGATATTATGGATGTAGAACACAGTCCATTAGCTCGACAACTAGACGAGTTGATGAAGAACTCTTACCAGAGTCATGTCAAAATCGCCCTCGACCAAATGGGCGAAGCTCGAACAGTACCGTCCACGACTCAAGCAATTCCAACCGCTCCACAGCAAGTATTAGGCATGCCAGCACCAAATTATTGGTTTATCAATGAAGCTAACTCGCCAGACAGCAAGCTCGGGGTTACTAACGCAGCGTATATGCCAACCGATTCTACTGACCTTCCTTTAGTGCCTGAAGAGGAGGAGCTTATCAAAAAGATTAAAGAAAGTCCTGTTTTAACAAAAACAATGCCTGAACAGTCTAAAGCAAGCACTCTAGATGCCGCTACTAATATTGCTAATGCTAAGCCTATGAAACCTGACGTCAATCCTGCTATACTTGGACTAGCTAGCAATAACGACCGCGACATCGCTAGCTTGAGCCGTGAGGCCAACATAATAGACAGAAAATCATCTGGTGAAGTCATAATAAATCTTCACTAATGCGTATGAATTATTCAAAAGTAAAGGGTAGGCAAATTTAATAATGAAACCGTCACAACCAAGTCAGCCAGCACCAGCGCCAGCAGGAGCAGGGCATGCATATATACAAGAGTTTCAGAACGCCAAACCTGGCGCGCCAAACGAACCAGCCAAAGTCGACCCAAAAATGGGCTTACAATCTACATTGGCAGCCGCTCCAAAAGTAAATCCTAACAGCACCCAAAACTCTCTAGAAATCGCCGAAATCCGAGACGGAATCGTCATCTTAAATGACGGAACCTATCGTTCAGTAATAATGGTTAAATCGATTAACTTCGACCTTATGAGCCCGCAAGAAAAAGAGGCTGTTGAATTCAGCTATCAGGGCTTCTTAAACTCGTTATACTTTCATATTCAGATTTTTATTCACTCTCAGAAGGTGGACCTCGGACCATATATCGCAAAACTAACAAAAATTAGCAACGAACATGACAACATGTTGCTTGCCGTACTGATGCAAGACTACATAGCATTTATGGATGACTTGTCACACCAAACAAACATCATGGACAAGAAATTCTACGTAATTATTCCTTATTATCCTAAGGCTGATGTTCAGCAAGCCATGAACGCCACGAAAAAGCTATTTAAGGGCGTAGGCGTTATGGCAACAAAAAAACAAAATCAGCTAATTGTCATAAACGAGGCAGACCTCGAGGCAGCAAAAGAAGAATTACGCAACCGTGTGCAGTCAGTATTGGGTGGACTGCTTCAGTGCGGCGTGCAAGGCCTGCCTCTCGACACACAGGAATTGATTGAATTATATTATGATGTTTACAATCCAGACACAGCTACCAGGCAACCGCTAAAGAACTTTGATGAGCTTATTGCGCCAATTGTAGGCAAGGGAGTCGGTAATGCACCAACACCAAACCTCGACAGGGAGCTAAAATGACGCTGATAAAAAGGGGAGATAAATAATGTTTGGCAAAAAGAAGCCCCAACTAGACCCTGTAGCCCTAGCTGAAGCTAGACGCATTCAAGAACAACAAGAAGTTACCAATGCTTTCCAAAAGGGCGTCACTGCATTACGCGACTTTATCGCTCCTAGCTCATTAACCTTCGACAATAGCTACTTTCATCTAGGCAATCGTTTCGCACGAACTTTTTATGTATACGGCTACCCGCGACAGCTATTTACCGGTTGGCTGAGTAGTATGATCAACCTCGACGAAGTGCTTGATATATCTTTATACATTTATCCTGCGAACACTCAGGTAGTACTAGAAAGTTTGCGCAAAAAAGTAACAATGCTAGAGGCAGGCATTCAGATAGACAACGAGAAGGGTAGAGTTCGCGACCCGGCCAAACAGGCAGCAATTATCGATGCAGAGGACATGAGAGACAAGCTACAAGTTGGCGAGGAGCGATTCTTCCGACTAGGTTTTTATTTTACTATCTACGGATACAGCATGGAAGAGCTGGAATTTATAAGCCAAAAGGTAGAAACCTTACTCGGTCAGCAGTTAGTTTATTCAAAGCCAGCATCCTCCCAGCAAGAACAGGGCTTTAATAGCACGCTACCGCAATGCTCTGATCAGTTGCAGATACGACGCAACATGAACACCGGCGCAATTAGCACTAGCTTCCCATTTACTAGCGCCGATTTAAGTCAAGAAAACGGTATTCTGTATGGCGTAAACATGCACAACTCTGGATTAGTGATTTTTGACCGGTTTTCTCTTGAAAACGGCAACTCTGTCGTCTTTGCCAAGTCTGGAGCCGGTAAATCTTTTGCGGTTAAATTAGAGGCTCTAAGAAGCTTGATGTTTGGTACCGAGATCTTTATTATTGACCCTGAAAACGAATACCAACGGATGTGTGAAGCAGTTGGCGGGGCATATATCCGCCTCAGCCTTAGCTCTACGACAAGGATAAACCCCTTTGAACTACCAAAGGTAGTTGATGTAGAAGAGGCCGACAACGCCCTCCGAAGCAACCTGATAACACTTCATGGTCTATTTCGATTAATGATGGGCGGAGCACAGGCTCAAATGTCTGGCGGCAGCATATCTATGCCTCCTCTTAGTCCTGTAGAAGAGGCCGATCTAGACTCCGGCCTTATAGAGACCTACGCTAAGGCCGGCATAACCAACGACCCTCTAACCCATACCACAACTCCACCAACTATTACTGACCTATATGACACGCTTCTACATATGGGCGGAACTGGCCCACAACTCGCACAACGACTACGCAAATACACTACCGGTACTTTTGCCGGCATATTCTCGCAACAATCTAATATCGACATCAACAACCCTATGGTAGTGTTTAACATTCGTGATCTTGAAGACGAATTACGTCCTGTGGCTATGTATATTGTGCTTAGCTTCATCTGGAATATAACCAAGAGTGACCAAAAACGCCGCATTTTGATCGTAGACGAAGCCTGGCAATTAATGAAATACGAGGACTCTGCTAACTTCTTGTTCTCGCTAGCCAAAAGAGCTCGCAAATATAATCTAGGCATCACTACAATCAGCCAAGATGTTGAAGATTTTATGGGTTCGCGAATGGGGCGAGCCATAGTAGCCAACGCTTCAATGCAGCTACTACTCAAGCAATCGCCGTCAGCCGTAGAAGTCTTGACGCAAGTGTTTAGGCTTACTAGCGAAGAGTCTAAAAGGCTCAGTCAATTCCCGGTAGGACAGGGACTGTTCTTTGCTGGCCAAAGTCACGTTCACATGCAGATAACTGCCAGTCCAACCGAGTCCGACCTAATAACTACAGACCCGATAAAAACCAAACAGCTGTCTGATGCCGCCGACGCCGCAGCAATCGCAGAGATGAACGACGCTCAAGGCTCTATCGATCTAAACAATCAACAACTATAGCCACAAGCTTAATCGTGTATAATCTGAGTAATGAGGATGTATGGCCAATAGAGTTTATGACGACCAGATTGATGAAGTTGCCAAGGATGGTACCATTAGGCCCGATGATCAAATTCGGGAGCTAGAGAAGTCTTACAACAGTCCGTCAGCGGAAAAATCTGGTAGTGACATAGCAGCTGAGAGGGCTGACGAAGACACACCAAGAGAGACTGAAGGCGCGGAAAGGTCTGGCAGCAGTGCAAGCTCCGGTAAGTCCAAAGCTGAAACTAGCGAAAATTCCAAACTAGACAAACAGATTGGGAGTGGTTTTAAGGACGAGAAAGCAAAAGGCAATGCTAAATCAAAATCAGGCCCTAAATCCAAAAAGAAAAAAAATATTATCGCCATTGGTGGAGGGCTTGGCCTTACTACCGTTATAGGCGTTCTTGCAGCAGCCATGTTTTTATTGAGTTCTCTTAAAATACCTCATTTAATGCAAAATATACAAACGCTAGAATTCGCTCGCTTAAGTCGAAACTTTACCAAATCTTCAAGCGACTTAATTGGGGAGAAGATGACTCTTGAAGCCTCGGACGTGGCGGGCAATGGTCTTGCCGAGGAGTTAGCGACTACTTATGGAAAGGATGTGGGAGAGAGGAGCGCGCTCTGGACGAAGATTGATCAGTGGCGACCCAAACAAGTCTTGAGCAACATGAAGGCTGAAGGCAAGTTCTCCTACGAAGTCACAAGTAAACCGGGGAAAATTTTTGGCGGAATAAAATCAGACGTAACTGGAGTGGTAATTGATGGCGAAGTTATACCTAGGGGTGGAGGCAGGTGGTTTAATTTTTTCGAAAATAGAACTAGTCGCTTAAGTTTTAGTGGCGAGTTACAGGGTCGACTAGAAGTTGCCTTAAAAGATTCAAATACTCTAGTACGAGGCGCGGTAGCTAAAGACATACGCGAACGGCTCGGAATAAAACTTAGACGATGGGAGCGATTAACGCCAACCTACAAAGACGCTAAGGCTACAGGAATTGCAAAAGCAGAAGCAGCCAAAACTAGAGCTGAGGCCGAAAATGCAGCCGTTCGAGACACAGAGGAAGCCATCGCCACCACTGCAGAAGGTGAATCCCTCCCAGTAATCAAAGCAGGAGAAGATAGCGCTGAAGCACTAAAGAAAGTATGCCTGCAGAGCGAGGAGTGCACGCAAGAGATCGTTAAAGATGGCGGCAAATCCTTAGCAAAGAGAGCTCAGATGGGCATAAACAACGCGCTCAAAAGCTCAATAGTAGAGGATGTACTTGGCACTCTGAGTATCGTCAACAAAATAGCGCTACCATTGTGTATTATCGATGAGGGCTCCGTCCAGAAGTCAGCCCCAGTAGTCAACGCTAACTCAGATCGTGCCAAAAAAACCTACTACAGTCTAGCATCGGCCGCAGATCAACAAAAATCCGGCCTAGTTGGAGCGAAGGAGGTTGACGCTCTAAGTCGTCAAGTTGGAGATATATCTAGCGCACCATCCGAGAGAAGAGCTAGCGGACAAAATGTCCATAACAGCGAGAACACAAACCCAGAAGCTGCAAGTGGCGGAAGTTTTACTATTGCCGATGCTATATTTGGAGACAGCAACTTTCTTGGACTCAAGTCATTATGGGATACAATCAGTCCGTATTGTAAGGACATTACCGACTTGAAAACTCAGGCTGGTATTGTAGCAGTTGAACTTCTTGCGAAGATCCTGACCGCCCTTACAGGACCTGAAGGACCAGCTGTAGAGACTGCAGTAGAGACTACAGTAGAAAATGTCGTTGAGGTAACCGTACAAAAATCGATAACAAAAAGAATAATTGGCGGATTAGTTAAAGAGGGGCTAGTAATTGCTGGGATAACTGGCCTCTCTTTGTATTCGAGAATGTTAGTTATGTCACGCATGGGCAACACCGTGGGTCCAATAGCCTCACCAGAGGAACTAGTAACTCAAGCAGACCAGGGGGGTATACTGATAGCAAATGACCTCAATAGAAAACAGCAGTACGGCAGGCCGATGACATCACCAGAAGTAGCCGAGAGTAACTACCAAGACTTGCAAGACATAGCTTTTGAAAATTCGCAAAAATCCTTATTTGAGAAATACTTAAGTCCTACCAATCCGACTTCCGTTTTGGCTAATATGGCTATTAGCTTAAACCTCAACTTTTCGCAGTCAATCGTCACCTCACTTGGAGATTTATTCACTAGCTTAGGCTCGATATTCAATCCCTCTAGCTTAATGTTCGTGTCTCTACTTACCGGCAACCAACACAAAGCCCTTGCCGCATCAGCCGACTACAATAATTATGGTATTGGCCAGATTGGCTGGACTTCGGACGAAGAGGCGGTAATCTCTGCGCACCCAAATACATTTAGCCCTATAAATAACGCTCAGTGGTTTGAGAATCCAGCGCATCACACACAAGCTCAACAAGAAGATATAAAAAATAGATGGGACAAGTGTTTTACGAAAGAGATGGGAGATTTATATAAAGACAAAGATATTGAGCGAGACCAAGTAACAGGAGCCATTGACGAGAACAAGGGTGATTGCTCTCCACACAACTTAGGCCCTAACGCCAAGACCGGCGACGGAGGATCTAAAGAGACGGCCGAAGCGTTTCAATATCGTCTGTATATGAGATACAAAAACACTCTTGACCACAACACTGAAATAGCTAATGCTCAACCGGCGGCAAAACCATGAACACAATAAATAAACTTAGGCGTTTAGTCACCCCTCTATTCTGCCTAGTGCAGGTGACCGTCTTAATAGTCTGTCAAGTTCCCGCGAAAGTGCTGGCAGCACCCGTAAAACCGGCACAAACCCCAATTACTACCGAAGACCTGAATGATATATTGGGCCACCATACTTACTTTTCGACTAGAGAAATGTCGGCAGACTTTGTCCTGCCAGGACAAACTAAATGTGGCGCACTTTCTGGTGCAGCACTCGATTCCACATCGACATTAGGAAGCAAATCAAACGACGGCAATCCAAACCACATACTTACATATCCAGTCGGTCTATCAGAGCAGACTGCCATAAACGCAATCAATGCTTATATAGCTGAGCGTGAGAGGGGTGGATTAAGTAAATTCGGCCCTACACCTTATGCGAATCATGGAGCCGAGTTCGTAAAAGGCGCCCTTGAGTATAATGTAAACCCCTACCTGGCAGTAGCTCAGATGGTAGAAGAAAGCCAGCTCTCAACATACGGCGAGCCAATTACAGATGCCTATTCTACAGCAGCGGCAGCTCTGGCAGGCAACAAAGCCCTCAGCACTAAAAGTCATAACGGATTTGGCTGGCACGATTCTAGCCCTGGCGAGCCACACGCATACTGGAATAATGGTGGGGTTGCAAAATCATTAAAAAAATTTGATAACTGGTCAGACATTCTAACTGGCCCAGATAGTTGGTACAGACTGATTAGAAAAGCTTACCTAGATGTTGGCAGCTCGCACCATACCGACACCTATCAAGAATATGTAACGAAATATACTGGCAACTCAAATCCCGTCAAATACATTACCGCTATATATCAGTTTATAGACAGGATGAATGTTCTAGCAGGTACAACCCCGAACACGTCATCGGACTGTCCAATAATAGATCTAGGCAACAACCCAGCAACCGGCACAGCTGCGGCAACTGGCGTAGCGGCCGCTTATCTAACCAATTGCGCCGGCATTGCTGCGATAGCCTGTACCGCTATAAATCAACTAAGAGGAATACCTTATGGCAATGGGGGTACCGCTCCTGGAAAACCCGCGCCAGCTACCACTCCTTCTCCAATAAGCTTTTTGGATTGTAGCGCTCTGACTGGAATGGCAATTTATCGAGCTTTTGGAGTAAATCTTGGGGGTATATGCTCTACCAAATACCTAGTCAACCCTAACTTCGCGGTCATACCCGATATTCACACCATTCAGCCTGGCGACATTGTCGGAAGAGGCGTAGATTGCTCTAGCACGGTAGGAGGAACGGGCCACGTCGCCATAGTAGTCAGCTACAATAAAACGACCAAAAAACTTATTACAGTTGAAGCTTCTAGCACTAATTGGCCGTCTGGAATAAGAGGCATTGGTGGAGCCACGGGCTACACAGTTAGTCTAAAGGTCGACAACATAGCCAAGGACCGTTATCCATACGAATGGGCCGTCCGTTATATCGGAAATACAACCCTAACCCCAGGAGCAAACTAATGAAACCAAGAAGGAATCTCGAATTCTTTAAAAGTCCGCTATTTATAGTTATGGCAGCCCTAGTAATCGTCGTGATGTATGTATTAGGTGTTAAAAACTACAATGAAACCAAGCAGTTCAATGAGCGAATTGGATTAGAGTACATCTCTCCAGACTCTGCAGCAATAACACTTAAAGACAACAAGAGCTTTTCTGCTGGCGACAACAGCACAACAGACAGCATTCTAGACGAAGATTTAGCGTACTTTGCTAGACATAGCTACAAGGAGTACAACCCCAAGACTAACCCTCAAGTAATTTTTGATGTAGCTAGCAAAACAAACGTCGACACCAACAAAATAAAACTTGTAGGCAAGTTTAGGCTCACAAAAGAAGAAGTGACTGTCGCTGTGGAAATAACTAACTACGGCCGTATCAATAGCTCCATAATCGCAACAAAAACCAAAAGAACACTTGATGCCGAGCTACCGTCCAACAACCCAAGAGACCAGTTTATCGGCAAGCTACCTGTGTATGGTGGTAGTTTTATTATCGACTACAATCCTATGACCGATATGATATATTCCAACCTTTATAGTCAGAGCGCCGCATCAAAAACAGAAGCCTTAAATATGCTAAAAGCAGGACTAAAAAAAGAAATACTCTCGGACAGTGAATACAGCATAAGTTATCCCGTAACGTCTACCAACAATAGCTACTAGGATTGTTCTTTGCTGGTGGGGATGATGGTGCAGTTGTCCATAAAATGCTGCACAACCACATCGGCGTCAGTGGTCGTAATAAATGTTTGGTGATCTTCCAAAAACTTAGTTAGGGCTTGGCGCCGCTTGCCGTCTAGCTCGCTAAAGACGTCGTCTAATAATAGTAATGGTTTCTGGCCTCTCAGAGCCTCTAGGATGCGTAATTCTACAATTTTTAGACAGAGTAGCAGGGTGCGCATTTCGCCGCGTGAGGCGACGGCCTGGTCGCTTCTGCCGTTAATCAAAACCAGCATGTCGTCGCGGTGAGGACCATAGGCCGTGAAGCCTCGCAAAAAGTCCAAGTCGTGGTGCTTTTCTAGCTTAACTAACATAGCGCTGCTGTAGTTATCGATTGTGCACGTCGCATCATAAACCAAACCAATATCTAGTTTCGCACCGGATAACTGGTCGTAAATAGGGTTAATTTGTTCAGCAATCTGTTGGCATAGATTATTGCGTAGAACCGCTATCTGACCGCCAAGTTCGCTCAGGCGAATATTCCAGGCAAATATCTGCGATT
>Ga0209190_1002733_pt1 | contig 11810 bp, 10 predicted proteins | sample M_140205_XF_Meta_FD_187315 | JGI IMG/M metagenome (GOLD analysis project Ga0209190, IMG submission 187315) | Freshwater microbial communities from Lake Montjoie, Canada to study carbon cycling - M_140205_XF_MetaG (SPAdes) (version 2) | ecosystem: Environmental > Aquatic > Freshwater > Lake... | reverse complement strand
CGAACAGGTCTCGATGAATCCACCGCATGGAAAATGAAGGTCGGCCTGGTCGGATTCCAATGCGTGGGGCTTCTCCTTGCCATTGTTATCATGTGGCTCTACCCGATCACGCGGCAGCGCGCGGAAGAAACCCAGCGCAAGCTCCGCGAGGCGGCGCGTTGATCAATGTTATGTGGAACCCGACCAAACTTCCCGGTGGCGCCAAATGGATCGGCGATCGGCGCCGTCCGACCAAAGGCGAGCCTCCATGTCCTTACCTGAAGCGCTCCTTCGCTCGGCCCGGGCTGGTTCGTCGCGAGTTGACCTTAACCCCGACCATCTTCTCGGTTTCTGGCGGCAAACATGAGATCCGATGACTTAGGCCGAACGATCATCCTGGACGCCATGATCGCCGCGAGTCGTGGGAAGGAAGAGTAAAAGGGGGCCATTAGCAGCCTGTTGAAATAGTCAGATTTCCAAAAAAAACCGTGCCAGGCGCTGCGACATATTACAAAAAGTTACATTACCGATATTTCCCATTCGGTTTCTTGTCCACGGTTATCGTGGCCGCGGACAGACCGCAGGTGACGGAGTGGATGAAGTGCAACCCGCACACCCTGAACCTTGCCCGGTTGCGGCTGGTGCGGGCAGATGGCACCGAAATCCAGGCGGAAGAAATCCGCAACCTGAACCGGTCTTATGACCTCTCTTCTGGGCGGCTACATGGCCACCGTCGGCAGAGGTCCAGCCGGTCTACGTGGCTACTCCTGCGGTAACCGTGATGCATCAGATGGGGAGGGTGGATTAAGTTTTGACAACCACTTGAAACCCGTTTCTTTTCGGCGGTGCGAGCCCCCTCGCAAGGACCACCTGGAGAGTTCAACTCCTCCCTGCCATATCCTCGCCCATGTCCATCAAAAGCAGCCTCGTCGTCGTCTCCCTCTTCCTCAGCATTCTGATCGGTCTTTTCTTGGGGAAGAACTCCGGGGCCGGCGGTGAGTCCGCAACCGGCCGAGAGCGTCCGCTGATCGGACTTTCGCTGGACACCCTCAAGGAAGCACGCTGGCAGGCCGATGCCGAGCTTTTCACCAAACGTTGTGAAGAACTCGGGGCTGAGGTTCTCGTTCAATCGGCCAATGGAGACGATACTCGGCAGATCAACGATGTGCAGTCTCTGATCAGCCGCAAAGTTGATGTGATCGTCATCGTTCCCCACGATGGTGCGGCGATGGCAAAGGGCGTTGAACTGGCCCACGAGGCCGGGATTCCTGTGATTGCGTACGACCGCCTCATCAAGGACTGCGATCTCGACGTTTACTTGAGTTTCGACAACGTGAAGGTCGGTCGCCTCCAGGCCCAGTGGTTGCTGGATCATCTGCCGACACCGGGCAAAGGGCGCATCGTGCTCGTCAATGGTTCCAAGACTGACAACAACGCCTTCCTCTTTCATCAAGGCGCCATGGAAGTCCTTAAACCTTACATCGAGAAAGGAGACGTTCAGATTGTGTGGGAAGACTGGGCAGAAGATTGGAAACTGGACAACGCCAAAAAGATCGTGAACGCGGCGATCAGCGAGTTGGGCGCGACCGGCTTCGACGCCATCCTCGCGGCGGCTGACTGCGTGGCTGCGGGCGTCGTTCAGGCACTCAACGAGGAAGGACTTGCCGGGAAGGTTCTCGTCACCGGACAAGATGCAGAACTAGTCGCATGCCAGCGCATCATCGCGGGAACCCAGTCCATGACCATTTACAAGCCACTCAAAAGACTTGCCAACAACGCCGCCGAGGTCGCGGTCAAAATGGCCCGGGGAAAGCCGATCGTCGCCAGCCAAACCGTGAACAACGGCCAGATCGACGTCCCCTCGGTGCTTGGTGACATTTTCGCGGCGGATAAAATCAACATGATGGAAACCGTGATCGCTGATGGTTTCCAATCAAAGGAAGCCGTGTATGGAAAGTGAGAAGGTGGTTGGCCTTGTTTAGAACTCCCCCATGTCTGCCCCCCTCCTTGCCGCCGATCGGCTGATCAAGCGCTTCCCCGGCGTTATCGCGCTCAACGGCGTGAGTTTCGATCTGCGGGCCGGGGAAATGCATGCTCTCTGCGGCGAGAACGGCGCGGGAAAATCCACGCTGATCAAGACCCTCTCCGGGATTCATCCGGCCGGGAGCTACGAGGGCGATATTCTCGTCGAGGGTAAAATCGTTTCCTTCCGAAACTCCAAGGACGCAGAAACACATGGCATCGGCGTGATTTATCAGGAACTCGCCCTCGTTCCCGAAATGACCGTGGCCGAAAATATCTTCCTCGGCAATGAGCCGCGTATCAGAGGCGGCATTCTCATCGATTGGAAAAAGATTTACGATCAATCGAAGGAACTGCTGGACCGATTTGGTCTGAACATCGATCCCGCAGCCAAAGTCAATGATCTCGGGATCGGTCACCAGCAACTGGTGGAGATTGCCAAAGCCATGTCCAAGCACACCCGGGTGCTCATTCTTGACGAGCCGACCGCCGCACTGACCGAGCAGGAGGTCGCGGTCCTTCTTGACATCCTGCGAGACCTGAAAAAGCGCGGCATTGCGCTCATCTACATCAGCCACAAGCTCGATGAAGTCTTTGCCATCGCCGACCGGATTACGACTTTGCGTGACGGCAGAAGCATCACCACCCTCGAGGCCACGCAGACGACCAAGAGCGAAGTCATCCGCCACATGATCGGACGCCCGCTTGACGACCTCTTTCCGCGGCGGAGTGGAACGGCCGGCCCGGTCATTCTTTCGGTCAAAGACCTCACAGTGATGGACGACTCGAAGAAGCGCTTGGAGAAGATCTCGCTCGAAGTCCGCGCCGGAGAAGTGCTCGGCATCGGCGGCTTGATGGGGGCCGGACGCAGTGAGCTTCTCCTGCACCTGTTTGGAGCCTACGGGGAGCGAAGGGCCGGGGAGGTCATGCTTGGGGGTCAGGCGCTTGGGCCGAAACATTCGCCGACCGAAAGCATTCGGCGCGGCTTGGTGCTGGTAAGCGAAGATCGTAAACGTTACGGGCTCGTTCTCGATCAGGCCATCGGGTTTAACATGGCTTTGTCCTCGCTGCAGGATTTGGTCCGCTCTCTCTTCGGTTCGTTCGGCCTCATCGACCCAAACCAGGAATCCGGCCGGAATCAGGAACACTTCCAGGCTTTGCGCATCAAAGCCCCCGGCCTTTCCACTCCGGTCGGGACGCTCTCCGGCGGCAACCAACAAAAGGTCGTGCTCGCCAAAGCCATGATGACGCGCCCCAAAGTCGTGCTCCTCGACGAGCCGACCCGCGGCATCGATGTCGGGGCAAAACTCGAGGTCTATGAGTTGGTCAACAAACTGACCGACGCCGGGCAGGCCGTGGTGTTGGTCAGCAGTGAACTGCCCGAACTCATGGGGATGAGTGACCGCATTCTGATGCTGGCCGATGGCCGTATCGGCGGGCTCCTGAACAAGGCCGAAGCCACCCAAGAAAACCTCCTCGCTGCTGCCATGGGCAACCTGCCGGCCCGAAACTTGAGCTGAAGCCCATGCCCGCCATTGCCTCCTCTCCACCGACATCCTCGGCCCTGTCCTTCCGAGCTTTGGCCATGCCGCTGGCCTTGCTCGCCATTTTTGCCTTCTTCGCAATCCAATCCCCGGCCTTCCTCTCCTCGCGGAATCTTTCGATGCTCGGCATCGAGGTTTCGATTACGGCCGTTCTGGCGCTCGGCATGTTTCTCGTCATTCTCCTAGGACAGATCGACCTTTCGGCCGGCAGTGGAGTCGGATTGATCGGCGGTATCGCCGCCGTGCTGATTTTTCAACATGCCTGGCCAGCCCCAGCGGCCCTGCTCCTCAGCGTCGCTGTGGCCGCCATCATCTGGCTCAGTATGGGAACCCTCATCGTCAAAGAGCGCGTTCCCTCCTTCATCATCACGCTGGGAGGATTGCTCGTCTTCCGAGGGCTCCACTGGCTGGTCATTGACAACGCCACCATTCCGGTCAGTCGCGGCGGTGAGGCAAATTTCTATTCACAACTCACCACCTATTATCTCCCACCTCTCGTGGGCACGCTCCTGGCAGCAGTTGTCATTCTCGCCATAGGATTCGTCTCTTGGCGCACTTTCCAGCGCCAGAAAGCTTCCGGCACGGCGGGAAATGGCGAACAAATCTTTTTGCAGTTCTTTGTCACCGCCCAACTCCTCGGCCTCTTTGTCCTCGTCTGCAACGCCTACCGCGGCCTTCCCCTGCCCGTCGTCGTGTTGGGAGTGGTAGCTTTTCTGATCTATGCGCTGACGACCCAAACCCCGTTTGGTCGCTATCTCTACGCCATTGGCGGAAACGAAGAGGCCGCCGTCGTCAGCGGGGTGCCCGTAGCCCGCGTCACCATCGGGGCGTTTCTCATTATGGGGATCATCGTCGCCGTCACCGGCTTTCTGCAAACCGCCTATTCCGGGGCGAGCACGACCACCGTCGGCAGCCTGATGGAACTCGACGCCGTCGCGGCCTGCGTCATTGGCGGGACAAGCTTGCGCGGCGGACGAGGCACGGTCGGAGGCGTTCTTCTCGGAGCATTGATCATGGCCGCCCTTCTCAACGGCATGACCCTCCTGGCCGTCAGTCCTGAAGCAAAATACATCGCTCGCGGCCTTGTCCTCGGCCTCGCCGTCTGGGCCGACGTTCGCCTCTCACGCCGCAAGTAACCGCGACACGGCGGGCAACCTGCGGGCTTACAGGATTCCCTGCCGCTTGCGGTAGTCGCGGGGAGAGCAGCCGGCGTGGCGCTTGAAAAAGCGGGAAAATTGGAACTGGTCGGGAATGCCGACGTCTTCCGCAATATTCTTCACAGGTGAGCGGGTGGTGCGCAGTAGGTAGGCCGCCTGCGCGGTTCGTTCTCCGGCAATCCATTTGGCAGGTGTCTCATCATGCCAATGGCGAAAGAGTCGGTGAATGCCGGCCACACTGCATTTTCCCACGCGCGCGAGGCCGGGGACGTTCAAGGGCTTGTCGAGGTTTTGCCGGACATGAGCCTCCACCCGAGCCAGAACCTCAGGCCTCGGCTTTGGACCCAAGGGTGGCGTGTCCTCGAGCGCGATGCCTATTTCCTCGAGCAACCACTCCGCCGACTGCCTTTGCTTTGCCTCGTCGGGTCGCTGCGGATCGAAAGATTCGATGAGATAAACAACCAGCGCACGCAGTCGGCAGTGCCGGGGAGCGAAAGAGCCCTCCAGCAGATGTTTTCCGCACAACAAGTCGGCATCACGTCGATATTTTACGCCAGCCAGACGATCACTCTTATCGTGCGCGACTTGGTTGCGCACGGGATAGCCATGGTCATGATCAGGAATGACGTGAAGCCCGCCCACCAGAAACGGATCGGCGGCGTCGGCGGCATACTCGATGGCATGCGCCCAAGGCAGAAAAAACCATGAACCGGTGCCGGCGGGGTAGTCCTCCCCATTGATTCGAAAAACACCTGAGCCTTTGTGCACCGAGAGTAACATCCTGCTCTCCACCGCCCTGGAGCGCGTCAGTCTCTCGCCCGCCCTGAACTGGAACCAGTTGCCGTAAACGAGGATCGGGCGCGGTGTTTGCTTTGGCGTTTTTCTTTTCTTCCGCTTGATAGAAATAGTCATGTTATTGCCAGAATCAGCCATTCCCGATTCCGGGGCAAGCGGCTTTATTGCTCCCATGAACACCGCGGTCGCCCCCAAAGAATCCAAAGCCACCATGATCGATTCCTCCCCGTTGCTCGATGACCCGCAGGCGTTGCGGGAACGCGCGGAGTCCGACGGCTATTTGTTTTTCAAGCAGCTGTTGCCGAAAAAAGACGTTCATGGCGTGCGGCGGGATTTGCTCGCCGTGGTCGAAAAGCACGGATGGCGCGGGCCGGGTCAGAACGCGGAGGGCGGAGTCATCGATCTGGAAGCCTTGAACCAGGTGCCCGAGGAAGAAATGCGCTTGGATATCGGGGTGAGCATTGCCGCTTACAAGGACGCGCAAAAAGTCGAGAGTGTTCACCGTCTTCCGCAACATCCCCGTCTGCTCGCCTTGTATGAGAAACTTTTCCAAAGCGAGGTTCTGGTCCATGCGAGGCACATCGTGCGGATGATCACCGGACACCGCTCGATGGTTCCGACGCCGCCGCATCAGGACTTTCCGCTGATCCAAGGCACTTCCAAAACATGGACCGCATGGATTCCGCTGGGGGATTGTCCGCGCACGATGGGCGGTTTGACCGTTTTGCGCGGAACACACAAACTCGGCTACGTGCCGATCCAGCCGTCCAAGGGCGCCGGAAGCATCGCGGCGCAAACGTGTCCGTGGGAAACGGACTGGGTGGAAGTCGAATACGAGGCCGGCGATGTCTTAACCTTCCCGAGTTTTACCATCCACAAAGCCTTGCGCTGCCAGCAGAAGGAAATGATCCGGTTATCGCTGGACGTGCGCTTTCAGCCCGTGGACGAGCCGATCGAGGAAGGATCGCTCAATCCCCACACGGAATTGTCTTGGGAGGAAATCTACGCGGGATGGGAGCGGAACGATTTGAAGTATTACTGGAGGAAGCACGACGTCGAACTGATCCCGAGGGACGAGAAGTATCTGAAGCCAAGTCGTCGCATCTGCTGATTCTGCAAAAATGCCAGCCCATGAAGATCCGGCTCATATTCCGGTTATCCAGCCACTGAACTTGACTGGTTCCTCGGGATGCCGGAAAAAAATTTAAAAGATGCCCCGCTACCTGAATGATGGATCCCGGGACGCGCCCAAGCTGCGCGTTTACCTGAACCTGGCCAACCTCGAGGAGTTGCCCCCGGGAAGCCTCTGGCCGGGGCGGGAGGGAGATGAAAGCATCGCCCGACTCCGGGCGGATGGTTTTGAAGGGGTGCAGGTCACGGGCGGCGAACCACCGGCGCCCGACGTGATGCCGTTTTGCGGCCTAGACCGCATCAACACCCCCGGGGACGCGCTGCCCATCGCGCAACGGCATGCCGACCGCGGCGATCAGTGCCTCACGGTCCACGTCGGCTGGGGTATCGAGGACGACAAAGAGGTGTTCTGTCTCGTCGAAGCCATCCTGGCCGCCTCGGAAAAAACCCGGTTGCCCATTTTCATCGAGACCCACCGAGCCACGATCACGCAGGACATGTGGCGCACGGTTCAGATCACCAAGAAGTTTCCCGAGGTGCTCTTCAACGGGGATTTCAGCCATTACTACTGCGGACAGGAAATGGTCTATGGGGGGCTGGAGATGAAAATGGAGTTCATGAAACCCATCTTTGACCGCATTGGCTTCATCCACGGGCGCATTGCTAGTCCCGGGCACATGCAGGTTCCCATTGACGACATCGCATCGCGCCCTGCGGCGGCAGTCGGGATTATAGATTATTTCGCCGACTTCCGGGCAATCTGGGCGACGGCGATGCGCGGGTTCCTCGATCGCGCTGGTCCCGGTGACATTCTCGTTTTCGCCCCGGAGTTGCTTTCCGGGACTCACTACTACGCCCGGCTGTTTTCTGGGCCGAACGGTGAAATGGTCGAGGAATCCGACCGTTATGCGCAGGCCCTGCTTTATGCCAACATTGCTCGGCAACTGTTCGAGGATGTTTCCGTCACGCGGCGACATCAGCACCGCTGATGTTCGCCCCGAGCTGCAGGCAAATAGTTTGCCGAATTCAATAGCCGTGCTGACGCCGGCTGGATTCCGCTCCTTCATGGCAGAATGTTTTGCAAGGTTACGGCTCAGCGCCTTCGCCGTGCAGATCAGCCGCGAAGGAACTCAGGCCGAAGCGACCAAGGAAGGTTTCAAGACGCGCGGGCGTTATCCCAACCTGCTCAATGCTACGGCGATGGAAAAATTCGTCGCGCTGACGCACGAGGAATACGCGAAACGTTTCGGTCACGACTGTGTTCTAGTAGCCGCATGGGGTGTTGACCCCTTGGCTGCATGAGCGTATAAGTCACAAACCATCATGTTCGCTCACGAGCGCTCCAACCTCATCCGCAAGCTCCTGCGGCAGCGCGGACGCCTGACTTTCGAAGAACTCAAAAGCCAGCTGGGTGTTTCCGCGGCCACGCTCCGGCGCGACCTGACGGCGCTCGCCGCATCCGGGCAGGCAGTTCGCGTCCACGGTGGCATCTTAGATCCGGTCCGGCTTCGCGGTGAGATGTCCTTCGACGAACGCACGGCCAACCGGCGCCCCGCAAAAAAAGCGATCGGCCTGATGGCCTCGTCCTTGGTGCGGTCCGGCGATTGTGTGTTGGTCGATGCGGGTTCGACCTGTCTGGAGGCCGCGCTCCATCTGCTCGGGCGCGAGGATGTGACCCTAGTGACCAACTCCCTTCCGCTTTTGGAGGCGGGGCGCCACGGGCGAGGCCGCTTGATCTGCCTAGGCGGGGAACTCCGCAGGGTGAGCGGTGCTCTCACCGGTGCGGCTTCGCTCGGAGCACTCGAACGTCTGCAGGGCGACATCGCCTTCATCGGGGCCACGGGGCTGTCCGAGCGATCCGGGGCGAGCACGACGGAGCTTTCCGAGTCGGCTTTCAAGCAGTCTCTCCTGCAGCGGGCTAGACGCCGCGTGCTTTTGGCCGATGCCTCCAAGTGGGACCAGCCGGGTTTGGTCCGTTTCGCGGACTGGGCGGACTTCACCGACCTCGTCACTGATCGTCGCCCGAAAGCACGCCTGCCGCACCATGTCCGTCTTCATCTTGTTTCTTCCCCGGCAGGAAAGTTGGCGCGGGTCGCCTGAAAATTTTCAACCTCACACCACCACGAACCCATGAAACCATACCGACTCAACCGTCTCTTCAACGCCAAATCGGGCCGCTGCTTCGATGTGGCCATCGACCACGGCTTCTTCAACCAACCCGGCTTCCTCACGGGGATCGAGGATATGGCCAAGGCCGTGCGGACCGTTGTCGAGGCGGCTCCGGACGCCGTCCAATTGACCACGGGTCAGGCGCGCCATTTGCAGAGTTTGCCGGGCCGGCAAAAGCCCTCGCTCGTGCTCCGCACCGACGTGGCCAATGTTTACGGCCGCGAGCTGCCGGTCGAGGCGCTCAGCGCGATGATCGAAGAGCCGGCCTTGCAGGCCGTGCGACTCGACGCCGCCTGCATGTGCGTGAATCTTTTCCAGATTCCCGATGCCGCAGGAGTGACCAACCAATGCATCGAGAACATCTGCGGGCTCAAGCTCGAGAGCGACTACTACGGCATGCCCATGATGGTCGAACCGCTCGTTTTCCGCCCGAACAGCGAAGCCGGCGGCTACATGGTCGACGGCGATCTGGTAAAAATACAGCACCTCGTGCGGCAAGCGGTCGAGCTGGGTGCGGACGTGATCAAGGCAGATCCGACCGACGACGTTTCCGTCTACCACAAGGTCGTTGAGGCGGCCGGCGGGATTCCCGTCCTCGTGCGCGGCGGCGGCAAAGCGCCCGACGAGGAAATCCTCGCGCGCACCGAGGAGCTGATCAAACAGGGTGTGTCGGGCATCGTCTATGGTCGCAACGTGGTGCAGCACGCTAACCCGGCCAGCATGGTCGCCGCGCTCATGGCGATCGTGCACGACGGTGCCACTGCGAAGCAGGCCGCTAAACATCTCTCAGCCAAATGAGCACGCTGCGTCTTGGCATCATCGGCGGCGGCCTGATGGGTCGCGAGATGGCTTCGGCGGTCAGTCGCTGGTGCGCTCTGGAAGACGTCGGCGTCGGTTGCGAAATCACCGCAGTTTGCGACCTTGCGCCAACGGCACGGGATTGGTTCAGACGATTGCCTTCGCTGCGTTTGTCCACCGCCGACCACCGCGAATTGCTGGCCAGCACGGAAGTCGATGCGGTCTATGTCGCCGTGCCGCACCAGCTGCACGAGAAGATCTATCTTGATGTCCTCGAGGCGGGTAAGGACCTGCTGGCCGAGAAGCCCTTCGGTATCGACTTGGACGCGGCACGCCGAATCGCCGCCAGCGCCCGGGAACTCGGCCGCTTCGTCCGCTGTAGTTCCGAATTCCCGTTCCTGCCCGGGGCGCAGCGCGTCTTCGAATTCGCGCGCGAGGGAAAACTCGGGCGTCCGCTCGAAGTCCGCTCGGCCTTCCTCCATTCCAGCGACCTCGATCCGTCGAAGCCGGTCAACTGGAAGCGCCAGATTTCCACCTGCGGTGCGATCGGCGTGATGGGCGATCTCGGCATGCACGTCATGCACTTGCCCCTGCGTCTCGGCTGGAAGCCGAAGCGCGTCTATGCGCAGTTGCAGAAGGTTTATACGCAACGTCCCGATGGCAAAGGTGGCACTGCGCCGGCCGACACGTGGGACAATGCCATGCTGCACACCGACATCTCCGTGCTCGGCGACCAGATACCGATGCGGCTTGAGATGAAGCGGCTTTCGCCGGGTGACACCAACAGCTGGATCTTCGAGGTTTTCGGGACCGATGGCGGTGCCCGATTTTCGACCAAGGATCCCAAGACCCTCTGGCTTTTCCGGCGCGGCAAGGAACAATCTTGGGAGCGCATCGACCTCGGATTCAGCATGCCTTTCAAAACTGTCACCGGGGGCATCTTCGAGCCCGGCTTCCCTGACATCCTCCAGCAAATGCTCGCCTCGTTCGCCGCCGAGCGGGCCGGCACTCTGGGGACGCGTTTCGGCTGCGTCACACCGGACGAGGCAGTGGGTGCGCACGAGGTTTTTGCCGCCGCGCTGCAGTCCGAGCGAGAGGGGCGTGCTGTTCCGCTGGCGGAGACATGACACAACGACACGTCCGCAACGCCCTTTTCATCTCGTGACATCCAACCTCAAGCCTGTCTCATCATCGTGACAGCAAATCCTTCGGCGTCGGAATCCTTCTTGCCGCAGCAATTGCGCGGATCCGTGCCCGGGTTGGAGGTCCACGATTCGCCGGAGCAGCGGGCAGCCTATGCTTATGACGGCACCGCAGCTCTGCGCGCGGAACCTGCGGCCGTCGTTTTCCCGGTCGATACCGCCCAGGTGTCCGGCGTGTTGAAATTTGCCGCCGCACGGCGGATTCCCGTGGTGACGCGCGGTTCCGGCACCGGTTTGAGCGGGGGGAGTGTCCCGGTGGATGGATGTCTCGTCCTGTGCCTGACGCAAATGAACCGCATCCTGGAGGTGGACGCGGAAAATCTCACGCTGCTGGCTGAAGCCGGCGTCGTCACTGCGGATGTCGCAGCGGCCGCCGCGGGGGTCGGTCTTTTTTATCCGCCGGACCCGGGCTCGATGAAGATTTCCACCATTGGCGGCAATGTCGCGGAGAACTCCGGCGGTTTGCGCGGGCTCAAATACGGCGTGACGCGCGACTATGTCATGGGACTCGAGGTCGTGTTGCCGGATGGCGAGGTCATGTGGACCGGGAACAAATGCGTCAAGGATGTGGCGGGTTACACTTTGCGCGATCTCTTCATCGGTTCGGAGGGAACCCTAGGCATCATTACCAAAGTCCTGCTCAAGCTGATCCCGCCGCCCGCGGCGCGCAAAACCATGCTGGCTGTCTATGACAACATGGAGAACGCGGCCAAGACGGTGTCTGCCATCATCAAAGCCAAGATCATTCCCTGCACCCTGGAGTTCCTCGACAAGGTCACGATCAATTGCGTGGAGGATTACGCGGGGATCGGTCTGCCGCGCGAGGCCGAGGCCCTGCTCCTCATCGAAAGCGACGGGCATCCGGCCGCGGTGGAGGAAGAGGCCGCCGCCATGGCCGCCATCGCCAAGGCCAACGGGGCCGGGGAGGTCAAGATAGCCGCGACCGCCGAAGAAGCGGCCTCGCTCGCGGCGGCCCGGCGCACCGCCTTTTCCGCTTTGGCCCGGGTCGGGCC
>Ga0209190_1002731_pt1 | contig 11815 bp, 13 predicted proteins | sample M_140205_XF_Meta_FD_187315 | JGI IMG/M metagenome (GOLD analysis project Ga0209190, IMG submission 187315) | Freshwater microbial communities from Lake Montjoie, Canada to study carbon cycling - M_140205_XF_MetaG (SPAdes) (version 2) | ecosystem: Environmental > Aquatic > Freshwater > Lake... | reverse complement strand
AGTATATCAGCCGTTAATACAGTAGTAAATCTTACACCTTCTAGTATTATTTCAGTTAATAAACATTGGATAGCCGGAACTGTAGGTTCAACAGACCAATTAGTTATTAGATTTGGAACAACAAATACTGCAGCAAATACTATTTGTCATACAGATGTAGATGATTATAATAATGGTGTAATTACAGTTCCTAATGGGTATATTGGATATTTAACAAATATCGGTCCATTTTCACCAACTGCGTGTTTTTTTGGCGTTGTAAAATGGGATGAAAATAGTTATCGTTCTATTAGTTATCCATTTTATAATCAAAGCAATACAGATATTTCATCGGGTTCTAATGGTTCTTTAGGAGGAATTTATACAGCAGGAGAAAGTATTGCATTTTCAAGAATAACAGCAATGGGAGCATCTATTGCGGTTGGTATGTTTGTTTTAGAACCAATATAATAATTAAAATCTAAATATAATTAATCTAAGATTATATAATGAGTTCAAAACAGGAAATAAAAGATTTATTTATTTTAGAATTAAAAAATACTCCAGAATATCAAATAGTATTAAAAATAAAGGAATTTATTTTAAATGAAATAGCGACACCAAATATTCAAAAAGAAGTAGTTTATAATTTTGAAACACCTCAAACAGAAGAACAATTAAATAATATTACATTATGTATGATTATAGAATTTGGTTTCTCTACAAATAATATTAGTTCTAATTGTGTTTTTATTGATATGGTTAAATTTTTAATTTAATCTAAATAAATTCTATATAATAATATAATGTATAGTAATATTGTTGAAGATATACAACAGATAAAAGACGAATTAAAACAACTAAGGGAAGAAATAGTTAGATTACGGTATGAATTATTTAATAGTGTTAATTATTTAATGAAAAAAGAAATAGAAAGAGAACCAAAATATATAGAATACAGCGACGAAGAAACCACAGAAGAGAGTGAAAATAGTTGTGGATGTGGAAAACCACCTCAAAAACAGTGTCCTGAAATAGAGGAATATCTTAATAATATAACTCAAATTGATATGACAGATATTGAATAAATAATATCTTATTATAATTAATCTAAATTAATTATAATAATGAATAGTGGGAGAAAAAATCCGGAATTATGGGAATATTCAAAAAATGAAGCAATTAGACAAATGGGAAAGCACAGTGCACGAGCAATGCAATTAGCTGGTAAAATATACAGATTTTTAGGAGGAGAATATACAAAAAATAAGACAGAAGAACAACAAAATTTATCTAAATGGACTAATGAAAATTGGACTACTAAATCAGGACTACCTTCTTCAATAACAGGAGAAAGATATCTACCAAAAAAAATTATAGAAATATTAACAGATGAAGAATATAATAAAACTACTAAAGCAAAACAAAAAGGAACCAAAGAAGGAAAACAATTTGTAAAACAACCAGAAGAAATAATTAAAAAAATAAAAAATATAAAAGAAGGATTTGGAAATAATAATTTTAAGGAGATTAAGATTGAAAATCATAAATATAAATATTATGTAAGTGAAAAGAAAGGAAAAAAATTGAAAGTGTATGTAAATAATAAGTGGATACATTTTGGAGCATATCCATATCAACATTATAAAGATAGAACTGGTTTATTAGATGATAAATATAATCACTTAGACCCACTAAGAAGAAAAAAATATTTAAACCGATCGTCTAAAATTAGAAATAAAGAAGGGTTATTAACTGCAAATGACCCTAATAGTGCGAATTATCACGCTATTAGAATTTTATGGTAATAATAATCAAATACAAAGTATTAATTTATTCTAATGCTTCATTATATCTTAAAAATTTTTGAACTACTATATTATTAAAATTAGGAGTATCAACTATATATTTTAATGTTCTGTTTACATATCCATAATTATCCATTTGAAAAATTGGTGATTTGATATTAACTAATCTTTCATATATACCATTTGATAAGCAGTTTGAATAATCTCGTCTATTAATATAATAGTCGTCCGCAGTTTTTAACGGTAAGTCAATCATACTTCTAATAGATGATGAATATTTATTATGAAAAAAATATTTTACTCCTATATTTTCAATCTGTTTTATTAATGCATCATCATTAAAATATTGTTTCCAAAATAAATCATTTACGTCAAATGTATTATATAAACCTCTTGTCTTAATAATATTATAGCTATTTGCTAATTTATAGAATTTTTTAGTAAATTTAACTTTATCTTCACTAATCATTTGATTAACTGCATTATGCATTTTTTTATTAAATTCTTTTAATGTTTCCATATCTTCATTAAATTCATTTCTTGTTATTTTACTTTCATATATATTATATAAAAATAAACGGCGGACAACATTACAAACATTTTGAGTGTCTGTTGTTTGTTGTAAATTGAAGAGGATATTTGTTTGAACGATCGCTTCATTTGCATTTTGTTTAACTGCTTCAGGAACATTGAAATGTCTAAGAAAGAGTTGATTTTCGTTTTGTTGAACTTGGACTTGTGCCATATATATAATAGTATATATAATAAATCTTTAAATAAAAAACTAATTAAAAATATTCTTAAACTATTTAAAGAAATATTCTTAAAGTATTTTTTTAAATATTTTTATAATTAAAATTCTTATACTATTTTTTCCTAAAATCTTGCCCTTAAAATACAAACTCTATAGAGAAAATTCAAAAAATCCTATATACTTTGTTTTTTTCGGGCAACATTTTAGGCATACAAAATATAAAAATAGTATAAGAATTTTAATTTATAAAGTATTTAAAAAAATAATATCTATTATTATATAATATAATGTCAGTTAAAATTCAATTTGAAATCCCAGATATAAACATACAAACACTTCCAGAAAATGAACGCAGAGTGATAACATTAGAAAACCCAAATAATTCTAAAAATAAGACACCTAAATCACATATTGATTATTATAAAAATTTTAAGAATAAGCATAAAGAAGATATAAATAAAAAAGTTTTATGCGATATTTGCGGAGGTAGTTATAGTTATTATAATAAAAGCGGTCATTTAAAAACTAAAAAATGTATAACTGTTAAGAATTTAAGAAATTTATAAATATTTTATTTATTATAATTATAATAAATAAATAAAATATTAATATATTAACATACAATCACCCTTCTTCTATTTTTTGATTTATTTTTACCTTCTGCTACCATTTCTTTTTTTGGAACTGCTGGCATTTGACTTAATAATTCTGCTTTAGTTTGTTTCTTTTGAACTGGAACAGCTGGTGCTCTTGATGCTTGTAATCCTCTATTATATTCTTTTAAAACTGTTCTTAATGCAGTTAATTCTTCATTTCTTTTTCTAATTAAAGGTTTATTTCTATTTTGTCCCGTTATTTTTTCTAATTCACCTAATTCTCGTTTTAATACTGCTTCATTATCAGTTAATAATTTTTTAGTTCTAAATTGTCTCCAATATTTTATAAGTCTTTTACCTTCTTCTTGTTGTGCTTCATCTATTATAGGTTGTTGTTGGACTTCTTCAGTTTGTTCTGGTGTTGCTGGTGGTGGTGCAGATAATTCTGGAGTTTGTTCTTCATCAATTAAAGGTGTAGCTACATCTACTTTTGCTTCGCTTTCTGGTTTAACACCAATTGATGCAGATAAAGGAAATTCACTAATACCCTGTAATTTTAAGATACCTTTTAATTCTTCTGGTGATAAACGACCTACTTGAGATGCCATTGCCTCTTTTCTTAAGTTTGGTTGTCTATTATATTCGTCTAATGCTACTTTCAATCTATCAACAATTGAAGGACCTAATTTAGGTATAAAATTATTTGAATAATAACTTTGTAAATTACCAGCTACAATTGGAACAAAACTATTATTTTTAAATTGTTGTTTGATATAATCAAAAACGCTATATGATGATAATACTGGATTTATACGAGATAAACCTACGGCTCTCGCATTATTAACCAATTTATTAAAAGCTAAAGTAATTTGTTCTATAAGTGGTTGTAATGGTTGAATTAAATTTTCAATAGCACTCTTTGTTTTCTTTATTACATTACCAGCGCTTAAAGGTTTAACTACTAAATTATATTTATTTATAAAATCAGTATTATCAATTATCTCTTTATATTGTTTTTCACTACCACTATTATTTAAATCAACTGTTTCTATAGTTGTTAATTTATTTGTTAATAAATTATTTAAATATTGAACTGTTTCTTCATAATTTGTTATAGTTTCAGTATCCAAAATTTGATTGCTTGGTCTGTCGCTTTCCCATAAAGCTACTTGTGAGTGCATTTTATTAATAACTTGTCTATTAATAGCATTATTATATTCTCCTACTTCTCTATTTTGTTTTTCTCTTAATTGCCTAATCATTATATAATAATAATTAGATTATAATTATTATTATATTATTATATATTTTATCTTGAAAAAATTGAAATTTTACCCTTAATAACCGGACCAGCATTAACTAATTTATAATATTTAAAAACATTCATTACTCTATAGACTTGTTCGCTGTCTTCATTTGGTTTGAATAATTTATAATCAAAATAATTATCTTTATCATTACTACCCATTAATATAAATTCATTATTATAATTTGGATTTTCAATACTGAAACAAATAAATAAATAATTTGTGTTATCACTTTTTATTTTTATACTATCTCCTAACTGTAGAATTCCCTCAAACATATATTAATATATAGATTTAAAAAATCTATATATTTATTATTAATAATCTAAATATAATAGTATATTAATATTAATACAATCCTTCATTTTTAACAATCTTAGATGCTTCTATCATTTTAACACCTCTTTCTCTCATTACTTTTTTTACTATTTCTGCACGCTTATTTGGTTTTTTCGCTCCTCCGCTAAAAGAAGAAGAATGCATATTTTCTTTTGTTGGACGACCTCCCATTCCTTTACCAACCTTTGGTTGTTTAACTTTTGGTTGTTTGCCTAATCCCATCATATTTTTAACGATTGACCCGCTAATATTACGAAGTCTATCCCTCCCTACAATATCCTCAATAGGTGATGAAAATGACATAGGATTTATTTTATTCAAAAAATCTGCTGGACCATTAATAACCTTACCAACAATATCCATAAGACCTGCGCCTTGTTGAGGGACATCGCCATACCCCATTAAACCTTGATTTCCGGTTCTATTAACTGCTCCCGCTGACATTATATTCTTTGAATTATTTATAATCTTTGATTGTTTTCTTCCTCTCTTTCCTGCGCTCATACCAACTCCAGATAATCCAGTCATTCCTTCAAATCTTTCATTCCCAGCACTCATTCCCTTACCTTTTTTTAATCTTCCCTTAATATCATTAGTAGCCATCATTAAAGGATGTAAATTCATTAAGAATTTTTTAATAGCATCAACAACCGCACCACCGCCATCAAGTTCATATTCTTCTCCATTTTTTCCTAATCCCATTAATTTAAGAGGAATTTTAGCTATATCTAATAAACCAAAACCACCACTCATTCCACCCGCAGAATAGCCACTCCCGTGTTCGCTATCACCTAAAGCCATACGAGCTAATTTAATCATTTTAACTGGGTTCATAATATCAAATAATCCACAACCTTTCATTTCATATTCTGTTCCATCTTTACCAAAACCAACTAATTTAAGAGGTATTTTCATTATATCTAATAAACCAAAACCACCACTCATTCCGCCTGCTGATTTACTACCAGCTACAAAAAATGGAGGGATTTCATTATCTTTCCAAACTGGAGGACCATCATATCCCAACTGAGCTCCTGCACTCATACCCTTTCCTTTTTTTCTTAATACTTTTTTCATTCCAGCACTTAAACCCATTCCTTCCAATCCCATACCTTCTTTAACATCTACTAATTCTCTAACATTTCCACCAACTAATTCTTTTTTATCTTCGCTTTCAACATATTTTCTGTCAATATTTCTTAATTTTTGCGCTATTTTTCTATCATATTCTAAACTCATTATATAATATATATTAGATTATTAATATTACGATTTTTATATATATTTTTAAACATTAATACTATTATAATCTTGATTTGAATTATCATCCTTAGTATGTAATTCAATATGATTATCGTTGGGTGATTTTATAGAGGTTGTTGAATTATTTGTTGAAATATTAGGACTTTTAGAAGAATTGTCGCATAAACATTTATTACCCATACACTCACTTTTTCTTATATGCATTCCAGCAATAAAACCAGATAAAGCAGTTATTACTGATACAACTAACGCTGATATAGCTAATACATCCATATTATTATTAATTAGATTAAAATATTTTATAATAAATTAAGTGCTAATTTTACATTGTCTTGTGGTGTAGGATTTATATAATATAATATATAAAAACTTGTATCCGTAGCACTAGTTGATTTAATTGTAGCAGTTTGAACTCCAGAAGAAATATCTATACCTGCTAAAAAAGGAGTTCCAACTGTTCCACCTGATACGGTTCTTTTAAATCCTAATACTTGAGAATTAGGACCAAATGGAGGAGATTGAGAAATAGATATTGTTTTACCTCTAACTCCACTTTGTAATTCTAAAAAATCAATGGCTCCTATAGTTAAACCATCTTTAAAAAAACTTTCTTGACTATTTGACATTAATATATAATATATTAGATATTATATTATATATTATATATTTATAATCTTACGATTTATAATTATAATATTTAAAGGAGACTGAGGGACGCCTTTACATTAGGTTGAGCTACTGGATTAACATAAAATAATTTATATACACTAGTATCTGTAGCACTTGTTGATTTAATAGTAGCGGTTTCAACACCAGATGCGATATCAATACCAGCGAGAAAAGGAGTTCCAACTGTGCCTCCTGTTGTTATGCGTTGAAATCCTAATACTTGAGAATTAGGACCAAATGAAGGGGATTGTGAAATAGCAACGGTTAAACCAACAACACCGGCAGTCATTGCGGTAAAAGTAAGAGAACCAATAGAGTTATCGTGATTAAAAAAGTCTTCTTGAGCGTTTGACATATATATATTATAATAGATTTTATAATATTTATATATTTTAATTTAACAAATTTATATAATAATTACTATATATTATAATCAAATCTAAAGGTTATTATTATTGGAATGATACACTTAAACCTTCATCTAAATCATTAAAATTATTTATACCTTTTTTTGGATTTTTAGAATTAATTTTAGATAATAATTTTTCCGCTTTTTGATTTTCAATAATTTGTTCTGTTTCACTTGTAATATCTTCTTCATCTGTATCATCATTAGTCGTAATTTCTTCTTTAATTTCTTTTAAACAGAACATTTCATAAATATTTTCTTTCTTTCTAAAATATAATTTTAAGAATGGGTTATTAGATATATCTCTAATAAATTTTTTATAAGAAAATAATCGTTTTTCTTCTTTAGGTGCATTCATATATTTATCACTTAACCGATATTTATTATATATATTTTTAATATCAATAATATCATTATTATTAGTTGTTGTTTCATAATTTTCATTTAACCAACAAATCATTTCATCACTTTCCTTCATATAATCTTCATTACGCTTTAATATTTCATCATTAATCATTAAATCCTTTGTTGTATAGTAGTCATAAAAATAATCTTTTAATATAAGAAATAAAATTAATTTATATTTTTCTTTGAAATCAATAGTTTTATAATAGGAATTAGTAATAGAAGTATTTATTTTTTGTTCGTCTGTTAATTTATCATAAACTTTCTTGTCAACAAAACGAGATTTGAAAGGGATATCAATAATACGACGACTAAGCGCATCACTTGTTTCATTTAATTTTGGTTTTTCATTACATTCCATAATAAAAGTCATACATAAATTAGTTGTTGTCTTATCACTATATAAGGTTCTTGCATTAATTTCAGTTCCACCAACTAATTCTTTTAGCGTGGCACAATTTATTTTAAATTTAAAATCTGGTTCTCTGCATATGACTAAGCGTTTATTATTCATATTAAAAATTTCAGGATTTCCACCGGGTTTAAGATTATTTAATATAATTGAACTTGGTAATATATAAGCGTAATCACCTATTGTTTTTTGTGCTAATTCGTTTAATAAACCTTTACCATTACCACCGCTACCATTACTAATAATAAATTTTTCTAATGGTATTCCACACATTCCAGTAGATAATATAGTTAGATATAATTGTTTTAACTCTTTTTGAAAAAATATTGTGTCAATAATGTCATTTAGTTCTTTTATTAATTCTTCTTTTGTTTCATCATCTATATCCTCATAATTATAACCCGATGTCATACTTATATAATATTCTGGTTTAGGTTTAATAAATTTATTTTTAGATAAGTCAAATAACTTATTTTTAAAACAAAATAAATAAGGATTTTTATCAAAGACTATATCGTCTCTATAAAGTTTATTTTTAATATCTTTGACTAATCCCTCTCTATAATTAATACTTCTTAATGATAATAATGATTTTTTCTGTTTTGATATTAATTCTGTGTGAGCCTTTATTAATGATTTTTCCATATTATTCTCAATAGCATCATCCATAAAATTCTTCTCATACTCAATAATATTTTCAATTAGTGTTCTATAATAATCTTTATCAATAAAATTATTTATTACTGAACTTTGTTTATTATCTTTTTCCCAATAGACGCCATTATAACAATAAAATATATTGTCAAATAAAAAAAACCGATCGCCAAATATTATTTTGAAAATATCACTCAAATAGCCTGTAGTTATATCGCATTTCCAATCAATATTTTCAGTGAGATTTTTTTGAACTTCAACTTGGTTATAAGTCATATATATATATTACTATATATTTTATTTTTAAATAGATTTTTAATTAAAATGTTCGTTAAAAATATTTCTTTATATATTTTTATAATTAAAATTCTTATACTATTTTTATATTATTTTCCTAAAATGTTGCCCTTAAAATACAAACTCCATAGAAAAAAGTCAAAAAATCCTATATACTTTGTTTTTTACGGGCAACATTTTAGGCATAAAATTATTGTTAATTATATTATTAATTAACAGTAATTTATAAATAATTTTAATCGCACATAGAATAATCTGTGTCTTTTTCGTAATATTCTATTATTCCCATATATCTTTTTTTACAATATTTAATAATTTTATCTTCTCTAATTATAATAGGATATTCATATTTATAATGAGCTGTTTGTTGTTCGTCAAAATGTGTTAAATTTTTTTCAATTGGTAATATTTTATAAAATTTATCTGTTTCACTTATAATTATACATCTATAACTTTTATATGAATGTTTTTGACTATAACTGAATAATTTATATTCTTTATCCTCTACGAAAATTGATTTTTGAAATTTTAAATTTTTTTGAACTTCTTTTACTTCTACTTCTCTAATTTGATTACCTTCCCAATCTCCGTGTATCCATCTCTTTTTCTCAAGTTCATTATATTTCTTTAATAGTTCTTTTTGTTCTTCTGTTTCAACTATTTTTCCATTTTTAATATTCTTTTTAAATTTTTCTTCTTTTTCTTTATTCTTTAGCTTATATAATCTTTCAATTTCATCTAATTCTTTAGGACAATAACTATTCTTATTATTTTTGGCTTCTAATTTTTTAATTTTTTCATCTATTTCTTTAATTTCTTCTTTTGATAATTTATTATTAATAGGTTTAGATTGTTCTTTTTCCTTTTTAACTAAAATATTAATCTTTTGATTATTATTAGATATTTGTTGTTTTAATACTTTAATTTTTTCTTCTTTATCTTCTTCTATTTCAGGTTTAACTTCTTCTATTTTAGGTAATTTAACACCTTTTAATTCATTTTGTAATCGTCTAAGAAAATCAGTTGTATTATCATATTTAATTAACACATCAATCGCATTATTTAGCATTGATAAATCACATTCATCAATTTTTTCAAGTTTTAAATTTTTGACGAGGGTGAGAGATATAAGACTGATACATTCATTTATGTAGTTTTGTCTTATAGGACAGAAAGAGGAGTTTCCAGCATCGTGAGATTTTTGAGAGTTTGACATTTATATATAATATACTATATATTTTATTTTTTAAATAGTTTTCTAATTAAAAAAACTATATATTTATTTAAAGAAATATTCTTATAATATTTTTTTAAATGTTTTTTAAATTAAAATTCTTAAAGTATTTTTTAAAGTTTTTTATTAAATAATTATATTTAGAGTAATCTATTAGCCATCTTTTTACCACCTACGACTTTCTTAGCTATATCACCAGCCTTTGAGCCTTCTAAAAATGGAAGAGCATAACGAAGACCAGCTTTTCCAACTGTTTTAATAGTATCTAAGAGACCTGCGCCAGTCATACGGACATTTTCACTCCAGCCAATAGCATTATATTCAGCACTTGATGGGTCGCTCGCCTTTAACACATCTTCTTTTGTTAAAATTCCAGTGAAGACACTTGATACGCCTTGTTCTAAAACAACGATACCAGAATTAATAGCAATAATGACTAATTCACCATCTGGAACGGCTTCTCCTGCTTGGTTATAGCATTGTGCCTTAACTTGGAGTGAGTAATTACCAATTGAGCCAGCGCTGATATAATCTTGAACGAGTTGTATATCTTTACCGAGTGTAAGGACAACAACTGAGCCAGTGAGAGGGATTGTTGAAGGTAAGCCAGTAGCGAGATTATTCTTTGTAGCAAAACCTCTAAATTCTTCCCAGCTTTGATTTGAGCCATTTTCGTGAGACATAGCCCAAAGAGCACGTTGTTCTGCACTTGCTAAGATACCAGAAGAATTGTTAAATGAGATGTTAATCTTTGAAATACCTAAAAATTTATCAGGTGATTGGCAGGTAAGAGCAGTTGAACGAGCACGAGCAATTACGACTAATTTATCAGGAACAACATTAAGAGTGAGGGCTTGTGAAGTCCATTCTTTAGTTTCACCTACATTTAATGATTGACCGGCGCTAATATAACGAGGATATTCAATGTATGGGACAACATTCTTTGATGGAAGTAAATCACTGGGATGACCGTTAATAAAAATAAAATCTAAATAAGCGTTATTTACGGCTACGAGTGATACAGTTTTAGGATTGACGGTTTCAACTGCACGCCACGCTCTTGTAGCACCTTGTAATTGAAATTGGAAATTCATATTTTGTATACCATACATTCCTTGTGTGTTGCTCTCTGTTGCGTATGTAAATGGTGATAAAAAGAGAAGAGGTTCATCAACGTGGAATTTAAGATAAACATCTTGAGAATTAACACCGTCGCAGTCAGGAGGGACATCTTTTGTCATTGCAGCAGTTGTGCCCCAGCTAATTAATTCCCACGCACCATTTGGACGGAAAGCAGCATCATAACCGGAATTTGAATAAGATGCGAGGGGATTTGAATTTGTATTTGCTGCGTCGCTGTATTTATAATAATTGTCCGTCATTGTTGTTGTTGCGGAATTGTATTTATTGAGTTGTCTCTTGTCGTGTAATTTAATAAGAGCTGGAAGAACATCAGGGATATTTGTTGATACAGATGATGAGTTAAGTGTTGTTGTCATTGTTGAAAACATTTGATGAAGTGGGAATGGTGCTAAAGCGTCGGTGCTTCCGTAATTCACGAGTTTTTGACCGGCAATACCTTTGCCACTTACTCTAATTGTGATATCTGCACCAACCATAACTCTACGGTCAATAACTGTTTGAAGTGATGGAACTTGAACGTTAAAAACGAGAGAGGTTGTGCTTTCA
>Ga0209190_1002726_pt1 | contig 11821 bp, 12 predicted proteins | sample M_140205_XF_Meta_FD_187315 | JGI IMG/M metagenome (GOLD analysis project Ga0209190, IMG submission 187315) | Freshwater microbial communities from Lake Montjoie, Canada to study carbon cycling - M_140205_XF_MetaG (SPAdes) (version 2) | ecosystem: Environmental > Aquatic > Freshwater > Lake... | reverse complement strand
CGATGTGATGGCGGGAGCACTCGAGGTAATCGTCTCTGACACGAATGTTCGATCAATCTTCATCAATATTTTCGGTGGTATCACAAAGGGCGATGAGGTTGCCAAAGGAATACTCGAGGCTTTAAGCCGAGTGACAATTGAGGCACCTATCGTGATTCGCCTCGATGGCACAAATGCGGACGAGGGTCGCGAGATTCTCAAACCGCATCTCTCAGACCGACTGCAGATGCAGCCCACCATGCTCGAAGCAGCGCGCTGCGCAGTCGAGCTCGCAGGAAAGGCTTCAGTATGAGTATTTTTGTCGATGAGAACACCAAAGTCGTTTACCAAGGGCTTACTGGATCGCAAGGGCGTTTTTACGGCCTGCTCAACCGCGAGTATGGAACGCAGGTTGTCGCCGGTACCAGCCCCAAGAAGGCTGGGACTGACGTGGATGGCATCCCTGTTTTTGCAACTGTTGCCGATGCTGTAAGTGCTACCGGCGCGACAGCTTCTTGCATATTCATTCCCGCACCTGGTGTTAAGGCCGCGGTAATGGAGGCCGCTGAGGGTGGCATTGAGTTCATCGTTGTAATTACCGAGGGTGTTCCAGCCCATGATGAGGCTTGGTTCTTCAATGAACTTCGCCAGAAGTACCCGAACGTTCAGCTCCTCGGGCCGAATTGCCCCGGAATCATTAGCCCAGGGAAAGCCAACATCGGCATTACCGCCGGTCATATTGCTAAGGCAGGGGGGCCCGTTGGAATCGTCAGTCGATCCGGCACCCTTACCTACCAAGCTCTCTATGAACTTAAGCAGAAGGACATCGGCGTAACAACATGTGTCGGTATCGGCGGAGACCCTGTTCCTGGTACTAGTCACATTGACTGCCTTCGCGCATTTCAGGATGACCCTGAGACTCTCGCTGTCATGATGATTGGCGAGATCGGTGGCTCTGCCGAGGAGGAGGCCGCTGAGTTCATTCGTACTCAGATGGATAAGCCCGTTGTTGCGTACATTGCAGGCGTGACGGCGCCTCCTGGAAAGAAGATGGGGCACGCTGGTGCAATCGTCTCTGGCGGAAAGGGAACTGCCGATGCGAAGATGGAGGCTCTCCGCGATGCTGGAGCTCTTGTCGGCATGAACCCCACCGAGGCCGGAGATCTCATGGCCCAGGTCGTCGCCAAACTCTGAACCGCTAGCCAGAGATGAGTACGGAGATTGGTTCCAGTCCTCGTCTAATCGCATAGCCGGGATTTGAGTTACATCATTAGGGGTCGCCGCGTCTGAAAGGACGCGGCGGCGCTCGTATGGGGATAGTTCCCCTATCTCATATATTCCTCTCGATACTCGGTGCGCCCTGCCTATGTCGTGCTCATATCCAAGAGCATCTGCAAGTTGTTTAACGCTTCCAAAATTATGGAGTCGGTAACCATTCGCATGAAGGGCTCTATGGATCTCGGGAAGCGTGAGTGGTCGCTGCTCGCGCGCGAGAACTGCCAGCGCAGCGAACCTGAGATGTTTGCCCCATGCATGAATTGCAGGATCGGCAGGGGGGCCAATCGGAGCAGGGCCCGGGATGCGTGGTCTACGCCCGCGATCGTTTCCGAACTCTCCATTCGGCGGGTGGAGCAGGTCACGCAACTCTCCAAGCTCAATGCGGATCTTCGCCATTGCGCTTGCGGTCTCTTGGTGGCATTGCTCAAGGAGTTCGGCTGATGCGATCAGGGTTGCTTGGCGAAGATAAATCTCCCGGCGCCCCGGTTGTGAGAATGGACGGTAACGCGTCATTTTTGGCCTACTCGCTGTGTCTTAGTTCCAGATCAGAGCGGGGAAGCTGCGGGGTTAGGGGTCTACGTGAGGAGGGTAAGCGTCGACTGTGACATCAAAACGAAAATAGGCCCTAGGCGCCGCCAGCCCTGTCGCGCCGAATCGGCCGCCGATTCGGCGCGACAGAACTGGGAGGGAATGCCTGCCCTTTTTTCAAAGCCGAGCACCGCCTTTTTCGGTGCTTAAAGATCCCAGGCCCTCTGGGGACTACGGCTCCGCTGCGGACCTGAGGCCACAGGTCTCTCTGGCTAGTCCCCCGAGATGCTGGTCCCCCAAACGGGCTCCGCTCGGGGTAGGTTCCGAGGCGTGCAGATTGCAGTGATGGCATCGGGAACCGGGACGATTCTGCAGGCCCTAATTGAGGCCGACCTCCCAATCGCTTTAGTCATCGCCGATCGAGAATGCGCTGCTTTGATGCGTGCGCAAGAAGCGCAGATCGGAATATCACTCGTTGAGCGCGGTTCTTTCGCTGGAGACTTCGATCGGGATGCCTACACCGAGCAAGTCATCGCCGCACTACAGGCAGCAGGGATAGATCTTGTTGCAATGGCTGGATTTGGAACGATTCTTGGACCGGCAATCTTTGATGCCTTCCCAGATCGAATCATCAACACTCATCCATCGTTACTGCCCCATTTCAAGGGTTGGCATGCGGTGGAGGACGCTCTTCGTGCAGGAGTAGCGGAGACGGGCTGCACAGTTCATATCGCTACCACTTTGGTAGACGAGGGGCCTATCTTGGCTCAGGAGGCGTTACCAATATACGACGGTGAAACTGTCGCAACACTGCACGAACGGATTAAAGAAATTGAACGACGCCTTTATCCTGCGGTCCTTCGCGGACTAGTCAATGAATCGAATCAAAGATCTGAGAGGTCAATCTGAAATGCGCGCGTTGCTGAGTGTCTATGACAAATCTGGCCTGATTGATTTCGCGAAAGGGCTGCGCTCCGCGGGTGTAGAGCTCGTCTCTTCTGGCGGTACCGCACGCGTTCTCCAGGAAGCGGGAGTTGAGGTGACACCGGTCGAGGCGGTTACCGGTGCGCCTGAGATGTTCGACCACAGAGTTGTGACACTCCACCCGAAAATTCATGGTGGGATACTCGCCGATCGATCCAAGGCGTCGCACCTAGAGGACCTTGAGCGCTTTGAAATTGATCCGTTCGACCTTGTCGTTGTAAATCTGTACCCATTCGGAGCGCAGCCAGGTATCGAGATGATTGACATTGGCGGGCCTGCGATGGTTAGGGCAGCTGCGAAGAATCACGCGTGGATAGGTGTGCTGACTAGTCCGGAGCAGTATGACCAAGTTCTTGCCGAACTAAACGAGCGCGGTTCACTGACGGAGACGACACGGAAGGCGTTAGCCCTTGAGGCATTCGCCCATACCGCCGCTTATGACGCCGCAATAGTTGCTTGGCTTCAGCGCGACGAAGAGCTTCCGCGTCACCTCGTTATCCCGCTCACTCGAACTGACGAGGTGCTGCGTTACGGCGAGAATCCGCATCAAGAGGGTGCTCGCTACCGCCGCGTGAATGAGACCTCTTGGTGGGATGACGTAATTCAACATGGTGGAGTTGCGCTTTCATACCTCAACATTTACGACACCGAGGCCGCGTGGCAACTTGCCCACGACCTCGGGCATGAACCTGCAGTAGCGATCATCAAGCATGCCAATCCATGCGGCGCAGCAACGTCAGTAGATCTAGTTAATGCCTACGAAAGGGCGCTTGCTTGTGATGAGCGATCAGCATTCGGCGGAATCATTGCGCTTAATCGGCCGCTTGATCTGAAGACCGCCCTAGCAATGGCTGACGGGCCTCAGGCTGATCTAGTGATCGCACCCGGTTTTGAGGATGGGACTCTAGATGTCCTTCGCAAGAAGCGGAAAAATACTCGGCTACTCGAGGCAACTCCCCCCGGAAGCGATGCGCTGCACCTCCGACAAATCTCCGGCGGCTTTTTGGTTCAGGAGGCCCATAGTTTTATCTCTTCACGAGATGAGTGGCGTGTGGTCACCAAAGCGACCCCAACCGAGGAGCAGTGGGCCGATGCAGAGTTCGCGTGGCGCGTCTGTGGCCATGTGAAGTCCAATGCGATTGTGCTCGCTCGTAGTGGGCAGGCAGTAGGAATCGGCGCAGGCCAACAGAACCGTGTCGAGTCCGGAGAGATCGCAGCCAAGAAGGCAGCAGGCCGAGCCGCAGGTGGCGCATGCGCAAGTGACGCCTTCTACCCCTTCCCAGATGGAGTTGAGGCAGCAGCGAGCTCAGGGGTTGCTGTGGTTGTTCAGCCAGGCGGGTCAGTCAGGGATGATGCGGTTATAGCGAGAGCAGATGAATTGGGTTTGGCGATGATCTTTACCGGCGAGCGGCACTTTCTGCATTAAGGCACGGCTAACTAGTGCATTAGATTTTGGGCTTGTGAAGAACGTATTGAGGAGCAACACATGACTGCATCTCTGCTTGATGGCAATGCTTTTCTTAATCATGTCAAAGCGGATCTACACGCTCGAGCGCTTGCGTTAGGCGAACGAGGTATTACCCCTGGACTTGCAACAGTTCTGGTGGGCGAAGACCTGAACAGCGCAGCATACGTTCGAATGAAGCACGAAGATTGTGCAGAGATTGGTATCAACTCTTTCCGCGAGGATCTCCCGGCCACCTCAACGCAGGCTGATGTTATTGCCGCTATAAATCGATGCAATGTGAATCCTGAAATAGATGGATTTATTGTTCAACTTCCGCTTCCAAACGGTCTTAATGACGAAGCTGCGCTAATGGCGATTGACCCGAGCAAAGATGCAGACGGACTCCACCCGGTCAACCTTGGTCGCCTTGTTATGGGATCCAACGCTCCTATTCCTTGTACGCCCGCGGGCATCCAAGCGCTCCTCGCATTCAACGGAGTAGAGATTGAAGGCAAGCATGTTGTGATCATCGGGCGTGGGCTGACGATCGGCCGCCCGTTAGCAAATTTGCTAGCGCTAAAACGCGCCCATGCTAACGCTGCTGTAACAGTTATTCACACGGGCGTGCCCGATCTGAGTTACTACACGCGTCAGGCAGATATTCTGATCTCTGCGGTTGGTAGTCCATCGGTTGTAACACGGGAGATGGTCAAACCAGGCGCAGCTCTTGTGAGCGCGGGAATCAGTTTTGGAGAAGGTCGTCGCCTGCTTCCGGATATCGACGAGTCCTGCGCCGAGGTCGCAGGATGGATTACTCCGCGCATAGGGGGAGTGGGGCCAACAACGAGAGCAATGCTTCTCTCAAACGCAGTAGCGGCGGCAGAGCGAAGCGCCGGGGCGCCATGACCGGGCCTCTTGACGGCTACCTCCCGCCAAACCCAAGCGATAGGGCATTTGAAGCAGAGCACTGCATAATCTGCGACAAGTTCATCCCGCCCGGCGAAGATCGCTGTACCTGCTGCCACCTCTGGCTAGCAAACGATGCCCCCGAACGCCCCCGACCCCTAGGTCGCAGCGCTCTCTGGGTCATGATGGGGGGAGTAGCAGCCGTCTATGCCCTAACTCTCTTAGTGGCAGTAATTTCTTAGTGGCATTAATTGTCGGCTGACAAGACTTCAAGATTTAAGAACCTCAATATCAAACCAACACAAGGATGCATGAGATGCCAGAGAAGATAACCCTCACCAATGGAGTACTAAACGTCCCTGACCAGCCGATCATCCCATTCATCGAGGGTGACGGGACCGGCGTCGACATTTGGCCTGCAGCGCAGTTGGTTCTCGATGCAGCTGTCGAGAAAGCATTCGGCGGCAAGCGCAAAATTTCTTGGCTTGAGGTACTTGCTGGAGAGAAAGCATTTAACCAGACTGGTAACTGGCTCCCAGACGAGACGGTTGCATCCTTTAACGATCATCTCATTGGAATAAAAGGCCCTCTAACGACTCCAATCGGCGGCGGCATTAGAAGCCTCAATGTTGCTCTTCGTCAACTCCTCGACCTCTACGTATGTCTACGTCCGGTCCGTTGGTTCCAAGGCGTGCCGAGCCCAGTCAAGCGACCACAGCTTGTAGACATGGTCATCTTCCGGGAAAATACTGAGGATGTTTATGCGGGATTTGAACTCGAGGGCGGCAGTAGCGAAGCGACTCGTCTTCTCGAGTTCTGCCGAGAGGAGTTCGGTTGGGAGATCCGCCCTGGATCCGGACTCGGTGTTAAGCCGATCTCAGAGTTTGGATCTAAGCGCCTAATTCGTGCATCGCTTGAGTACGCAAAGACAAGTGGCCGGAAGTCTGTGACGCTTGTTCATAAGGGAAACATCATGAAGTTTACCGAGGGCGCTTTCCGCAATTATGGGTATGAGATTGTGCGTGATGAGTTTGCTGATGTTGCAGTCGGATGGGACGACTGCGGGGGAGATCCAGGCGACAAAATTCTTGTAAAAGACTCAATCGCGGACATCACGCTCCAGCAGGTGCTGACTCGCCCAGAGGACTTTGATGTCATCGCAACGATGAACCTAAACGGCGACTACCTATCTGATGCTCTCGCAGCACAGGTTGGTGGTATCGGTATCGCTCCGGGTGGGAACATTAACTACGTAACCGGGCACGGCATCTTTGAGGCCACGCATGGAACTGCTCCAAAGTATGCAGGACAAGACAAGGTGAACCCTGGCTCCGTCATCCTTTCGGGCGTGATGATGCTGGAGCACCTTGGATGGAATGCAGCAGCAGAGATGATCGTCGCCGGCATCGAGGCAGCCATCGCGGACAAGGTCGTCACCTATGACTTCGCGCGCCTAATGGAGGGCGCCCACGAGGTTAAGACCTCCGAGTTCGCTCAGGCTGTCGTAGACCGGATGTAATGAACGCGGTTGTACTCGCCGAGCTAAATATTCGGCACACGCGCCTGCACATGCCGACGCGTCGAGTTGCTATTGACCCTTCGTATCTTCCAACATCAATTGGCTCTGCCGGTCCGGATTTAATAACTGCCGTATCAACTGAGTTCATCAGGCGCATAGATAAATCAAAATATAAAGAGATTGAGCATCTCATCACCAGCATCTCTGATGAGAGCCTTGAGATTCCGTCGATACATCTCCAACACAGACTCCAGTCGGATACCCACGGACTAGATAGGTCGCGCCATCGCGTAATAGACGACGGTGCAGGAATCATCGTAGAGATCGATGTGCATGCGCTCCCCGAGACCCAAGTCCTCGGCATTTTGATGGCGATCTCGCAGATTTCTACACCCGATAGAGATCCGTATTTAAAGGCTCTTAGAAAAGCAATGAAGCGGCGAGGGGCGCAGACCCGCGGTCTCCGAATCAGACTTCTTGAGCAAGGGATTGCGGGGGAGCGGCCAGGGAGGGCGAGCCCTGCCGAGGCAGTCGCCGGATCGGGAGCGGGGGAGAGGTTTGGGCTCTGGGATCATGATCAAGAGCGCTGGATCGGAGTAGATGCAGAACTCAGATGGGCAATGGAGGTACTCGGGATGAGCCCCGAGTCAAAGATCGATCGTAAAGAGATTCAGCGCAGGTACCGGCGACTCCTGAGAACCGCTCACCCCGACCACGGAGGGGATCTAGACGGCGCCGCCGATCGGATAGCCCGACTAGGAGAGGCTCGGTCCTTGCTTCTCTCCAATATCTAAGCAGAGTCGCTTAAAACCCAGACTGCTCAGAACTAGGGAGCAGATTTTCGGGGGAAATCCCTCCTCGGGGATAGATTCCACCCATGGCTTCTAAAACCCCCGTTCATATAACTGTCACCGGCGCAGCAGGTCAGATTGGCTACGCCCTCCTCTTCCGGATCGCCTCAGGGCAGTTACTCGGACCAGACCAGCCAGTCGTGCTGCGACTCCTTGAGATTGAGCCAGGAATGAAGGCGCTTGAGGGCGTCATCATGGAACTCGACGACTGCGCGTTCCCACTCCTAGCAGGGGTGGAGGGAACCACAGACCTAAAGACAGCGTTCGACGGATCTTCATGGGCAATGCTCGTTGGATCGATCCCACGTAAGGCCGGTATGGAGCGCGGCGACCTGCTCCAGATCAATGGCGGAATCTTCAAGCCACAGGGCGAGGCAATCAATGCTCACGCCAGTAGTGATATTCGAGTCCTCGTGGTTGGAAACCCCTGTAACACGAACTGCCTTATCGCTCGCTCCAACGCACCAGATGTCCCGGCAGACCGATGGTTCGCAATGACTCGCCTGGATCAAAACCGTGCGCAGACGCAGTTGGCAAAAAAAGCAGGCGTCTCTGTAGATGCGGTAACAAATATCGCAGTATGGGGAAACCACTCGGCAACGCAGTTCCCTGACTTTGGGAACACGCTTATCGGCGGCAAGCCTGCGACCGATGTCATCACAGACCGCGCATGGCTAGAGGGCGACTTCTTGACAACGATTCAGCAACGTGGTGCGAAAATCATTGAAGCACGCGGCGCATCATCAGCGGCCTCTGCTGCAAATGCAGCTATCGATTCGGTCAACTCAGTCTGGCGCGAGACGCCTGCTGGGGATTTCGCTTCACTCGCAGTCGTTAGTAAGGGTGAGTATGGAGTCCCTGAGGGTCTTCAGTTCGGATTCCCAGTTGCCTCAGACGGTGCGGGCAACTGGAGAGTTGTCGAGGGGCTTGCGCATGACGCGTTTAGTGCAGAGCGAATTCGACTCACGACTGAGGAGCTTCTCGGGGAGCGCGAAGATGTACGTGCACTCGGTCTAGTCCCCTGAGTAAACCGCAAGCTCGAGAGACACTAGATGCACAAGCCATTTGGTGGTCCCAGCAAACGCGTTTCGGCGCGATTGGTGTAGCCCTTGGCCCAAAAGGGATTGAGCGGATATCTCTCCCAGCCGACTTCCAGACAACAGGCAAAGCTCAACCACCTGTTGGCTACTCGCTTGGCTGTGATGATCGAGTCGCCGCTGCTATCCAAGCCTGGTGTGATGGCGACGCGTCAGCAGCACAAGATGCAATCACAGAACTCACTCCATACTTATCTGCATCTCCGTTGCCCGAGTTTTATAACGAAGTCCTTGAGACCCTTGCCCGCGAAGTGCATTGGGGAGAGGTTGTTACCTACGGCGAACTTGCGGCCCTCTCAGGCAAGCCACGAGCAGCGCGCGCCGTGGGAGCAGCAATGGCGGCCAACCCAATTCCTTTCGTCATCCCATGCCACCGAGTAGCCCGTAGCGCGGGCAATGGTCGCCGAAGCCTCGGAGGATATGGTGGCGGACACGACGAAGAGTCCCTATTTATAAAGCGTATTCTGCTAGAGCGTGAGGGAGTTGTGCTACCTGAGTAATTGGAGAGAGCTGAGCAGTTAGCGCAGACTCGAAAGGAATTCAGCGATGTCCCCTACTAGGCGCTCAGGGAGTTCTAGGGAGGGGATGTGCCCGCAGTCTTCGTACTCGCGATATGTCCAGTCGGTGCGCCTACTAATGATGCTGCGTGCCCAAGAGACAGGCACCATGCGGTCTTGGGTCCCATGGATCAGAAGCGTCGGCTGCCGTACGAAATCAATATCGTCAACCATGGAGCCTGCAAGATATTTAAAGAGTGAACCAGCCGCCTGAACGTATGCAGGGAAAGAGCCCTCATCGGATGCACGTGCCTCTGCTAGTTCAACAAGACGACTCCGCACATCGTGTGGAAGTGTCTCTGGATCAGCCATTACAACTTCAAGAGCAGAGTCAACCCAACGCTGAGCACCAAGTAGTTGTGCACGCCTCTCGAGAACCGGCTCTGCAAATTTCGGAGCGAGACTCAACGCAAACTTCACTGTTCGACTAATCGCCTCGCGGTTACCACTAGGGCGCGGAAGCGCTGGGTTTACCAGGATGAGTGCGGAGACATCGCTCGGGCGTGCGACCCCAACTTGGACAGCGAGCGCTCCCCCCATCGATGTTCCAACAAGCACGGACGGCCCAAGTTGATCAAGAGCACTGCATATTAAAGCTTTGTTCGTCTCAAGAGTTGCGTCGCGCTCGAGTGCAACAGTTTTCCCAAACCCTGCCAGATCAAGTGCGACGACTCGCGCCCCCAGAGCGTTCGCTAGGCCGCCCCCTACAAGCGTCCAGGTAGTGGTGCTGCCCGCAAGGCCATGAATCATTAAGAGGGGAGAGGATTGGGGCCGAGGGATCTCTGGCTCCCATGTCTCGGTGAAGACCGTCATACCGTCAATCGTTAACGTCCCTGTAGTCGATTGCCCTGTAGTCGATTGGTTCTCTGTTTTATCTGTCTTCCCTGTGTTCGCTCCAACTCCGGAATCAGGATTCATGCCGCTCACGCCCCTGCTTCGTCGCCGCGTGCGATACCCAATGCAAGCAGTAGGTCCTCATGGAGCTGCATCCAAACCGTGTGGACCGAGTCGATCCGCGGGGATACCAACCAGTCGTGTTCGCCGTTCTCAACGCGCTTCAAGGCATCGCTCATGCGTTTCTTATAACCACTAAACCGCTCGACCCTGCGCCCAAGGCGCGAGACCGGTACCTCAACTCTCTCAACAATCGCCACTACTCGATCGATAACAGACCAGTCGTAGACGGGGTCGCTATGGTCATTAGCGGCACCACCCGGGTGCACCTGCCACTCTGTACAGGCCCTCAGAATCTCGAGATTTAGGGGGAGAAATCCTTCATACACGCGCTGGGCCGCTAATTGATCCTCGCCGCCGACCGGCAGGCGAGCGGCCTCCTCTGCAGCGACTCGGCCAGATGGCGTGAGGATCAGGCGATCTTTGCGGCGCAGGGCGTATCCGCTTGCAACGATTGAGTCGCTAGCTTGGTCAGCGGTATCCGGATAAGAGCCGACGAGGCGGAGGGTATGGAGCAACACATTCTCAACCAAGATCTTGGATGATACCGGTGCTCAGGCCTAGAGACGGTTACATCGCTGCTCCTAGATACATCTAGATACGCCCTAGATCGCTGTTGAGACCCGCAACGTGGCGGCCTCTGCGCCGGTAGGCTCGCATGCCGGCGGACTAAGTGTCAGCCCGAAAATGACTTAGGAGCCAGACAACAGATGAGCGCAGTCCTCGGATCAGGAACCACGGTATTCACAAACCCACCAGTAACAGGTGTTTGGCGCATGCTCAATACGCCTGACGACGTCCTCTCCTTGATGGACGAATCTGCTGAGGGCGTTATCGCCGGGGTCAAGGATGCAGGCGCAACCTTTCTCGCCCCGATATTCGATGAGCTAACCGCCGTTGTCTGCTTCTCTGGTACACCCATGAGTCACATTGGAATCGTGAGTCGCGAGTATCGAGTGCCCTGCATTATGGCTACAACTCTCGATCCGATGCCTGCCGATGGGGATATGGTCGAGGTCAACTGCAGCGAGACAATCGGAACCGTTACGGGGCTCAAGTGAGCGACGTAGGAATAAGTCCAGGGAACAATCCAGTGTCTACGCGAGTTCAGCAAGACATTGATTATCACGGGAGAATTTCTCAAGCCATGACAGCGGAGCGAACCGCTCTTGCCTCAGCGCTCATCCCTGTGACCCCATACATTCTCGTTGCATGCATTGAGTGTTACCGCCGATATCCGGAGATGATGCGCGCTATCGCTGCCGCTATGGACCCAGCAGAGATTGGTGCCACAGGTCGAGTCCCCGGCAATCAGATTGATGCAGTGCACCTCTGGTCAATCTCTAATCTGCCACTCGTCGCGCGTCAGGTGCTCGGCCCAATAGGGATGCTCACACCAGAGCAAGATTTAGAGACGCTTGCAACCGTTTTTGATTTCTGGAATCCTGCTGCTAAAGCATTTCGAGGCGACGGCACGCGTCAAGCCTGGGACACCGGGCTCACCGTCCCCGCTTATGGACCAGAGATAATCACAGCGTTGATGGATGCAGCTATCCCCGTCACCGATGAAGATAGACCCTTAATCGCTAGGGCTAATGCATCACTTACATCGTTCCTGTTTCTTCTCTACTTTGATACGCGTGCTGGGTACCAAGACACGGGCCCGTACCAACTCCCCGATGGTCGTGTCATGCTCGTGCGCGACTTTAACGAGATGGGCG
>Ga0209190_1002725_pt1 | contig 11821 bp, 4 predicted proteins | sample M_140205_XF_Meta_FD_187315 | JGI IMG/M metagenome (GOLD analysis project Ga0209190, IMG submission 187315) | Freshwater microbial communities from Lake Montjoie, Canada to study carbon cycling - M_140205_XF_MetaG (SPAdes) (version 2) | ecosystem: Environmental > Aquatic > Freshwater > Lake... | reverse complement strand
AAATATCCCCGGGCCGTGAAGATCTATCGGAATTGCGTCAAATGCTGCGGGCATTGTTTTTTTCACGACGGCCGGTGATGAAAGCCTGGGTTCTTGTGTAACCGTGTCCGTAATTGTTTTCTGTGCACAGCGTGCAAGGCTTGTGATTGTTTTGGAGTTTGGGGACATTGACAATATGTTGCTCCAAGAAATGGTCGCGCCATCTATTTGAGTAAATCCGTGCGCATTCTTTAATGCGCATTGATTTTGAACATCGCTCCATGAATCAGCGTCGACCACGCTTCCGTCAACAAGCCAAAACCTCCATCCACTTGGCTTTTTAATTTTGGTCGCCAATTGAATTTCTGAAATTCTCTCAATGGGAATGTGCGTTGTTTCTTTTTGGAGCGCGGCGTCCTTGTTTGTGATGGGGAGCGCAACCTCTATCGAAACGCCGTTTGTTGCATCAATTGACTCAATAAATCCAACAACACGATCATTGTTTACTAAAAAAACAGTATCTGTTTCAGTTATTGATTGTTCACCAATAAAAAGCGGACCTATTGATTGTGTTTTTTCAAGGTCGACCAAGAACGGTTGAAACGCTCCGTTGCGCCATAAAAGCTTTGTGTTGTTCAGCTCGAAAGTTCCCGCAAGTCTTTGCCCATCGATTGTTGTGTAACAACTTTGTGTTGATGTTTTTGGCGGAGTCACTGGTGAACTCTTTTGAATTATTTTTACTCCACACCAACTTGGCCACCGATCGCTTGCGGGTAGTTTTTCAATCAATTGTGTTTCTGTGTTTGTGATGGGTTGAAATAGAACGGAATCACCAGCCAATACTGGCGCTATCAACACCGTTGATGTAAAGAATAAAAAAAATTGAGTTGCTTTAAAAATCACTTTTGAAAAATTGGTAAATATCGTTTCGGCATTTGCAACACAATCAGCGCCATGGATGTGCTGTACGCCTGGCCCGCTTGATAATCCATCCAGCCTCCGGTAGCGGCTTGTTTTGAGATCATTTCATCTCGAATATTTGGCCACCATGCGGTCCATCGTTTTCCACCAGCCAAATACATGGCTTGGACCGCGTAATAATGCCCGTAGAAATAATGCGCTTCTCCGGAGTTCCCGCCCGCATCTGGATTGACCGAGTCTTGTAAATAATTCAACCCGCGATCAATTGAGTTGTCGGAGTACACACCCGCGTAATACAAACTAGCGACACCCGCCGCCGTTCGTGGCCACAAGCTTGTTCCAGAGGTGGACATATAGCGAAATCCACCATCACTATTTTGACACGAACGAACATAAGCAATCGCTCGATCAATCGTTTCTTTTGGAACTTTAATCCCCGCGTTGCGCGCACTACGCAAAGCCATGATTTCACAAATTGTGACGCTGATATCAGCGTCGTATGGAACGGGGTTGTATCTCCAACCACCTTCTTGATTTTGACTGTTAATAATAAGTTCCACAGCGCGCGTCAATGCGTCACGGACTCGCGCGTCTTCATTATTCATTCCATAAATTTCACCCAGAAACAGCGTGGCGAATCCATGTCCATACATTGGTCCGTGGCTGTTTTCAGCCGCAAGCAAACCTGTTTCGGTGGCGCTACTTAAAACAAAATCCAAAGCCTTGCGAACGTTGTCACCATAAGCACCGCGGCCGGGAAGATGACCATCCGCCATGAATGCCAAACCGCAAAGAGCGGTAATGCCCGCATGTTTTGCAAACTGCCCGCGCCCAAAGGATCCATCGTCATTTTGAAGGCCCGCCAGATATCGCAAACCGCGCTGAACGGATTCCTCCATGGCGGGCGTGATCTCTGATTCCATTGGAGCGTTTTGCGCGCTTGCGCCAACATCAACCGGTCGCTCCTTATCAAGATCGATTGTCTCAACTGGCGTGGATGGTTTTATGTTTTTGTTCTGATCCGTGGGGGGCGCAACCAGAGTCTCATTGAGTTTTTTTTGCTCGTTTGGTTTTTCAACCTGTGTATCTACATTTTGAATTTGGGCACTACCAACCGTGAACGCCTGTTGATTGGTGATACAAAAAAATATGGCCATAATTGCCGCCGTGAAATGTGTTGTATGTGAGTTCATCATGGTCCACGGTCCTCTGCCATGCGTCGATAGTAGGCTTCTGTTGCCTTTTGATAGAGCGCACTGATTCGATCGCGGCGGCTTTGTGACATAATTTCACGGATGCGTTGAGGAAGGCGTCCCCATTCCGAACGTCCCTCATCTAAAGCAGAATCGGGTTGAAGTTCCGCGTCCATAAAATCTGGTGGCTGAACGTTATCGCCCGACTCGCCATTCTTGTTTCGTTCAGATTCCAGGTTTTTTTCTCCGTTCGGATTCGATTCTGATTTTTTATTTCCATCCTTTTTTAAATCATCACTATCGCCCGTCTTCTCTCCATCTGGATTTTTTTGTGATCCAGACTCGGGATCTGAATTGGATTTATCTTTTTGCGATTTATTTTTTGACGACTTCTTTGACGATGATTTTTCAAACTTCACCGCTGCATCAATCAGCGCGTCTAATCGAGATAGTGCTTGGGCCTGTACGCGCTGTGTTCCTATACCAGTGTCGTGATCTTCTGAAACCAACTTCTCGGCGAGTTTCATGTCTTGCATCGCAGCTTCTGCCAAGTCGTTCAATGATTCTTCGTTCAGGCCCCGCTCTAGATTATCTTTGCGTTGTGTCTGGGCTGCTTTTTCACCACCCGCACCAGTGATACCCAATAATTCATCTAGTGTTTTTGGTGGGGGCGTTGTTGAATTGTCTGGAGATTTTGTTGGTGTCTGATTTGTTGGAGTCGCATCTTGGACCACATCTTTTTGAGTCCGCATGTTTAGAAATACTCCAAGCGTTTCGTGGGACTCCGATCCCTGAATTGTGGGTTCACTTTTATTGTTTGGCGGTGTTTTTTTATTTGTGGCGGGGGGGTTTGCCGCTTTCTTCATTTTTAAAACCCATTCTTCACCAAGCAATCGAACATCGTTCTGTAATTTTGAAAGATCTTCCATGGCTTTCGCCGCGCCGGGTGCATTCACACCAACGTCTTCAATCACTTTTGTTCTTCGATTGATTTGCCCTTGTAATTCTCGAACAAGTCGTATTTCAGCAATTGGGGGAATTTTTTTCTTTTGCTCTTCAGCTCCTCCTTCGCCGCCGCCACCGCCATTTTCTGAATTGTTTTGTGCAAATGGATCATCTTTTTGTTCTGGATCCGTAAGCGACTCAGCCAGTGCTTCTAGCGCTTCTGTTGTGAAATCAAACTGTGCCACTGTTTCTGGGGTGGGCTTGGAATTGGAAAGTTCATCTTGAGTGCGCCCCATCCAACCGTCAATAAGTTGGTGGGTTTTTACAAAGACCGCCGAGTCTTTCACAATATCTGATTGATTTACAATATTGGAAATTTGACCACGAAGCGATTTCTGTCGCTCCGCCAACTCCCTTGATTTTGAGGCCGACTTTCGATCAAGTTCTTTTTCATCGGGTGGAAGAATTGTTGAAACCTCTTGTCGCAAAACCTTTTCCTGCCTTGCAAGTTCTCGATACTTATTTGCAAGATCATCCCGTTCTTTTTCTGATTCTTCCGCCTGTTGCTTTTGCTTGGCTTGTTCTGATTTCTCAAGCGCTTGTTTTAATAATTCAATTCCCCGCGAAGAAGCGTCTTGTGCGGCGCTTACCTGGATTGGTGTGGACCGAAGCGCGCTTACAACCGCGCTTTCCAAATCACTGGCTCTCTCCAATATTTTTGTAATTTCATCCGTGGATCGCCCAGCGCTTCTTGATTCCTCAATAGTTGCGGCGGTATTGCGCGCCAATGCCTCCGCTTTTTCCTGGGTTGTTCTTTGTATTTCCGCCGGCGCTTCAAGCACGATGTCTATTTCTGTTCTACCTATTTCAGCATGAACAATCAGGCCGCGAATTGTTTCAACCAGGCTCGATAATCGCCTTTTCAGTTCTTCATTTTTTGCCTTTTGATCAGCCTTTAAAGCTTTCTGAACTTTTTCAATCGCTTCGGCCGCTGATTGCATGGAATCATCGGCTGCTCCACTTTGATTTTTCTCGCTTCGATCCGCCGCTTCCTCCATTTTTTTTGCGGCGTCACCCTGTTCGCCTTCCTTGGCCGCGCTGCGAAGAGCCGCCGCCTGTAATGGATCTTTCTTCTTGTTTCGATCAGCTCGATCTTGAAGGTCTTCCACCAGCGCTCGGGCTTCTTGCGCCGTAGCTCGCTGTTTCTGCGCCTGTTCTTGTAATTGATTCTTTTCCTCTGTCGACAATTCCTCAGATAAACGACCGGCTGTTTTTTTTGCGATTTCTTTCAGATCTTTGCGCTGCTGTGCGATTGCTTGCGCCACCTTGTCCGTTCTTCGTTGAGCCCCGGCCGCGTCATCATCTTGATCAAGAATGTCAAGCATGGCTTGAATTGCTTTCAATGACTCGGCTTGTTCTTTTTTTGCGGCCTCAAGCGCCTCTGCTTTTCCGTTGGCTCCTTGTTGTAGTTGCTGTGATGCATTTTGGCTGTGCGCCGCCGCGCTTGAAGCCTGTTGACCTACATCGCGCATTGCCTGAGTAATGTTTGATTCTTTCAGGCCATTTCGATCCAGTCGATTGATCAGTCGCTCTGTTGTTTTTTGCGCTTGATCAATCCGATCGGTCACACTTTTTTGTGACTGGACAATATTGTTCAATTCTTTTTCGTTTATGGTTTCTTTTTGTCCAATCTCCAACCGCGCCACGTTTTGGCGAAGCGCGCTGGCTTGTTGTCGAATGGCTTGTTCAAACACGTCTTGATCAACCACGCGAATTTTTCGGGCTTCGCTCAGTGTGGGGCGTCTTTTTTGTCCCTCTTTTTCATATGTGTCTTGCGCCACGCCTCTTAATAAAAGCGTGTCTCCGTTTTGAACATCCAACAAATTAAATTGCAACTTGTTTTTCAATTCCCCCTGCGACTTCAGAACAATGGATTCAAATTTTTGAATTGTTTTTGGCGTGGGCTCACCAGATCTTTGTTGTCGATCAAGTCGAAACCCAATGGACTCAAGCTCCAAGTCATCTCTTGCCTCTATCAGTATCGGAATACTCGCATTCTTTGTCACAACTTCATCTTGTTCAGGATCGCTCACCATGACGGTGGGTTCTTGATCCATAACAATTTGAATTCGTGTTCGCAATGGTTGTTGACCCCGAATTCCGTTTTCATCACTTGGATCCACAACAATGTCTATGCCACCGTCAATTGGCCAGAACAAATTCCATTGTGTCGGAGCGATCGCTTTCATTTGAATTGTGTTGACCGCCGTGTTTGTATTGGTGTCGACCGCGACCACGGTTCTGGCTAACCAGTCGGCGTCTATTTTTCCTGAAGCGTCTTGGGGTGGTGTGAGTGGAACAGAAATACTCACTTCAAGTTTTGCTGTTCCGCCAACAAGCACTGCGGGAAGAGTTGGCATTGTTCCACCATTCCACCTGATATCAACCGCCTCGCGATTCTTTGCGGCGTATGCCGGTGGCTGAATCAGAAGTTGGGCGGATTGAATAGTGGGCGGATCTACAACTTGAACCAGCGCGTTTGGTGTTTTAGTGTCGTCGGTGTAAAACAAAAACGACATTGATATGCCCTCCGCAACGATTGGTTTTTCCCAAGAACCATCGCTCTGGGAGACCATTTCAAAAATTTTCTTAGAGATGGTTCCGTTGGGCTCTGTTGTTTCACTTACCGCAGTCACGCGAACGCCGTTTGATTTTTGAGGGTCTTGATTTTCATCAGCCCTTACGCGAAGCATAAATGTTTCACCCTTGGCGACATGGGTAACCATTATTTCTGAATGAATAAGCAGACGCGGCGGCCACTCGGTTTGACTCCACGGAAGCAGTGTCCGAACAAGCGCTATTTTTGTGGTCTGTTGCGCAAAATAAAAACCAGCCGCCCAAACACCGATCAATATCCATGCGGCGGCTGTTGCATAAATGGCTGGTGATCGGCGAATGTGTTTGTTTGGCTGAATTGTTTTCCAAAGCACGGTGGCGCGATCAATGACTTCCATGGCCAGTGGATTTTTATTTTCAACATCTTCACTTTCAAACTCAATCGCGCTTGCCAATACGCCCCGAAGGGTTGGTTCGACTTCTTCCACGCGAATTCCCACGCTGGTTTGTGTTGGCGCTTGGTTCCACAGGGGCTTGAACCAATACCGAAATGATTGAAGGGCGGCAATAACCCCAACAATAAAAATGACTATTCGCCCAGGCATTGGCCAATGAACCATAAAGTCGATCAGTCCCGCCATGATCAAGATCGCACAGACTGTGGCAATGCTTATTGCAACCGCATGAATGCGGTTTAAGACAATTATTCTTTGTCGAAGAATTGAAATTTGTCTATTTATTTGCGACATATACAACCTTGTTGAAAGCGTAGCAATCAAGTGAACAAATACATATTCGTGCCTACATCAACTTCATTATTCTTCTGCCTATCCACTCTGTGGTAATTATAAAAACAAAGAATGCGTAGAAAATCCATTGATTCCAAAGTGGTAGGTGTATTGGCTGGCGCGTGGTGAATGATCGCCGTGGAATTAGTTTTTCCAGCTTGTCAATTTCTGAAATGGATAAAACCTGCCCCTTTGTTGCAAGACTTAGCTTCTCCAAAAAATCACGGTCTGGTGATGTGTCGACGCGTTCTGTGTCCTCTTGAATAATGGTGAGCGCTGCTTCAGGTGATTCCGCAATTTGTGGTTGACGAATTTTAAATCTCCATACTCCATCACCGTCGCTTGGAGCAATCCAGACACATGAAAATCTGTCTCCACCTTCTGGTTTGAGTGTTATGTCAATACTGTTTCCACCGTTCATTCGTTGGGCTTCAACGACGACCGATCCACCCGTCGCAACACCCGCAACATCAACAACAATGCGTACTGGCTGGTTGGTGTTGGCGCGGGGAGGGTCGACAGATAATGACACACCCGTGTTGTTATGTAGACCCGCGCGCGCAAGATGTCGAATGAGTTGAATCCAGAATCGTTCAGGAAGCGTTTCTCCGCGGCCGTGACGCCACCTCCATGTTTCATCGGTGGCTACATAGGTTGTTTGTCCTGCTCCATAACGCATTGTGAGAACCAGGGGTGTTCCTTTGTTCAAACCACTTGCTGAATTTTTTGTTTGTGTTTGTTCAACCGCGTTGGCTAAAACTTCCGTGGTGGGTTTTAAGTCACGCGATTCTATTCGCTGAACCCACTCAAGCCTGGCCCAAGATTCACCATTTGATGAAAGCTCGATTGGCCAAGATTGTTCCGTGTCTTGTGTGTTTCCAAGTCGAAGCAAACCAATTCTTGCTGCGGCGTCGGTTGGTTCCATATACACCGGTCGATCAACTCGCGGTAGATCAAGAGAGCCCCTAAATGGAAGCAACTCTTCTAGCGGAGCGCCACTCCAACTGGATGGTGTGCTTCTTTCTCCGGCAATCCACAATAATCCAGCGCCTCGTTTTGCAACAAGTTCTTGAATGCCTTTTTGTTGCGCCGTATTTAAAAATCCTGCGGGAACATCGCCAAGAATGACAACATCAAAAACAGAAAACTCTTTTTCTGTTTTGGGTAATCGCGACAGTGGCGTGGTTCCTTCTTGTGCAAAATCACGGTCAGCAGAAAGAAGCATGATTGAACTTTCAATTCCTTTTTCTCGCAATAAAATATTTTTGATGTATCGAAATTCCCACCTTGGCCAACCGTCTAAATACAAAACACGAATTGGTCGATCAATAAAGGTAATGTCGACACGCTGTATGTCGTTTGATTGATCAATGTCTGGTGTTCCGTCAATTGCAACCTCCCAAACAACGCTTCCAGCTTTGGAGCCTTGACCAATGAGCGTTGTGTTGGCTTTTCCATCCAAACCCGAAACTACATCTTGTTCATCTATTTTCTTAAGTGAGTCTTTCTCGCGCAACACCACGTGAATTTTCTCGTTTGGTTTTCTTGTTGCAACCTGGGCCTGAACTGGAATTTGATCAAGTAAAAATCCTGTTTGTGGCGCCTCCACAGAAATAACCGCCTGATCATTCATGCCGTTGGGGTCACCAAGGGGAATTGTGAATACGGGCACGCCCATTGACTGAATTTGGCGAAGTGTGGTGCTGTTCAGCGCGTCTTGGCTACGTCCATCAGACATGACCACGATCGCGGAAAGTGGGCGGCCTAAATTTCGTTGAAGTGTTTCGTTGAGCGCGGATGCAAGAAGCGTTCTGTTGCCGTGAGCCTCTGGTAGTGATTGCTTGTCTTGGACCACGGTCGCAGTTCCTGTTACAGAAACCCAATCAATTTTATGTTCTTGGGCAATTGTATCCCATACATTTTTTTTCAAGATGTTGTTTACAACTTCGGCGCGTGAAATCGCTTTCCCTTGATCATCAGAGGTGTCGCGCACCTGCAAGCTTGAACTGCGATCGACAAGCACCTCAACAAAATCTGGTTCTGTTCTTTCTTGAGGCCATTCAATGGCTGGTTCCATTGCCATGGCGGCAATAAATAAAAGCACAATTGTTCGAAGCGAAGCCAAAACAATTCTAAATCCACGCCCGCCCCTCATGTTTGCGTAAGAAATAATTGGCATAGAAAGTATGACAATGAGTGCAACAAGCCACAACCAGGTTGGTGCTGGCTTTTCAAATACAAACTGCCAAGGTTGTCCTTGTTGAGCGGAAGGTGCTCCAAGTTGATTTAAAATCCATTCCATTACGCGCCTACCGTTTGGGGTTGCTGTAGCGGCCTTGGTGAACCGCTGCGTGAAAGAAAACATTCGATCACCGCACAAGCAAGGGCTAAAAGAAACAGTATTCCACTGATCGCGGGATCGGCGACACTCCATGAATTGTCTTGATTTGAATCTGGTTTCTCATCTTGAAACAAAATTGGTTTCACGGTTGCAAACCAAGCTTTCACCGCCCCGGCCGCAAGTGGTTGAATGGATGCGGCCGCGGGTGCAAGATTGACGGCGAATATTTTTGTTTGTGTATTTCTCTTTTGTAAAGTCCACAATCCAGGAACCAGAACACGATTTTGTGATTGGCCAAACTGATCAAGCTCAATTGTTGTCGCACCACTTTGTGGGGGCGGAACAAACAATCCACCCGCGGCTTGTGATCCAAATGATGGCGTGCTTCCTGTTTGTATTTCTTGTTGCTCGCTTGCGATCATCCGTCCGCCGCGAACGAGTTCTTGAAAGAGTGGAACCATGAGTGGCTTCATGGGCAAGTCGCTCCAAGACAACACGGGTGCCACCGCAAGAATGACGATGATTCCGCTTCCATTTTTTGGCTTAGCCCAGCACATGATTGGCTTTCCGTTTTCAATCAGAAGTGCTGATTGAGCGGCCGCATCCGTGGTTTCTAGTGGTAAATATTTTGCAACATGAATTGGTTCGCATAACACATCAAGTTCCGCGCCCAATAAAGACAGTGGACCAGTGCGGGGTTGCTTGGGAGCAAGGCGATAATCGCCAATCCTTATTTCCTTTTGAGAGCGAATTGGAATTTGTAAAAGCCTTTCTATATCAACGGCCCAGTTTTGTTCCGCTACATCAGCCGCTGGTGTAATGACAAGGACGCCGCCATCTTTTGAAAAGTTTTGAAGCCATGACCAGCCAGCCTGGTCGACTAAATCCGGCCTGGTTAAAATGATGGTGTCGGATGCCAGTGGTGGACGGATTGAAATAGTTTCCGCGTCCATTTCTTGAACACTTGTTCCCGTTGATTCAATCGCTCGAAGAATCCAATTCTCGGCGGGCAGTTTTTCTATATTTTGTTCAAGCGTTTTTCTGCCCAAAACAGTCACCTTGGAATTGTCCTGGGCATCGAAAGAAAGAAATATTTTATTGTCCAATGGCTGGGCGTCTTCTTGAATTGTGGCCTGAACACCTTGTTGTGTTCCATTTTCAAGCGCCACCTGAACCTCGAATTCTTTTTCTGTTGCGCCTTCGTTCCAAAACTGATCACTCTTTGCGACCATTTCATTTCTGGCGTTCTGAAATAAAACCTGACTCGCTCCGCTTGGACTCGGTCCTTCTCGCCTGATTTGTACTTTGACCAAACGTTGATTTGCGTCCTCTGTTTCACCAGAAGAGCGAATGACTGAAGACTTCCATAGGGCTTGGTTTTGAGATTGATTTTCCAGCGGCTTTGTGGTGATAAGTGTGACTTGTTCCGCGCGATTGATAAGGTTGGTTGGAAGAGCAATTTCAAGATTCACGCTTCCATGGCGAAACCCGCTCCAAACTTCAACCTGTCTTGGATTTGATTTATTTTCCAGTTGTGGAAACGCTTTATCGAGCGCTGTTGGAATATCGCTTGGAACCTCTTTGCAAACAATTTTTGAAAGCGCCTGAATGACCGCCTCTTGATTTGTAGTTGGTTCAACTAGAACTCGGGCGGGCGTGGAAGCCAACACAATGGCGAATCGATCTCCCGCGCCTTGATTCATGCTCTTGATGATGTTTTGTTTCATTTCTTCCAAAACATTCAATCCATTCAATTTAATTTCCGCTGATACCGCACCGTCATCAAGAATGATCCATCGATCTATTGTTTTCTCTGTTTGCATCCATGATTTTGCAAGTGGTCCGGCGGCCGCAAACCCAACAAGCGCCACAGCCAGGACTCGAAGCAAAAGCAAAATCCACTTTTCAAATTTTCTTCGGCGTTGGATTTTGGCAAGCGCTATTTGAAGAAGAAAGTTGGAACCCCACGGCGTGATCTTTGGTCGACGAAGAAACAGGTGCAACAGAATTGGAATAAACGCCGCCCCAAGGGCCGCAAGCGCAAGCAATGGACTTGCAAAAATCACCGTGATCCCCGGTGTTTGTTCAGTGTTTCACGGCGGCTTAACAGGCTTGTAATTGGTGGTCCAACCGAATCGTGGCTGTCTATACGGCAGATGTCGAATGCGAAACTTCGGGTTAGTTTTTCCAGTTCATTATCGTGTTGCTTCAGTGCTTGCAAGTATGGCTCTCGAATATTCTCGGCCTCGGTCTCTATATCTTGCGCACCCTCCAAATCCTCAAATCTTCGCAAGCCATCAATCTTGAATTCAAGTTCCCCACGATCAAGAATTCGCGCCAAAACCAAATCGTGTCCTTTAAATTTTAATTTTGCAATTGATTCATAAACCTTGTCGAGTGGATATAAAAAGTCGCTTAGTACAAAGACAAGACATCTTTGTCCAAGGCTGGCGACAAGTTGGTCCACTGCGCGCGGAAGATTTGCAACCCCTTTGACAGGAACCGTGGCGAGCGCTTGCACCATACTTTTCCACTGCCCGCGACTTCCGGATCTTCGAACGATTGACTTTGTTTCGTCTGAAAAAATTTGCAGACCCACTCGATCGCGCTGTTGTAAACACAGATGCGCCAATGCCACGGTGATTGCCGCCGCGCAATCAAATTTGGTCCATTGATTAGTCGAACGTCCCGCGTCTGTTCCGCCCCATCCAGATTTTGTTTGGAGAGTTGAGAATCTCATGGAGTTTGAGGAGTCAACCAAAATCACAACATCAAGGCTTGTCTCTTGTTGATAGCGCTTGATATACAGCTTGTCGCTGCGTCCAAACATTTTCCAATCGAGATGGCGAAGCGATTCGCCTGGCGTGTAAGGCCGATGCTCTGCGAATTCAACGGCCATTCCTTGTTTTGGACTTGAATGCATTCCACTTGAAATACCCTCCACAACCATTCGCGCCCGCAATTCAAATGACGAAAGCTGCGCCAATGTTTCTGGTGCCAAATAAGCCTCGGCGCGCAGTGGTGTTCCACTCACTTGA